>Ga0310786_10004336_pt1 | contig 19817 bp, 12 predicted proteins | sample AusTroGonzalo_MG_FD_203881 | JGI IMG/M metagenome (GOLD analysis project Ga0310786, IMG submission 203881) | Bovine rumen microbial communities from tropical cattle in Woodstock, Queensland, Australia - Gonzalo_03 (v2) (version 2) | ecosystem: Host-associated > Mammals > Digestive system >... | reverse complement strand
GCTGCCCTTGGCGGTCTCCATGTAGAGGACAATGGCCATCGGGACTTCCATCTTCTTGCTGAATTCCCGGTCGATCTGTCCTTCAGCGAAGCTTACGCCCATCGAGTTGGCCTTTTCAGCTTTGCCCATCGAAGGCAGGCTGCCGATGTACTGGGCAACGAGCGGAAGCATCGTCTCCTCGTCGAAAGCACCCGTAAGGATAAAGGTGAAATCAGCCGCGTTGGCGAAACGCTCGGCGGCAATCTGCATGACGCGGTCATAGTCCACTTTGTCCACGTCGGAAGCCTTCATCATGTTGGCGAACGGGTTGTCGTTGTAGAGCAGACGCGACAGGGTGTCCTGGAAGGCTGCCAGCGGCTGGGCCTCCTGGTTCATGAGCTGAGCGCGGGTCTTGTTCTGCCACGACTTGAATGCGTCGTAGTCCTTGCGCTGGGCCGTGAAGTACAGGTACACGAGCTGCATCATCGTCTCGAAGTCCTTCGGGGTCGAATAGCCGTTGACACCTTCTTCGTAGTTGCCGATGAACGGATTGACGCTCACCTGCTTGCCAGCCAGGGCCTTGGTCAGGGCCGTGGAGCTGAAATTGCCCACGCCGCCTTCGGTGAACACGCCCACGTTCTTCAGGTTGAGCGCCTCGTCGAGCGAGTACTGCGACAGGCCGCCGGCGCTGAAGGAGCGCAGGATAATCTCGTCTTTGTTGAAATCGGTGACCTTCACATAGACGGTCGCACCGTTGGAGAGGATATATTTCTTGTAGCCGAAAGGTGCGTTCTCCGTCTTCTTGATCTTGCCGCCCTGCGGGAGCTCGGAGATCAGCGGTTCGTCAGACACCTTGTCTACATACGGTTCGATGTTCTCGGCGGCCACGTCGGCGAGCATCTTCTTCATTTCAGCTTCCGTCGGATAGGTCACACCTTCCTTTTCGGGAAGCATGCAGGCGACCACGAGGTTCTTGCCCTCTTCCACCATCTGGCCGAAGAGCTGGTTGATCACCTCCACGGGGATGTTCGGGCAGAGCTGCTGGGCCAGCGTGAATTCGTTCTCGACGCCCATGATCGGCTCACGGTCGATGAAGTGGCGGACGTACTCGGAGCAATACGAAGCGCTGCTCTTTTTCTCGCGGGCGTTGTAGCGCGATTCGACCTGGCTCAGGTATTCGCTGCGGGCGCGCTCATATTCGCTGGCGGTGAAGCCGTTGCGTTTGGCACGCAGGATCTCGCGCCAGACCGTGGCGACGGCCTCGGCCACTTTCTCCTCGCTGCTGGTGATATAGCCCATGTAGCTCTTCTTGGTCTTGGCGATGAAGAATTCCTCGTCCGAACCGAACTGGGCCATCATGAACGGCGGATCCGGCAGCTGGGTGAATTCTTCGAGGCGCTCGTTGAGCATCATGGAGGCCATGCCCATGGCATACTGGTACACCAGGTAGTTCATGTCGCCCTTCATCTCATCGGGATAGGCGTCGTGTTTCCAGAAGAGGAAACTCACGGCCGACGGGAACTCCTTGTCCGTGGCCATGCAGACGATGGTTTCGTCGTTGTCCTCGACCGGCACATAGTAACGCTCGGCCGGATTCTCGGGTTTGGCGATGGTGCCGAAAATGTCTTTGATCTTGGCCTCGACTTCATCGACGTCGATGTCGCCGACCACCACGATACCCTGGTTGTCGGGGCGATACCATTTCTCATAATAGTCGCGCAGCACCTGGTACGGGAAGTTGTCCACTACCTCCATCAGGCCGATCGGCATGCGCTCCGCATACTTGTTGTTCGGATAGATGGCGGGCAGGATCTTCTCGTAGAGACGCATCTGGGCGTTCTGGCGGCTGCGCCACTCCTCGTGGATCACGCCGCGCTCGCCGTCGATGTCCTCCGGGGTGAGCAGCAGGCCGTCGGCCCAGTCGTGGAGGATCCACAGGCAGGAGTCGACTGCGCTCGGCACCTTGGCCACGGGCACGTTGTCTATATTATATACGGTCTCGTCGATGCTGGTATAGGCGTTCAGGTCGGCGCCGAATTTCACGCCGATCGATTCGCAGTATTTGATCACACCGTTGCCCGGGAAATGCTCGGTGCCATTGAAGCACATGTGCTCCAGAAAATGGGCCAGACCGCGCTGGTTCTCATCTTCCAGGATAGAACCCACTTTCTGGGCGATGTAGAAATTGGCTTGCCCCTTCGGCTCTTCATTGTGCCGGATGTAGTAAGTCAGTCCGTTGTCAAGCTGGCCGATGCGCACCTGCGGGTCGACCGGGATCGGCGGCATCTGCTGGGCAGATGCAAAAATGCCTGCGCCAAAGGCGAAGGCAGCGATCAGGGAAAAGATTCTTTTCATTATCGGTTCGTTATTGGAATGACACAATATCGAACCTCAAAGGTAGAAATATTTATTGATTCTGCAAACGGCAGACGTCGCATTTCCCGCAGGGCTTCGTGTCATCCTGTCCGAAGTATCTGTACATCTGCGTACAACGGCATTCTTTGTCGTTTTCCACGACGGCGATGAAAGCGTCGAGACGCTCGGTTCGCCTGCGTACACGATCGTCCCAGTCTTTCTGCGGCAGGCGGAGGTTTTTCGGGACGAGGCGTTCGGTATGGAGCGTGAGCATCGGGGCGTTGATGGCGGGAATGTATTTGAGGATCTGTCGGCGCGACAGTTCGCGGAGCTTTTCTTCCACGACGGCCGGCGCGTAGCGCCCGGCCTGGGCGATCTTCGCGATGTCGACGGGCACATATTCGGTAAACAGGCCGGTGTACATGCGCAGGAGTAGCTTCACGAAGCGGTCGGTATCGGCGTTGCCCAGCTGGATGCGATAGAGCTCGTCGCGGTCGATGACGAACTGGATCTTGGCGGGAATCTGCAGGGTTTCGCTGAGGGTCCAGTAGCCGGAGGTCTCAAGATATTTGACGGAATACCAGGCCGTGTTGGCGGGGATGTGGAAACGGCGGGCGAAGGCTTCGACTTCGAATTTCACGCAGGCGTCCTTCCCCTCTTCGTAGGCGAAGCCCAGATAGGCGCATACCTGCTGGTAGATGTCGCGGATGGTGTCGAGCGGCGGGAACGCGGCACGGAGCGTCTGGCGCAGGCGGGCGATGTCGCTGCGGTTCCACAGCAGCACCGCAAAGGCATTGAGCCCGTCGCGCCCGGCGCGGCCGGCTTCCTGGTAATAGCCTTCCAGCGTGTCAGGCATGTCATAATGACATACGAGACGGACGTCGGGCTTGTCGATGCCCATGCCGAAGGCATTGGTCGAGACGATGATGCGGGTCTGGCCGGTCTGCCAGGCCTCTTGCACGCGACTGCGGCTCTGGTGCGGCATGCCGGCGTGGTAGGCGTCGGCCTGAATGCCGCGGCTGCGGAGGAAGGCGGCGATGTCTTCGGCGCTCTTGCGGCGCGACACGTACACAATGCCGCTGCCTTCCACGCTTTCGCACACTTTCAGCAACTGTCCCATCTTGTTTTCGGTTTTCCTGAAAACATAGGACAGATTCGGGCGGGCGAAGTCGCCGGTCAGCAGGTTCTCTTTCCGGAAGCCGAGCTTCTCCTGGATGTCCTTCGCGACGACGGGCGTGGCGGTGGCGGTCAGGGCGACGACGGGGACCTGGCGGCCGATGAGCTCGCGAATGGCTGCAATCTCCAGATAATCAGGGCGAAAATCGTATCCCCACTGGGAGATGCAGTGGGCTTCGTCGACCACCAGGAAATTGACATGCATGCGCTGGAGGCGCGTCTGGAAGAGCGTGGTGCGGAGGCGTTCGGGCGAGACGTAGAGAAACTTGTAGTCGCCGTAGATGGCGTTGTCGAGCGTGATGTCAATCTCGCGGGCGGTCATGCCGGAATAGACGGCCAGGGCCGGGATGCCGCGGTCGCGCAGGTGCCGGACCTGGTCTTTCATCAGGGCGATCAGCGGCGAGACGACCAGGCACAGGCCGTCCTGCATCATCGCGGGCACCAGGAAGCAGAGGCTCTTGCCTCCGCCGGTCGGCAGGATTGCCAGCACGTCCCTCCCCGCCAGCGCCTCGGCGATGATCTCGGCTTGCATCGGCCGGAACCCTTCATACCCCCAATATCGCTTCAGCGTCTCTAGCATCTTAGCACAATTTTTGCATATTTTACGCATCATCAAAATTAGTGATTTTTTGTTTGAATAAAAAAGAATATCTTTGCGACATCAAATTCGTCTATCGTCTAATTCATTTATACTATGCCTAGCATCGATCTGAAACAGTACGGAATCAAGGGCACGAAAGAAGTGCTCTACAACCCCACGTATGAGGTACTCTACAACGAAGAAACCAAACCCGGTCTCGAAGGTTTCGACAAAGGTGTCGTCACCGAACTGGGCGCCATCAATGTGATGACCGGCATCTACACCGGCCGCAGCCCCAAAGACAAATACATTGTCTACGACAAGACCACGAAGGAAGGCGCACCCGGCGAGATCTGGTGGACCACCGATGAGTATCCCAACGATAACCACAAGATGAGCGAGAAGGTGTGGAAAGAGGTCAAGAAGATGGCCCAGAAACAGCTCAGCGGCAAACGCCTGTTCGTCGTCGACGGCTTCTGCGGCACCCACGCCGACACCCGCATGAAGGTCCGCTTCGTCATGGAGGTCGCCTGGCAGGCCCACTTCGTGACCAACATGTTCATCCGCCCGAAGAACCAGAAGGAATTCGACCAGGAGCCCGACTTCGTGGTCTACTGCGCCTCCAAGGCCAAAGTCGAGAACTACAAGGAACTCGGTCTCCGCAGCGACACCTGCGTCGCCTTCAACGTTACGAGCCGCGAGCAGGTGATCCTGAACACCTGGTACGGTGGCGAGATGAAGAAAGGCATGTTCTCCATGATGAACTACTACCTCCCGCTCAAGGGCATCGCCGCCATGCACTGCTCGGCCAACACCGACATGAAGGGCGAGAACACCGCCATCTTCTTCGGCCTTTCCGGCACCGGCAAGACCACCCTTTCCACCGACCCGAAACGCCTCCTCATCGGCGACGACGAGCACGGCTGGGACAACAAGGGCGTCTTCAACCTCGAAGGCGGCTGCTACGCCAAGGTCATCAACCTCGACAAGGAAGCCGAGCCCGACATCTACGGCGCCATCCGCCGCGACGCGCTCCTCGAGAACGTGACCGTCGACAAGCACGGCAAGATCGACTTCGCCGACAAGAAGGTCACCGAGAACACCCGCGTCTCCTACCCGATCTACCACATCGAGAAGATCGTTCGTCCCGAAAGCCAGGGCCCTGCTGCCGAGCAGGTGATCTTCCTGAGTGCTGACGCCTTCGGCGTGCTGCCTCCGGTGAGCATCCTCACTCCTGAGCAGACCAAATACTACTTCCTGAGCGGCTTCACCGCCAAGCTCGCCGGCACTGAGCGCGGCATCACCGAGCCCACGCCGACCTTCTCCGCCTGCTTCGGCCAGGCCTTCCTGGAGCTCCATCCGACCAAATACGCCGAGGAACTCGTGAAGAAGATGAAGAAGAGCGGTGCCAAGGCTTACCTGGTGAACACCGGCTGGAACGGCACGGGCAAACGCATCTCCATCAAGGACACCCGCGGCATCATCGACGCCATCCTCGACCACAGCATCGACAAAGCCAAGACCAAGAAGATCCCCTACTTCGATTTCGAGGTCCCGACCAAGCTCAAGGGCGTCGACACCGGCATCCTCGATCCGCGCGACACTTACGCCGATCCGAAACAGTGGGACGAGAAGGCCAAAGACCTGGCAGCCCGTTTCATCAAGAACTTCAAGAAATACGAATACAACAAGGCTGGCAAGGCCCTCGTGGCAGCCGGTCCGAAGCTCGGATAAGCCGTGGGCGACATCCGACTTCCTGAAGCACAGCGCAGCGGCGGTATGCCGCTGCGCGATGCTATTGGGGCACGCCGTTCCGTGCGCGCCTACAGCCCGCGCCGCTTCCGCCTCGACGATCCGACCGACCTGCAGCTCCTCGCAGACCTGCTCTGGACAGCTTGGGGATTCATCAGCTCGAAGCGCCGTGCCGCCCCGTCCTCGCACAACCGCCAGGAGACCGATCTCTATGTGCTGCTGCCCGAAGGGGCCTTCCGTTACGATCCGGCTGAAAGCCGGTTGCTGCAGGTAACCGACACGGACCTGCGCGCTGCTTCCGGAGCTCAGGACTATGTAGGGACCGCGGCTGCCGAGATCGCCTTTGTGGCCGACACCGCGAAGGTGACGGGCAAGTCGCCCCGTGGCCTGGTCGAGACCATCTACGTCGACACGGGATTCATCTCCCAGAACATCTATCTCTTCTGCGCCTCGGAAGGCCTGGCCACCGTGGTCCGTGCCATGGTGCCGAAAGAAACCCTGGCGGCTTCCCTCGGCCTCGCCCCGACGCAGGAGATCACCCTGGTGCAGACCGTAGGTTGGCCAGAATGTCAGAAAAAATGATTATCTTTGTGGATACGTCATTCCGGGCTTGACCCGGAATCTAATACCATACGAATGGATCCAGTCAAATCACTCTTCGAACAATATACCGGCCAGCCCGTGCGCGGCTTCGAGGAACTCCCCTCTTCCGGCAGCAACCGCCGCTATTTCCGTATCACCGGCAACGACATCACGCTGATCGGCGCCCGCGGCACCTCGGTGCCCGAGAACATCGCGTTCTGGAAGATGGCCGAACACTTCCTCGCACAGGGACTCAACGTCCCGCGTGTCCTCGCCCACAGCCGCGACTTCTCCTGCTATCTACAAGAAGACCTGGGCAACGACACCCTCTTCAGCCTGGTGGCGGAAGGACGCGAAAAAGGCAATTATTCTCCTGCAGAGAAAGCGCTTATTTTCAAGGCAATCCGGGCGTTACCTAAAATTCAGTTTGAGGGAGCTAAGGGCCTCGATTTCTCGGTCTGCTTCCCCCAGCCGGAGTTCGACGAGCGCATGATCTCTTTCGACCAGAACTATTTCAAATACTGCTTCCTCAAGGCCACCGGCCTCGAGTTCAGCGAGATTGAACTCGACAAGGATTTCCATACCATGTCCGACGTGCTCATGCGGAGCATGTCCGACACCTTCCTATATCGCGACTTCCAGGCCCGCAACGTGATGATCCGCTACGGCGAGCCCTATTTCATCGACTTCCAGGGCGGCCGCAAGGGCCCGATCTATTATGACGTAGCCTCGTTTATCTGGCAGGCCAAAGCCGCATATTCCGAGGAATTCAAGATGGAGCTCATCGACGCCTATCTCGATGCGCTCAAGCCGTATATGCCCATCTCCAAGGCCGAATTCATGAAGACCCTGCGCCACTTCGTCCTCTTCCGGACGCTGCAGGTGCTGGGTGCCTACGGCTTCCGGGGCTATTTCGAGAAGAAGCCGCACTTCCTCCAGAGTGTGCCCTACGCCATGGAGAACCTGCGCCGGCTGCTGAAAGAGCCGTTCGAGGAATATCCCTACCTGAACAAGCTGCTGGGCGATTTGACCTCCCTGAAGGAATTCTCCGACATGAACGTGGAGCGCGGCCTCGAAGTGGATATCTTCAGCTTCGCCTACAAGAAAGGCATCCCCAACGATGCCAGCGGCAACGGCGGCGGCTACGTGTTCGACTGCCGCGGCCTCGAGAATCCGGGCAAATACGAACACTACAAGCACTTTACGGGCATGGATCCCGAGGTCATCAAGTTCATGGAAGACGACGGCGGCGTCCTGACCTTCCTCGAACACGCCTACGAACTGGTCGACGCGCACGTGCAGCGTTTCATCGAGCGCAAGTTCACACATCTGATGGTGAGTTTCGGCTGCACCGGCGGCCAGCACCGCTCCGTGTATTGTGCTGAGCACCTGGCCGAACATCTGGCCGCAAAGTTCAGCATCCGCGTGCGCATCACGCACCGCGAGCTCGAAATCGAGAAAGAACTCTAGTCCATGAAAGCCCTCGTCTTCGCCGCCGGCCTCGGCACCCGGCTCAAACCCCTGACGGACACCATGCCCAAAGCCCTGGTGCCCGTCGCAGGAGAAGCCCTGCTTTCACGCGTCATGCGCAAGCTCGTGGCTGCCGGCTACGACGACATCGTCATCAACGTACACCATTTCGCCGACCAAATCCGCGACTATGTGGCCGCCCACGATGATTTCGGCGTAAAAGTCTCGTTCTCAGACGAGACGGACCTGCTGCGTGAAACGGGCGGCGGCATCCGGCACACGGAACCCCTGCTTTGCGACGGTTCTGACGAGCCTTTCCTTGTCCACAACGTGGACATTCTCTCCAATCTCGACCTGGCCTGGTTCCGGGCGCAGTACCGGGCCGGCGACCTGGCCACGATCCTGGTGAGCGACCGCCCCACGCAGCGCTATTTCCTGTTCGACGACGAAGGGCTGCTGGTGGGCTGGACCAACATCGCCACGGGCGAAGTGCGCAGCCCCTATGCCGGCATCGACCCGGACTGCTGCACACGCCTGGCCTTCTCCGGCATCCACTGCATCTCCCCCGCCATCTTCCCGCTGATGCACGACTGGCCCGAAAAGTTCGGCATCGTCGATTTTTATCTTTCGGCCTGCCGGACACACGCCATCCGGGCCGCCGTCATGCCGGGCCTGGTCCTGCACGACGTGGGAAAAACAGCCGAACTGGCCGGATTGTCACGGATTGTTGAAAATATCGCTTAATTTAACATAACATAGGTTTATTGCAATTTTATCGTTATCTTTGTGCGATTATACGCATTTGAGATACACACTAAACCATGAATAAATTGAGAATTGGACTTTTCAGTCTGGCATTCAGCGCATTGCTGGCATTCGGAATCCTTTCCGGCTGTACATCTGCCAAGGACATCCTGTATTTCCAGGACATCGACACCCTCGACGCGAAAAAGATCGAGGCGGCCTACGAACCGGTTATCATGAAAGACGATAAGTTGCAGATCGTCATCTCCGGCCCAGACAAGAGCGTCATTGCACCGTACAACTTCACATTAAGCGACCATGTCTCCGGCACCTACTCTTCTACGCAATCCGTTGTGCCCTACCTGGTTGACTCGCAAGGTTATATTGATATGCCTGGCCTTGGCCGTATCAAGGTAGCTGGCTTGCGTCGTGTCGACTTGGTAAACCACATCACGGAACTACTTACCCAGCAGGGTCTGGTCAAGGATCCGGTGGTCTCCGTGTCATTCCTGAATTTCCGTATTACAGTTCTGGGTGAGGTTCGCAACCCCGGCACTTACACTGTCCCGAGTGAGCGCATCACAATTCTGCAGGCCCTAGGCATGGCCGGCGACCTGCTGATTACCGCTGACCGCAACGACATCCTCTTGATCCGCGACGTCGACGGTGTTCAGACCCACTACTCCTTTGACATCACCAAGAGCGACATCCTTAATTCTCCATATTTCTATATGCACCAGAACGACGTGATTTATGTACCACAGAGTGCCACCCGAATTGCACAGGGTACCACAGCCACGAGTTTGTGGTCAATAGTCTTGAGCTCCACCACTACGTTGGTGACCGTCGTTACATTCCTCATCTCGATACTGGGCAGGAGTTAACAGTCATTTAAACAGGATTTGCCATGACAGACAATACTTACAACGGCTATAAAAACCATATGCACGAAGAAGAATCGAGCATTGGCAGTTTTGACATCAAGAAAGTCCTCAACGTGGTTTGGGGCCTTAGGTGGTATATTGTTGCTTCCGTCGTCCTATGCCTCATATTGGCCTACTCTTACGCTCGTATTACCCGGCCACGCTATACGGCGAAAGGGACTATTCTGCTTGTGACCAAGGGCAGCAACAACGCTGACTTGATTACCATCACTGACATGATCACCGGTGGATCCAATAGCAAAGTTGCCAACGAAATAGAAATTCTGCATTCTCGCACGATGATGCAGAAGGTTGTCGAGGAACTCGGTCTCAACTACGTCTATAGCAAGAAGCGACCATTGAAGCCTTTAATCTTCTACGACAACAATCCCTTTGAAGTCCTGATCGATTCAACGGAGCACTTTACATCTCCACCCATCATCAAATTGACATTCATACCCGAAGATGAACAATATTTTACAATAAAAAGCATTCTTCTGAAAGACCCGAAGGATAAAAAATTCACAAAGTATCCAATAGAAAAGCAAAAGTACCATTTCGGCGAAAACATCACCGTCGGTGGCCATATTATGACTCTTGTTATGACTCATATTGGTACCGTTGTATTTGGTGACCAGTACAATGCTACGATAATGCCGTCCTATCTTTCTGCAAGAGCGCTTGTTAAAAATTTGACGATCACGACAATTACTAGTAGAAACATGTATGATCGTAATGAAGTCATCAATCTGTCATACAATGATTTTCTGCCGAAACGTGCAGAAAATATCATCGATTGGTTGATCATCAAATACAACGAAGATGCTCGTAAATTCAGTTCTCTTGCGACTAGTAATACTATTGAATTCCTTGACGAACGGCTTGGAATCATTTCCGACGAATTGGGAGCCATTGAGAGCCGTTTTCAAAGCTACCGTCGGAGCAATACCGTGGTTGACGTGACTTCGCAATCGCAGATAACACTGTCAACCGATGCCAAATACGAAGAACAACTCAATGCCATCGACGTGCAGATTGAACTGCTCTCTATCATCAAGGACTATGTCTCGTCGATGGACAACGGCTTGACCATCATCCCGGCCAACATCGGCATCACCGACGTGGGCCTCAATGCCACCATCAATCAGTTCAATACGTTGCTGATGGAGCGCAACCGCATGCTGGCCAGTTCTTCGGAGTCCAATCCGCTCGTTATCCAAGCTGACTCCCAATTGCAAGACCTGCTTACCAGTATTAATTCATCTGTTCGCAACCTTGAAAAATCTTACAAGTTGCAGCATAGCAACATAAACCAGAAGCAAAAAGTTGCCAAAAGTCGTCTTTCGCAGGTTCCAGTCCAACAACAAGAAATCTCGAGTTTTGAACGTGAACGGAAAATTAAGGAGCCACTTTATATTTTATTGCAGCAGAAGAAAGAAGAAGCGATGATTTCACTCTACGCTATTTCCGATCAGTGCAAAATCGTAGACTCGGCTGAGAACACGGCAATGAGGACTTCTCCGAATATGAAGTTGATATACTTGATGGCCCTCCTGCTGGGCATCATCATCCCGCCCGGAATCTTCTTCCTGCGCCAGGCGCTCAAGAGCAAGGTGGAAGGCAAGTTCGATATCACCAGCCGCACCGATATTCCCATCCTGGCATCCATCCCCTACAACGAAAAGGGTTCCCAACTGATGGAAGTCACCGGTCGCGATCCGTTCGAAGAGACCTTGCGTATCCTGCGCTCCAATGTCCGCTACCTCGGCCACAGGGTTTTCCAGGTCACATCCAGCGTCCCCGGTGAAGGCAAGAGCTTCATCTCCTCCAACCTGGCGATGACCCTCGCCCACACCGGCCTCAAGGTGCTGATCGTCGGTATCGACCTCCGCAAGCCGCAACTGGCCAAGATATTCGACATCCACCAGCATCACGATGAGGGTCTGACCCCGTATCTGGCAGGCAAGACCGACGACCTGTCCGCTTCCATCGTGCATGGCGTGAAGGACGTTCCTACGCTCGACGTGCTTCCGGCCGGCGTCATTCCGCCGAACCCTTCGGAGCTCATCGAGTCGCAGCGCATGCAGAAGGCCGTCGACTATCTCAAATCGCTCGATTATGACTACCTCATCTTCGACAGCGCTCCGTACCTGCCCGTGGCCGACGCCACCATCTTCAACCGCTATGTCGATGCCAACATCTTCATGCTGCGCGCCGGCGTCTGCGAACTCCACTTCGTGGAAGACCTCGACCAGCTTGCGCATGACGGCAAGATGCACAACATCTATATCGTACTCAACGGCGTGGACATCGCTTCCCGCTCCTATGGCTATCACTATGGTTATGGATACGGCCGCTATGGCTACGGCAAGAATAAGTATGGCTACGGATACGGCTATGGCTATGGCGACAAGAAAAAGGTCGGCATGACCGAAGCTGTGGCCAACGACGCCGACAAGAAGAAAAAGAAATAATGTGGCTTTTTAAAAAGAAACCCACCTTTGGATTCATGGACATCGGTCTGACGGCCGATGTCCATTCACATATTCTGCCGGGGGTCGACGACGGTTCTCCCGAATTCGACCATTCCGTGGCCATCCTTGGCAAACTATACGAACTGGGTGTCCGGCGTTTCACGCTCACGCCCCATGTCTCCCGCTCGATGTTTCCCAACGAAGCCGCCGACCTGCGGGAACGCTTCGCCCGTTTCAAGGCCCAGCTCCCGCCCGAACTTGTCGGCCTGGACTATCACCTGGGCTCCGAATACATGATCGACGAGTTCTTTTCCGGCATCAGCGACCGACTCTTCTATCCCGACGGGCACATCCTGATCGAGATGTCATACTATGAGCGCAGCCGCGAGATCAAGGACGTCATTTTCAATCTGCAAATGGAGGGCCTCTCGCCCATCCTCGCCCATCCCGAACGCTATGTCTTCTACCAGAAAGTGTTCGACCGGAAAAAGGGCGTCAGCGAGTTGAAAACCCTCTTCGACATGGGCTGCGCGATGCAGCTCAACATCATGTCGCTGACAGGCGCCTATGGCGAGCGCTCGATGGACATCGTCCAGTGGCTTCTCGACAACGATATGTACTCCTACATTGGCACAGACGTCCATTCGCCCGGACAGATCGACCATTTCACGACCGGCTTCCAGCTTTCCGAACCGGAGATGGAGAAGGTGCGCCAGCTGGCCAAAAACAATGAGAACCTATTCATAAACAAGTAGTTAGCTATGCTGAACATTTCTTACTGCTCCGATAAATATCAGTACACCATGGGCAAGTCCTTCTATGAAAATGGCATGAAGGACAAAATCGCCGTCTTCAACCTTTTCTTCCGCAAGGCGCCCGACAACAACAACTGGGCGGTGGTCAGCGGCACGCGCGAAGCGATGCAGATGATCGCGGGCCTGGGCAGCGAAGACATCCATTTCTTCGAGCAGTTCCTGCCGGGTGAAGACTACCGGGAATTCCGGGAATACCTGGCCCACATGAAATTCACGGGCAAGGTCTACGCGATGAAAGAAGGTGAGATCGCTTTCCCCAAGGAGCCCGTCATCACGGTGGTCGGCCCGATCATCGAGGCACAGGTTCTCGAGACGCCCCTGCTCTGCATCATGAACCACCAGATGGCCATTGCCACCAAAGCTTCGCGCGTCACGCGCGCCGCTTCGCATCCGGTGAGTGAGTTCGGTTCGCGCAGGGCCCACGGCCCCTGGGCGGCGGAGTACGGTGCCAAGGCCGCCTTCATCGGCGGATGTGCCAGCACGTCCAACATCCTGACGGGCGTGGAGTTCGGTTTCGAGGCCAGCGGCACCATGGCCCACAGCTACACCACTTCGTTCGGCTGCTCCATCGACGGCGAATACAAGGCCTTCGATACTTATATTAAAACGCATCGCGGCGAAGGCCTGATCCTCCTGATCGACACCTTCGACACGCTCAAATGCGGCATCAAGAATGCCATCAAGGCCTTCAAGGCCAACGGCATCGACGACAGCTACCCGCAGGGCTACGGCGTCCGCCTCGACAGCGGCGACCTCGCCTATCTCTCGGTCAAGTGCCGCGAGGCGCTGGATGAGGCAGGCCTGAAGAACTGCAAGATTTTCGCGACCAATTCGCTCGACGAATACATCATCTCCGACCTGGAGAAGCAGGGCGCGGCCATAGACAGCTACGGTGTGGGCGACGCCATCGCCACCAGCAAGCACAACCCGTGTTTCGGCAACGTCTACAAGCTCGTACAGGTGGACGATGAACCCATCCTCAAGCGCAGCGAAGACAAAGCCAAACTCATCAACCCGGGTTTCCAGGTAACCTACCGCATCATCCAGGACGGCAAGTTCAAGGCCGACGTGACCTGTCTGCGCGGCGACTCGTTCGCGAAGATCATCGAGAACGGCGAGGAGTTGCACATCACCGACGAGGCTGATGAGACGAAATACACGACCTTCCCGGCGGGTTCCTACAGCTGGAAGCAGTTGCAGGAGCTTTCGTTCGACAACGGCGCCATCATCGAAGACAAGCGCACGATCTTCGAGAAGCGCGACTATTACAAGGCCAACCTGGCTTCATTCAACGAGACGCAGACGCGTATCATCAATCCGCACTATTACAAGGTGGACATCTCCGACGACCTGTACGACCTGAAGATGCGCCTGATCAACCGGCTCATCCACCAGATCAACAAGATGCAGGAGGAAGAATCCGGCGTCCAGCAGCGTTACACGCACGTAGTGGTCGACATGCTCTACGATTTCATCGACGGGACTATGGCATGTGCCAATGCGGAGAAGGCTGTGGCCGAGAGTGTGCGGGTGATCAACCGTTACCCGAATGACCAGGTGCTCTATGTGCTGGACCATCATCCGGTCAACCACTGCTCGTTCAAGGAGCAGGGAGGCCCCTGGCCGTCCCATTGCGTAATGCAGACGCGCGGCGGCGAAATTCACGAGGCCTTCTACAAAGACGTCGAACTCCCGGATCACCGGCCGTCGAGGACCAACATGTTCTTCAAGGGCGTCAACCCGAAGAAAGAGCAGTATTCCGGTTTCGAGAGTCACAATGCCGAAGGCATCGAACTCAACAACTTCCTGACGAAGAACGTTTTGGTCAGCGGCATTGCCACGGAATACTGCATCCGCGAGACCTGTTTCGACCTGGTCAAGTCCGGCCACAACGTCTTCCTGCAGGAATCAGGTCTGGCTTACATCGACAAAGAAGGCCACGAGCGCACCCTCAATGAACTCGCCCGGATTGGCGTGAAGATTGTATAGAATGGGCGTGCTTCGGAAATACCTCATACTGATTATGCTGTTTGCAGGTGTGCTGCTGCCCGACCTTGCGTCGGGCCGCAGCCGGTATTTCCGGCACCTACAAGATTCAATCGTCAATCGGATCGACTCGCTAGCGGTCCTCGATACTGTGCCGGCCATTGATTCCGCAACGCTGGCCGCCATGGCCGACTCTGCACGCCTTAAAGCCCTCTACGACTCCCTGGACTATATCTTCTGGCACGAAATCGACACCACCACCCTGCCCGAATTCGACACCCTTACCCGCGCCTACTTCGACTCCCTCGCCCGCTTCCTGCCCGACACCAGCGACATCAAGCGCGCCATGCGCCGTATCCGCAAAGAAGAACGCGACAGCCTCCGGGCCTCCCGGCCCCGCGTCATCGAAACCTTCGTCATCCCCGACTCCCTGTACTATCGACGCCTGCTCGTCTGGACTTCCGACAAACGCTACAACGAATACCACGAAAGCCACCTCGATACCACCGCCAACAGCAACTTCTATGAAACGCCGATGATGAAAAAAGACATCGACGGCACCTACCTCGGCACGGCCGGCTCCGCCGCTCTCTACCACAACTGGTTCAAACGCGAAGAATCCCCCGACGCGCCGATGTTCACCCCGTATATCGGCGACGCCCTCACCGACGAGACCGTCCAGCAATTCAACGTCAAGATGCCCTATACCGAACTGGGCTTCTGGGGTACGCCGCTGGCCGCCAAGAACCTCGAGGAATCCAACCTGTGGCTCCGCTCCACCCAGAACATCACCCCGGAATTCAACTTTACCCTCGCCTACCGGCGCCTGGGCTCCCGCGGTATGCTCACCCATGAGAACACCAACCACCGCAACACCTTCATCCTGGCCAACTACATGGGCAAGCGCTACTTCGCCAATTTCGGCCACATCCGCCAGCGCATCGAACGCCAGGAGAACGGTGGTATCCAGGATTCGTTCTGGATCCGCGACACAACCGTGGAAGCCAAGTCCATCGACGTCAATCTCACAAGCGCGGATAACCTCTACAAGCGCCGCAGCACTTTCATCCACCAGACACTCAACGTCCCGCTCAACTTCTTCCGCAAGGACCGCGACTCTCTCTCGCTGGGCGAAGGTACCATGGCCCAGATTGGCCACAGCGGCGAATTCACCACCTACAGCAAGCTCTACACCGACCAGATTGCCGCCAACGACACAAAGGGCAGGGAATTCTATTTCAACCAGTTCAACATCAACGAGACAAACAGTTCCGACGAGCTGGCCGTACGCAACTTCGAGAACCGCGTCTTCATCAAGCTGCAGCCCTTTGCACCCGACGCCATCCTTGCCAAGATCAACGCGGGCGCCGGCTACCAGATCCTGTCGACCTACAGCTTCAAGCCCAGCGACTACCTGACGGGCCGGAAATGGGATACCCAGCACAATGTCTACATCTATGGTGGCGTGTCTGGGCAGCTCAAGAAATATATTGCCTGGAACGCGGATGCTGACTATTATCTGGCGGGCTACCGCATGTTCGACTTCGACATCGATGCGAAGCTCCGGCTTTCCATCTATCCCCTCGCCCAGGGCATCCATCTCACCGGTAAATTCCACACGGGTCTCCGGACTCCGCATCCTTTCGAGCAGCACATCTACCTGAATCACCACAAGTGGGACAACGATTTTTCGAAAGTGTCGAAGACGACGATTGAGGCACAGCTGGAGATTCCGAAGTGGCGGCTCGATGCGCAGTTCGGCTATGCGCTGGTGGCGAACATGCTCTATTACGACACGCTGGCCGTGATCCGGCAGTACGACAAGCCCGTGAGCATCATGAGCGCGTATCTGCGCAAGGATTTCACGGTCTGGCGGCTGCATTTCGACAACCAGGTGCTGTTCCAGCTGACCTCTGCGCCGGATGATGTGTTGCCGTTGCCGAAGCTGACGCTCAATCTGCGCTGGTATTTCGACATCGACGTCGTGCGCGATGTCATGAACCTGCAGCTCGGTGTGAATGCCATCGCCAACACGCTCTGGTATGCACCTACCTACAGTCCGGACCTGGGGCAGTTCTATGCGCAGAAGCGGGAGTTGATCGGCAACTTCCCGTACATGGACATTTTCGCGAACATCCAGTGGCACCGGGCATGTATCTACGCGAAGTTCACGAACGCTTTCTTTGAGTGGCCGGAGCCGGGTTATTTCTCGGCCTATCATTATATTATGCCCAAGCGGGGCTTCAAGTTCGGCATTCTCTGGCCGTTCCCGTTCCCCATTCATTAATCTGCATGGTTCATACGCGTTGGTTCAGGATTCTCGTGTGCCTGGTTGTGCTCTTTTCGCTGCAGGGGCTGCATACGTGCAGCCGGTCTGTTGAGCCTGCTGCTGCGGAGGGGGCCTGTCCGGCGGCTACTTTGCGTTGGGAGTCGACGCACAATGCCGGCGAGCGGCGGCTGTCGCGCTATGATTATCTGCTGAAGAAGTATGCGGCGCGCATCGGCATGGACTGGCGGTTGCTGGCGGCAATCGTCTATCATGAGTCGAAATTCAACGAGCAGGCGCTCTCGCCCATGGGGGCAAAAGGGTTGATGCAGCTGCGCGATGTGACGGCGTTGCATTTCGACCGGCCGGAGGCGCGTCTGTACGATCCGGAAGAGAACATGGAATTGGGGACGATGTTGTTGGAAGAGTTATTTGAGCAGTTCCGGCGCGAAGGGGTGGCGGAAGAAGATATCGTGCGTTTTGCGCTGGCGTCGTACAATGTCGGTGGCGGCGCGCTGGCCCGCCGTCGTGCCGAAGCGGACTCGCTCGGCCTCGATCCGAACAGCTGGTCGGCCGTCGCCTCGATCTTCGACCTCGAAGACCACTCTACCCCCGCCTACATCGACGCCGTCGAACAAACCTACGCCCGCTACTGCCAACGCTTCTGATTTTTGCGTGGCAGATATCTATCTGTCTATCAGTCTTTTACATAAAATCGGTTGCGCATTTTGACGCAACCGAAATCGTGTTATCCGCTGATAATCAGCGCCTTATCTGCCACGCTATTCTACGCGCATTGTGCGGTCCGGGGAGATGCGGGCGATGAAGCGGGTGGCGATGGAGATCAGGAGCATCAGGAGCGCGGCGGCGCAGATGTTCAGGAGAAGGAGCTGGCCGATGTTCAGGTCGATCGGGACCGCATTGACGAAGTAGCTGCCGGGATCGAGCTTGATCGCCTGCGTCCATTTCTGAATCAGACAGAGCGAAATTCCCACGACATTTCCCCATAGCATCCCTTTCGCCACCAGACGCCCCGCCCGCAGCAGGAACACCTTCCCTACCTCGCGCGACGTCATGCCCAGCGCCTTCAGCAGGCCGATGGCCGATATCTTCTCGAAGAGAATGATCAACAGCGCTGAGATCATGTTGAATCCCGCCACGACCACCATTAGCGCCAGAATCATCAACACATTGAAATCGAGCAGCGCCAGCCAGTCGAACAAGTGTCCGTAGAGTTTCTTCACATGCGTGACGAAGAGCGACGGATCGTCGTCGTCCATCGAGCGGATGATGATGTCTTCCAGCCGGTCGCAGCAACGCTCGATCGGTGCCTCCGGCACGATCCGAATTTCGATCGACGAGACTTCGTCGGCCGCCCAGCCGTTCAAGCGCTGTATCTGCCGCCGGTCCGCCAGCGCCATCCGCGTGTCAATCTCCTCCAGTCCAGCCTCATACAGGCCGCAAAGCCGGAATTTCCGCACTTTCACCTCGTCGCCGATGAAGTAGGTTACCACGTCGTCGCCCACGCTGAAACCCAGCTTCTGGGCAGTGGGTCGCGACAGCAGGATATCGTTGGAGATGCGCCCGCGGTAGTCCGGTAATTCGCCGTCTACCAGGCAGTCCCGGAAAAAGCGCAGGTCGTAGAGCGAGTCGACGCCCTTGAAATACAGCCCGTCGATGTTCTCCTCCGTCTTGATCAGGCCCGAGCGCCAGGCCACGCCGTCGAAGCCCGTTACCCAGCCCTCCGCCAGCACGCGCTCGCGATACGAAAGATGCTCCGTAAAAGAATAATGTTCGTTGATCGGGCCCACTCCGGGCTGCACTAGCATCACCGAGCCCATGAAGCCCGTGACGCGGCTGCGGATTTCCTGTTTGAAACCCGCAACCACGGCAATGGCAATGATCATGATGGCCACGCTGAGCGCCACCGAGATCCACGCGATGGTGTTGCTCGTCCGGCTCCAGCGTTCGCCGCCGTGCGCCAACTTCGATGCTATAAATCTTTCGGCACTCATGTCGCTCCGCTAATCACCATCCGTCATTCGCTCCCGCTGGTCGCGGCTCTCGCTTCGCTCGGGTCCGGGCTTGACCCGGAATCTCATTCAAATGAGAACACAATCGTGTTCTCGAACTCTTCCCCCGGCTTCAGCGTCACGGACGGGAAATCCGGACGGTTGGGCGCATCGGGGAAATACTGGCATTCCAGCGCCACACCATCGTAGTCCTGGTACGCCCTGCCACTCTTGGACTGCGGACAGCCCGAGAGCCAGTTGCCCGTATATACCTGGATGCCAGGAGCATCCGTCAGTACCTTCAGTTGGCGGCCCGAGGCCGGATCCGTCAGCACCGCCACCTGCTGCACATGGCCTTTCTGCCAGTCGTCCACCACGAAACAGTTGTCGTAGCCCTTGCCATAGTTCAAGGCCGGGAAATCGGCCTTCAGGTCACGGCCGATGGGCTTATCCTTCGTGAAATCCATGGGCGTGCCGGCCACGGGAGCCAGCTCGCCCGTCGGGATCAGCGTCTCGTCGGTCGGCAGCCAGCGCTTGGCGTTGAGCTTGAGCAGATGGTCGGTCACGTCGCCCGCGTCCTCCCCTTTCAGGTTGAAATAGGCATGGTTCGTCAGGTTGACGACGGTCTCGCGCTCGCAGGTGGCCAGCAGCCGCAGCGTCAGCTTGTGGTCGTCGGTCCAGCTGTAGTGCGCCTCGACGTGCA
>Ga0310786_10004335_pt1 | contig 19818 bp, 19 predicted proteins | sample AusTroGonzalo_MG_FD_203881 | JGI IMG/M metagenome (GOLD analysis project Ga0310786, IMG submission 203881) | Bovine rumen microbial communities from tropical cattle in Woodstock, Queensland, Australia - Gonzalo_03 (v2) (version 2) | ecosystem: Host-associated > Mammals > Digestive system >... | reverse complement strand
ATCAGAACCCTTTCTGCTTTTGTGTCGGAAGGTTTGATAGAAATAGACAAACGAAAGATAACCCTTATCGACATACCTGCACTTAATTATATCAGTACACACGATTGATGATTACTATCTCAAATCACTTTTTTCCATTCGGATCTTTTAAAGCAATCAATCTGTGCGGGTTGGTCTTCACAAAGATGCCGTTAGCACCTCATGAACTGAATCATGAGATGATTCATACTCGACAATTCTTGGAATTGCTGGTTGTCGGTTTTTATTTGTGGTATGTGGTAGAGTGGGGCATCAGAATCATTCAATACAAAAATTTGCATCTTGCTTATTTTAATATTTGTTTTGAACGCGAGGCATATGCCAATCAAACAAATTTAAACTATTTGAAACAACGGAAGTTTTTTGCTGCTTTCAAATACCTTAAAAAAGAAAAAAAGTAACCCGAAGGCTACTTTTGAGCGGAAAACGAGACTCGAACTCGCGACCCCAACCTTGGCAAGGTTGTGCTCTACCAACTGAGCTATTTCCGCAAAATTGTTATAGCGGTGAGCGGAAAACGAGACTCGAACTCGCGACCCCAACCTTGGCAAGGTTGTGCTCTACCAACTGAGCTATTTCCGCAATAATATTTATCTACCAACAGAACTATCTCTGCATGTCTGCAAATCTAATTGGTTGTGCCCAGAACAGGACTCGAACCTGCACGGCTCTCACCACTCGCACCTGAAACGAGCGCGTCTACCATTCCGCCACCTGGGCCCATGTCAAAGGCGTTTTTGATGCTCTTCCGCCGAATTGCGACTGCAAAGGTAGTACTTTTCCTAAAACTGACAAAACTTTTTTCGTTTTTTTTTAAGAAAAGACAATAAATAATTACTTTCTTTACTTCCATATACCCAAATAAATCCCAAATTATGACTCAGAATCATAAAAAATGCTTAACTTTGCAGTTCAAAACATAGAAGTTTAATAGAACATAGGACGAGAAACATAAAGATTTATCAATATTATGCCGTCAATATCAGTACGAGGCACTGAAATGCCTTCATCACCAATTCGTAAGTTGGCACCACTTGCTGAAGATGCCAAGAAACGTGGAATCCATGTGTATCATTTAAACATCGGTCAGCCCGATCTGCCTACACCGCAGATTGCGCTTGATGCCATGAAGAACATAGATCGTAAGATATTGGAATACAGCCCAAGCCAAGGTTACAGAAGCTATCGTGAGAAATTGGTGGGCTATTACGATAAGTTCAACATCAAACTCACTGCTGATGATATTATTATTACAAGTGGAGGTTCCGAAGCCGTGCTGTTTGCGTTTCTGTCTTGCTTGAATCCTGGTGATGAAATCATCGTTCCTGAACCTGCATATGCAAACTATATGGCATTTGCTATTTCTGCCGGAGCCGTGATTCGTACCATTGCAACGACGATTGAAGAGGGTTTCTCTCTGCCGAAGGTGGAGAAGTTTGAGGAGTTGATCAACGAGCGTACTCGTGCCATCCTTATTTGTAACCCTAATAATCCAACGGGTTATCTGTACACACGTCGCGAGATGAACCAAATTCGTGACCTTGTTAAGAAATACGATCTCTACCTGTTCTCGGATGAAGTCTATCGCGAATTCATCTATACGGGCAGCCCATATATCTCTGCCTGCCATTTGGAGGGAATTGAGAACAATGTGGTGCTGATTGACTCTGTGTCAAAGCGTTACAGCGAGTGTGGTATCCGTATTGGAGCTTTGATTACAAAAAATGTGGAAGTGCGTAAGGCCGTCATGAAGTTCTGTCAGGCTCGTCTCAGCCCGCCATTGATTGGTCAGGTCATTGCAGAGGCATCGCTTGATGTGCCAGAGAGCTATACCCGTGATGTTTATGATGAGTACGTAGAGCGTCGTAAATGTTTGATTGACGGACTTAACCGCATTCCAGGAGTCTATTCGCCAATCCCGATGGGTGCATTCTATACCGTCGCAAAACTTCCTGTCGATGATAGTGAGAAGTTTTGCGCATGGTGTCTTTCTGAGTTTAATTATGAGGGCGAGACTGTCATGATGGCTCCTGCTGCCGGATTCTATACTACTCCAGGTGCAGGACGTAACGAGGTGCGTATTGCCTATGTCTTGAAGAAAGAGGATCTAGTACGTGCATTGGTCGTCTTGAGGAAAGCGATAGAAGCATATCCTGGTAGGGTTGATAGTTGAGCGGTTAGCGGTTAGTGGTTGGCCCAATCAAACGACTAGACTACTAAACAAATAAACTATTTTGAGTTTCGAACGATTCATAGCAAAGCGTATTTATGCCCAAACCGACGAGAAACGACAGATTTCCCGTCCAGCCATTCGTATTGCTTTGATTGGTATCATCATCGGTATGGCTGTGATGATTGTCAGCATCGCAGTCGTGATGGGTTTCAAGCATGAAGTGGGTTCGAAGGTGGTCGGTTTTGGCTCACACCTCCAAGTACTCAGTCTTACGCAGGGTGACGACTACGAGTTGCTGCCTGTGCTGACGACGGATAGTCTTGAACAGGTCATCCGAAAACAACCGCTGGTGACCGATGTGCAGCGCTTCGTTACGAAGATGGGAATGCTCAAGACTCAGGATGATTTCCGTGGCATTCAGTTTAAGGGTGTTGATGGTGGTTATGATATGTCTTTCTTCCGTCAATATCTCAAACAAGGCGAGATTCCTCGTTTCAGTTCCAAGGAAGCTACAAACCAGTTGTTAGTGTCGCAGCGCATTGCGTCCGATCTCCACATCCAGACAGGTGATAAGGTTTTTGCTTATTTCGTCAACGAGAACGGGATGCGTGCTCGTCGTTTCACCGTGTGCGGCATTTATGAGACCCACCTTTCGGAGTACGATCGTAATGTGGTCATCACTGATATCTATACCATCCGCAGGCTGAACAATTGGGAGCCTGACATTTCAACAGGATTTGAGATCACCATCAGCGACTTCGACCGTTTGGACGATGTGACAGAAGCACTTGGTAATAAGATAAATAAGGTGTACGATAAGAACGGTTGTCTGTATGGCGTGTTCAACATCCGTCAGTTGGCTCCTCATATCTTCTCTTGGTTAGGCGTACTCGACATGAATGTCATCATGATTCTTGTCCTGATGATCTGCATCGCGTCGTTTACTGTGATGTCGGGTTTGCTGATTGTCATGCTGGAACGTATCAATATGATTGGCATCCTCAAATCATTGGGCGCAACCAACTATTCTGTACGACAGATCTTCATCAACTTCTCAGTTATGCTCGTAGGTCGTGGTATGCTATGGGGAAATATCATCGGATTGGCACTTTGTTTCCTGCAGAGTCAGTTCCATATTGTCAGCCTCGATCCATCTATTTACTATCTCGATGCTGTCCCTATCCGATTCGATTGGCTTCTTTTCCTTTTGGTGAATGCCATTACGCTCATTATTTCCTTCTTCGTCATCTTCGGCTCATCCTATTTGATGAGCGTCAGTCGCCCGGCACAAACCATGAGATTTGAATAAGTAAGAGTTCCACTTTTTCCCCTAGGAGGGAAAGATTGTTCCCCCTAAGGGGAAAACTTTTTCCCACGTAGGGGAATCAAACGCACCCTTGGGACAGAAACACGATCTCGTCACTTAATGATCGATGCGGGCATCAAGCGATGTGCTGTAGCATGTGTTGTTTTTCAGCGTTGCTTTGCCTATATAGAATCCATAGTCGTCATTCGGTTGTTGTGCTTGCAAGCCGAGGAACAAATGCTCTGTAGTTTGAGATGGTTGATAGGTCATGATAAATTCTGTGATGCCTGATTGCGGTACTGTCAGACGTGGCGAGTAACCGTAGCTGTTTTGGAGGTTAAAGACTTTGGAGAACGAAATGGTGGCTGTGGTCACATCATCGACAGATGTACCGACATAGGCAGTAAATTCACCTTTTGGCAGACCTTTCACAGCGAACTGAAGGATAGGTGGGCAGTTGAACTTACTGAACCGGTTTGTCGCTGCGTCGTAGGTGTCGCTTCGCACTTCAAGTGCTGTGTCGATAATTCTGTTGATACCACCGCTACCTTGAATTAAGCCCATACTGTAGTTGTAGGAATAGATGTTCGCTGAGGTGGTGTTGAAGAATCCTTCGGCCATTGTCGCAGGCACCAAGTGTGCCTCTATGCGGCTTTCGGCAAGGTAGGCACTACTGTTGAATGGGTTGTCCATCGATGGCTGTCCTCCTTTATATATATATAAGGTGCCGCTGAACTGTGCCGAGCGTTTGTCTTCGCTCAGTGACTCCGATACCATACTGAGGAAGCCCGTCATACGGTAGATGGGGTCAGACTTCGGGATGGCGAAGATGTAGAGGTGGTCATCGGGATGTAACTCTGGGCTGATAACCCCATCGGTTGATGAGCCTACACAAGTGATGTTCAAGTCGTAGTCGATGTCCACCGATACAGCGATTTCGCGCGATACAGGTTGCGGAACAACGACGTTCGAATCACGTGTCCAAGTCCAGTCGGGGTCGATGTGGTTGTTCTCGCACGATGTCAGCACGAGAGCAGAGATGACGAGAAGTAGTGTCAGTGAGTTTTTCATGATGGTAAAGTTATAAGAATAGGCACGTTCAGAATAACCGTAACGTGCCTATATGTTTATTTCGTATTATTTCCAGTCTGCAATCCAAGACTTCCAGTCAACGTCCTTGAACATTGGAGCATTGGCCACGTCGGTCTTCACGTCCTTGCCCATGAGGAAGCGGTCGATGAAGGCTTCAAGGTATGGATACTCTGCTTCGGGAAGTTGGCAGTGTCCGTGTCCGCCACTGATGCTATAGCCTACGCGGTCAGCGATGCCGAATGTCTTCCATACTTCCTTCGCAGCGTTGATAGATACGTAACCGCTTTCGTCGGCGAGCCACTTATAATCTGTGTTGCCGAAGTAGAGCAATGCACGTGGGCATACCAATGCAGCGAGTTCATGGTGGTCAACGGGCATGCGGGCAATCTTTTCCTGCGCATAGTCGGTCTTGATGTTAGCGAAGAACCATGAGTCGTTGGTGTTGAAACTACGTTCTACCTCGCCCAGATTTTCGCTGTAGCGCCATGATGCAACACCACCGCCACCTGGCTCGTGAGCGATGACGAGAGCGATGCGCTCGTCGAATGCGCCACAATAGAGTGCGCACTTACCTGCCCATGAGCAGCCTGAGATGGCTAAGTGCTTGGTGTCGATCTTTGACTTGCTTGGGCCTAACTGCTGAAGGCCGTCGATGATGCGCGATACGCACCAGCCCCAGAAGCAGTATGAACCATTAGCCTCGAGTTCAGGATAGAGCTTGTTGATTGGCTCTGTTCCACGCTTCTGTGTATGCTGCGTTACGGCAAATACATCGATATTAACGATAGCACAGCCACGACCTGTGAAGAAGCGACCGGGAAGCGTGTTCGATACGCCGAGCAATGCTGGGCATGGATACTTCGCCTCTTTCGGATATTGGATTTGAGCCGTCAATACCAGTTCCTGACCATTGTGCTTCACCGTCACCTTCAACTGCTTACGTTCGCCGATGGTCTCATCAGGCTGACCGCCGCCGAAACCGCCACCGAAACCACCGAAGCCACCACCGAAGCCACCGAAGCCGCCACCAGGACGCTGTCCACCAGCTGGTGCTGGAGCTTGGTCTTCGATCGTTGCTTTCAGATTACCAGCTTCCAATACAGGTCGCATACCAATCTCGTACTGCTGGAACAGTTGCATAATTTCGTAGCGATGCTGTTCCCAGTCCTTGAAATCGGTCGAGCGCTTGCCGTTTTGAAACTTGAATGGGTCGGGCAGTTTCTCAATCAGTGGCAACTGATCGGGCTTTACCACTTCCTTCATCTTAAACTCTTTACCTGAATACTCTTTCTCATAAACATAAGGAATCTGCGCTTGTGCCATCATGACACTAGCAAGCATAGCTGTTAAAAAAATAGTTCTTTTCATGTCGGTATTAATTGTTAGACGTGCAAAGATACAAATTATTTACTATTTGACAATTTACTATCTACTATTTTTTCAGTTTTTCTAAACTCTAACCTCCAAACTCTAAACTTTTTTGTATCTTTGCACTACAAAATTACTGAAACATGAGAAAATCATCCTTTGCAATCAGCATCGCGGCCATTTGTCTGTTCATCGGCTGCTCGGGTAACAAGACCGCACCAACATCTCAAGACACAATTGCTGTCAGTCCAGTATCTACGACAGCCATCAACGATATGGCGGAGTACAATCTTGAAGGACAAGTTGAAGTCGAGGGCGTGAAATACGACTACGAGTTTGCTTTTCGCAACACAACAGACCTACCTGTCGTAACCACCTCAGAGGGCTATCGCTACCACGACAATGAGGTGCTGCTCATCATCAGTCGAGGAAAGGAGACGTTGTATGAGCATACATTCACCAAAGAATCCTTCCAATCGCTCATCCCGGCTGTGGATTACAAGCGCTCTGTTTTAGCTGGTTTCAATTTCAACTATATGCAGCAGGACAAGCACGACCGTTTCTACTTCATTGCTGTCGTAGGAGACCCAGACGAGACTAGCGACATCAGCTACTCCGTTGGCATTGCTATTGACCGCAACGGTGGTATCTCCACATCGATTGTCGAAACCATCGACACCGAGCCAATTAACAATGACCTCAACCAAGACCCCGACGAAGACGATGCTTAATAAAATATAATAATGTATAGCATGAAAACAAATCGAATCCTCATCGCCATCCTCATGATGGCTGCCGGCCTCATCGCCAATGCACAAGTCAAGACCGTATCTATCCTCGGCGACTCCTACAGTACGTACGAGCACTATCTTGAGCCAGACACCAACTACGTGTGGTACTTCGACGGCACACCTCGCACGCAGACTGACGTCACCAATGTCACTCAGACTTGGTGGCATCAACTTATCAAAGCCAAGGGATGGCGACTTCTGAAGAACAATTCCTTCTCCGGTTCCACCATCTGTAACACCGGCTACAACCGCGCAGACGTCAAGCACAACTCATTCATTGCCCGTATGGACAACCTCGGCGGCGCCCCCGACATCATTTATATCTTCGGCGGAACCAACGACGCATGGGCCAATTCTCCTATCGGTGAGTATAAATACGAAAACTGGACGAAACAGGAACTCTATTCCTTCCGCCCAGCCATGGCCTACATGCTCCACTACATGACCAACCGCTATCTCAACACCCAAATCATCTTCATCCTCAACTCCGAGCTGAAGAACGAAGTCAACGAATCAGTTCGCGAGATTTGCAAACATTATAACGTTAAACTCGTCGAGCTACACGACATTGACAAGAAAGGAGGACATCCTTCGATTGCGGGAATGAAAGCAATTGCAAATCAATTAAAATAAAATCAGGAGCTTCGATCGAAGCTCCTGATTCATTTTATTAGTTGTTCTCAGGACGAAGCTGACGAACGACCTCAGCTGTACGCCACATCTCAGAATCGTGGAGAGCTGCAAGTTCCTTCTCGAGACCTACACGATAGTCTGGCTTTGAGTTAGCATCGATACTGATCTGAGCCTCGTTACCACACTTCACGCTTGCATAGAGTTGCTCAACAACTGGCTTGATGGCATCGTGGAAGCGAGGGAACCAGTCGAGGGCACCACGCTGAGCGGTAGTAGAGCAGTTTGCATACATCCAGTCCATACCCTTCTGCGCGAACAGCGGCATGAGTGACTGAGTGAGTTCCTCAACAGTTTCGTTGAATGCTTCTGATGGAGAGTGACCGTTCTCACGGAGCACTTCGTACTGAGCAAGGAGCAAGCCCTGGATAGCACCCATCAGTGAACCACGCTCACCTGTGAGGTCAGAAGTAGCCTCGCGCTGGAAAGTAGTCTCGAACAGATAACCAGAACCAATACCGATACCAAGAGCCAATGTGCGCTCGAGTGCCTTACCTGTAGCATCCTGATAAACTGCGTATGAAGAGTTCAAACCGCGACCTTCGAGGAACATGGTACGAAGAGAAGTACCAGAACCCTTAGGAGCAACCATGATAACGTCGATATCCTTCTGAGGAACACAACCTGTGCGGTCGTTCCAAGTGATAGCGAATCCGTGTGAGAAATACAATGCGTTGCCTGGCTGCAAGCAGGTCTTGAGAGTTGGCCATACTGACATAACGGCTGCATCTGAAAGCAAACACATTACGATAGTACCCTTTGTAGCAGCCTCTTCGATTGAGAAGAGAGTCTCACCTGGTACCCATCCGTCAGCCTTAGCCTTCTCGAATGTCTTACCCTGACGCTGACCTACGATTACATTGAAACCGTTGTCGCGGAGGTTACAAGCCTGACCAGGACCCTGTACGCCATAGCCGATTACTGCGATTGTTTCGTCTTTCAATACTTCACGAGCTTTCTCTAATGGAAACTCTTCGCGGGTCATCACTTCTTCGATAACGCCGCCAAAATTCATTTTTGCCATAGTTATTTGTATTTAATAAAATGATAATAATTCGTTTTCTATTTACCTCTCTCCTTCTCACGACGGGCAATGAACTCGTCGAGATGCTCAGCCTTACTCTTGGTGATACAGATGCGTCCAGAGCGAACGAATTGCAACACAGCTCCCATTGCATTGAGGGTATTATAGAGCGAGAGAATCTCCTCAGTAGAGCCTGTCTTCTCTGCCGTAGCATAAGTAGGATTGACCTCGATGATGCGTGCATTATGTTCGCGGATTGCTTCCGACACACGGGCATCTTCAAGCATAATTGGAGTAGCAATCTTCAACAGCGATGTTTCGTTGATGAAGATCTCGTCATCAGTATAGTAGCGAGCCTGCAATACATCGATACGCTTCTCTATCTGCTTCGTCAGCATGATGACCATAGACTCGGTGCAACAGCAAACCACCGTGTATTTATGTACTCCAGGCGTACTCGACGCACACACGTTGAGAGTTTCGATATTTACCTGTCGGCGAGTGAAGATGGCTGATATCTGCGACAACAGGCCTGGAACGTTCTCCGAATAAATCAAAATGGTATAGAGATGTTCACAGAGGCTCAGGTCCTTCTCGGCCTTGTCCTTGCACTTTCCGCATTTATTACAATCGTTCTGTTTCATATTTCCAAAATCATTTCGTCCACGTTGGCACCAGGAGGCGTCATCGGCAGGATATTATCTTCTTCGAGCACACCACATTGCAGGAGATACGGTCCTTCGGTTGTGAGCATCTTCTCAATCTCTTCGTCCAATTTCTCGCGTTCGGTCACCGTAGCTGCCGGAATGTCATATGCCTTGGCGATGAGTTCGAAGTCGGGGTTGTCCATCGGAGTGAATGAATAGCGGTGGTTGAAGAACATCGCTTGCCACTGACGTACATTTCCCAGGAAGTTGTTGTTGAGCAGGATAATCTTCACGGGCGATTTCTGTTCCATGATGGTACCCAGTTCCTGAATGGTCATCTGCAGACCACCGTCACCCACGAAGAGGCATACAGTACGCTCGGGGGCACCAAACGTAGCTCCGATGGCTGCTGGCAGTCCGAAGCCCATTGTGCCGCATCCACCTGAGGTTACTACACTGTGCGCTTTCGTAAACTTGAAGTAGCGACAGCCGAACATCTGATTCTGACCCACATCGGTTACGAGAATAGCTTCGTTGTTCGATGCCTCGCTCACCTTGCGGATGACTTCTGCCATCAACAGCGGTCCTTCCTTCGGATGGATGGCCTTGTCGATCACTTTCTCGTATTCCTCCTTTGCATAGGGTTTGAACGAATCCACCCACGCAGTATGCTTGATCTTGTGTACCTTCTCCGTCACGGCTGCAAGGGTCTGCTTGCAATCGCCGAGGACAGCGAGGTCCACTTTCACGTTCTTATTGATTTCGCTGGGGTCGATGTCGAAATGGATAATCTTAGCCTGCTTGGCATAGGTGTTGAGGTTACCCGTCACACGGTCGTCGAATCGCATACCGACAGCAATCAACAAGTCGCATTGGTTGGTCTGTACGTTCGGTCCAAGGTTTCCGTGCATACCTAGCATACCCACATTCAGCGGATGGTCGGATGGTAGGTCTGAAAGTCCCAAAAGCGTGCAGCCTACAGGGATGTCGGCCTTCTCAATGAGGTTGAGCAACTCCTGATGAGCGTTACCCAATTCGATGCCCTGTCCAGCCAAGAGGAGTGGACGGTCGGCATGATTGATGAGATAGGCAGCTTCCTCGATAGCCTTTACGTCCATCGTAGGAATAGGCTGATAACTACGGATGAAGTCCACCTTCTCGGGCTTGTATTCCACCATTCCCGTCTGGGCGTTCTTGGCAAAGTCGAGCACTACTGGACCTGGACGGCCTGTACGGGCGATATAGAACGCACGGCTTACGGCCCATGCCACATCTTCGGCACGACGAATTTGATAGCTCCACTTCGAGATAGGGTTGGTCACATTGACCACATCGACCTCTTGGAATGCATCAGTACCTAGCATAGCAACACCTACCTGACCACAGATAACGACCATCGGCGTTGAGTCAATCATGGCATCAGCCACACCTGTAATGGTGTTCGTCGCACCCGGACCTGAAGTCACAATGGCACATCCCACCTTTCCCGATACACGTGCATAGCCTTGTGCTGCATGAACGGCACCCTGTTCATGACGAACCAAAATGTGGTTCAGCCGGTCTGTATAATCGTAAAGAGCATCATAGACAGGCATGATGGCACCGCCCGGATATCCGAACAAGGTCTCCACGCCTTCGTTCAACAACGAACGCATCAACGCCTCTGCTCCTGTTATCTTTTCCATATTCTTTCTTCTTATTGGGCTTATTAGGCTCATTGGGCCTATAAGTTAATCTATAATTCTTACTCCTCCCTTGTCTGCACTTGCTACACTCTGAGCGTATGCACGAAGCGCCTTTGATACGACACGGGTACGCTTGAGTGGTTGCTGTGGACGTGCTGCCAGTTCTTCGTCGCTGAGACGCACGTTGATGCTGCGGTTTGGAATGTCGATATCGATGATGTCACCATCTACAATCTTGCCAATATTACCACCTGATGCAGCCTCTGGAGAGATGTGTCCGATGGAAAGACCTGATGTACCGCCAGAGAAACGACCATCTGTGATGAGGGCACATTCCTTACCCATGTGCATGCTCTTGATGTAAGAGGTTGGGTAGAGCATCTCCTGCATACCAGGACCACCCTTAGGACCTTCGTGCGTGATGACCACCACGTCGCCCTTCTTCACCTTGCCACCAAGGATACCCTCACAAGCATCTTCCTGAGAGTCGAACACCACAGCAGGACCAGAGAACTTCCAGATGCTCTCATCCACACCAGCCGTCTTCACCACACAACCATCCTGAGCGATGTTGCCGAAGAGGATAGCCATACCGCCGTCCTTCGTGTAAGCATGCTCGATGTCACGGATACAGCCATTCACGCGGTCGGTGTCGAGGGTCTCATAATTCGTGTTTTGAACACCCAATTGGTTGCAGAACACACCAACAGGAGCGCTTGAGTAGATGCGCTTGGCCTCTGGGTCGATATTGTCTTTCAGAATCGAATACTTCTCAATGTCCTCTGCCAAAGTGGCACCATTCACACGCTTCACAGAGGTGTCAATCAGGCCACCCTTAGCCAGTTCGCCGAGAAGATTCAGCATACCACCTGCACGACCACATTCCTGCACAGAGTACTTCTGAGAGTTTGGAGCCAGCTTGCAGAGGAACGGAGTCTTGCGAGAGAGCTTGTCGATGTCAGCCATCGTGAAGTCAACGCCAGCCTCCTGAGCCACAGCCAAAAGGTGCAGCACCGTGTTGGTCGAAGCACCCATCGCAATGTCCAGCGTCATCGCATTGAGGAAAGCCTTGCGAGTGGCAATCGAACGTGGAAGCACGCTCTCATCACCATCCTCATAGTAAGCGAGGGCATTCTTCACAATCTGACGGGCAGCCGCCTTCATCAGCTCCTTACGGTTCACGTGAGTGGCAAGAATTGTGCCGTTACCAGGCAAAGAAAGACCGATAGCCTCCGTCAGGTTGTTCATCGAGTTCGCCGTGAACATACCAGAGCAGCATCCGCAACCAGGACAAGCACGGTTCTCCACCTCAGCCAGTTCCTCATCATTCACCGTAGGGTCAGCACCCTTCACCATCGCTGCAATCAGGTCTAGGTTCTCGCCCTTGTACTTACCAGCTTCCATCGGACCACCGCTCACAAACACGGCAGGGATGTTCAGACGCATGGCAGCCATCAGCATACCCGGCGTGATCTTGTCACAGTTAGAAATGCAGATCATCGCATCAGCCTTGTGGGCATTGCACATATACTCCACAGAGTCAGCAATGATGTCTCGTGAAGGCAACGAATACAGCATACCGTCATGACCCATCGCGATACCATCATCGATGGCAATCGTGTTGAACTCAGCCGCATAGCAGCCCATCTTCTCAATCTCCTCCTTCACAATCTGTCCTGCCTCATGCAGATGCGTGTGGCCAGGCACAAACTGAGTGAAAGAATTGACGATGGCAATGATTGGTTTACCAAATTGTTCACGCTTCATGCCGTTGGCTACCCACAGAGCTCTTGCTCCAGCCATTCGGCGACCTTCAGTGCAAACAGCACTTCGTAACTGATGTTTCATCTTCTTTTTAATGCAATTTCTAAAGATTTGAACTGCAAAATTACAATATTTTAGCGGATTGACCAACACTTTTCTATGGAAAGTGGCAATTCTCCTTGCTTTTTGTCATGAAAAGGGGCGATTCGTCGTTAGTCAAGCACATTGCTTTCATCTTCTATAGAAGATATCTATAGGTATATGCATAATGATAAAGTGTGTCAAAAGGGAAAAGCTCCAAGTGGGTAGGAAAATCCCTATCACGTTTAGGAATTCGGAATTTAATCGTTTTTACCCTTTTCGGAATCAAAGAGACGAAACAAGTTGAAAATTGAGAGTTGAAAATTGAAAATTAGAAATAAACAAAAAATTAAATAACAAACTAAAAATTAAGAAAGGAAACAAATTATGAAGTCATTAGTAATCGCAATCGCAAGTCTCATCGCAACAGTTAGTGCAAACGCTCAGAACTCAACAGTGTACTACGCACCAGTTACAACCAACATGGAAGTAGGTCTCGGATTCGACCGCGCAAACAACCAGTGCATCCTCAGCATCATCGAAGAGGCAAGCAACGCAGTAGATTTCAATTTCGACATCATCAATATGAACGGTGAAAGTGTTCTTAACAGCGAACTCACAGACGGCAGCATCAACATCATGCCAAAGGACGAGGAAGGTAACTACTACCAGTGCAACTACGCACTCTCAGTACCAGAGCTGATGGACATCATCGTAAACGCAAAGGACAACACAGTAGTGATCAACGGTACTCAAGTAAGCAGCAAGGCCCTTGCAAGTGCTATGGCAAGTGTACAGAAAGAACTTCGCCCAGTTGCTCAGGCAAAGGCTCCAGCACACTACATTCCAAGAATGCATCGCCCAGTTCGCCAGTTCGCTTTCAGAGGTTAAGAAATTACTCTTGACAACATAATAATATAAGGAATTTCTTCAAAGAAGAAGGTGCAGGTTCGACGGAACCCGCACCTTCACTTTTACTGTATTCTGTTGTCCAATACCGGCCATCCATCTTTGTCAAAGTGCATTTTCTTGATGACCAATTTGGAAGCTCCGTTGTTGGCTCGTGCATAGCCGTGAGCCATGAAGTACCACTGCTCATCAAACTTGTAAGCTGATGTGTGACCAATGCCATAATAATCGTCATCTCGCTGTGCGATAATGTCTCCTCCACCAGTTGCCATATCTTTCCCATTACGATCAAGATAGGGGCCAGATACTTTTTTTGAGCGGCCTACGGCAACTTTATAGTTGCTATTCGCTCCTTTGCAGCAATAATCCCATGATACAAACAGATAGTAGTACTTGCCTTCTTTGATGATGAAGGGCGCTTCAATGGCATTTGCACCAGCATCTGGTGCTTGGTTTGCACGTTCCATATCCTCTTTTGAAACCAATTGTGCCATCTTATTTCGCAGATAGCGACGTGCGATTGTCTTTGGTTCTCCCTTGGGAGTCTTAAAATCTTTATCGAGTTTCACAAGTTGGATTCCATCCCAGAATGAACCCCACGTCAACCAGGGATTCCCTTTTTCATCTACAATTAGATTGGGATCAATTGCATTCCAATTGGTTTTTTGCTGTACACTTCTAATGACCACACCTTGATCCTCCCACTTGTAGTCAGGAGCTTCTGGATTAAGGGTTTTATTGGTCATTAATCCGATGGCAGATCCATTTTTTCCAAAAGTTGAACAACTGTAATACAGATACCATGTGCCGTTATATTTTTGAATATCGGGAGCCCATGTGTGTCCTCGATAACCAGGAACGGAATCAATGGCCCATTGAGGTATAGACGGCATCACAGAACGACCTGGTTGCCACGTCTTCATGTCCATTGATGTCATACTACCAATCCCTTGTCCTGTGGCAAAAATATAATAAGTCCCTTCACATCGTGCCATCACGGGATCGTGTACATCAGGATTGGTCGCATCGAAATTGAATCGAGGTCTGCGGTTTTCATTTTGTGCAAAGCTGCACATACTTATAAAACTCAAAGCCGTAATGAATACAACAAGTCTTTTCATGGTTACATTAATAATAAAATAAAATCAATTTCTCATGCAAAAATACGAAAAAAACAGAATCAGACAGCGAGAATCATCAATTATTCACAAAAAAAATAAAAAATATTGCCCATATAGAATTAATTTCGTACTTTTGCAATGTAACTAAATCTTACAACGAAATGAAAGAAATAAAAATCACTAAGCGGGCACACGACGAAATCCGTCGCAGTTTCTCATCAAGAGCACAGATCAACAGCCTGCGTACCGATCCCGAATTGACAGAGATAGTAGATAATTTCGCATTTGACAAGACTTTGCAGAAATCAGAGGGATTCGTGTTGGAAAAGACACGTGTGATGTGTATTTTGGCTGCAACGATTGGCTGTAACGCCATCAACGAATTCAAACTCTTTGTTGATGCATGTCTCAACTTTGGAGTTAAGCCTCGTGAAATCCGCGAGATTGTCTATATGGCATATCCATATGTGGGTGCAGCATTACTTGTTGACTATACCTTGTTGATGAACGATATCTTCGAGAACAACGGTATCCGTCTTCCACTTGATCCTCAGAATACAGTAGAGAATGATGAAGAGGCTTTCAAGCGTGGATTGGAGCTGATGGACGAAACCTTCGGACCTGGTGCTGGCGAAAGCATGATTGCATCTGCGCCTAAGGGTCAGGAACACATCGGAAAGTTCATGGCTGAATACTGCTTCGGTTATTTCTATTCTCGTAATGGTATCGATACTCAGCATCGTGAACTCATCTGCTTCTGCCTTATCGCAGCTATGGGTGGATGTGATGATCGTCTGTTGGTACATGCTCGTGGATGTAGAAATCACAAGATTACAAAGGATGAGATGATAGCCGTAGCTACCGTCATCCTGCCTTGGATTGGTTTCCCGCGTACACTTAACGCAGTAAACATCATCAACAAAGCTTACAGCACAGAACAGGTGATGTAATCTTTCGCATTATTCTATCAACAAAAAAAGGCTCCCGATTGGGAGCTTTTTTAATTCATGATAGCGAAGTAGTCGACGATGCCCAGCAATCGGTTGTTCTTGTCTACAACCAACAAAGAGTGAATCTTGTATTGGTGGAACATGTACTGAATTTGTGTCAGTTTGGCATCAGGATTAATTGTCTTCGGGGTTGTAGTCATTGCTTCTGATACAGAGAGATTAAAGAAATTCTCTTTCGAGCCCTCTACCGCACGGCGGATGTCACCATCAGTGATAATTCCTAGTATCCGCTCATCGCGCATTACGACGCCAAGTCCCAAATGTCCGTTACTGATGGAGATGAGTGCGTCAATTAGTTTCATTTCTGGTGGAATTATTGGCAGATGTTCCGTATACATCACGTCCTTCACTTTCGTCACCAGTTTCTTTCCCAGCAAACCACCGGGATGGAATACTGCGAAATCTTGTGCTTTGAAATGTCGTAACTCAATGAGCACACATGCAAGGGCATCACCCATCGCCATTGCGGCAGTAGTAGATGATGTTGGAGCCAGATTGAGCGGACAGGCTTCCTTTTCTACAGATACGTTGATGTTATGGGTGGCTGTATGTGCAAGGAGAGACTCAGGATTACCTGTCAAAGAGATAATCGGTATATGACGTTCATCCAGAAAGGCTGCCATACGTAGAATCTCATCTGAATTGCCAGAGTTGGAAATCAACAGCGCTACATCATTTACTGTAATCATACCTAGATCTCCGTGCAGTGCATCGAGAGGGTTTACATAAAACGCAGGGGTTCCTGTACTAGCCAATGTAGCCGCTACTTTTGCAGCGATATGTCCTGATTTACCTACTCCCGACACTACTACGTGCCCTTTACAGTTATACAATAGATTGACGGCACCGTCGAAATTTCCGTCAAGCAGCGGAACCAAATCCAGCAATGCTTGTGACTCATCTTTCAGACAACGTGCTGCGATGTCTCTTATTTCCATATTAATCAATCAAAGATTTTACTACTGATTCCAGATCTTTTAAATAAAGCATGTTAGGTCCGTCGCTGAGTGCGTTCTCTGGATCGGGATGAGTTTCAAAGAAGAACCCGGTTGCACCGAAAGCTTTGGCCGCAAGAGCCATTGCAGGAACGAATTCACGGTTGCCACCTGTTTTGCCGCCCATAGAACCAGGGCGCTGTACAGAGTGCGTACAATCCATGATGACGGTATCGGTGATTTGTTTCATGTCGGCAATATTGCGGAAGTCAACAGCGATGTTGTTATATCCGTAGATATTTCCTCGCTCCGTTAGCCACACCCTGTTGTTACCGCTTTCCCGTACTTTTTGGACAGGAAACTGCATATCAATTCCGCTCAAGAACTGTGCTTTCTTGATGTTCACTATCTTGCCTGTCATTGCAGCTGCAACCAACAGGTCCGTTTGTCGGCAGAGGAATGCAGGAATTTGCAGCACATCTGCTACCTCTGCTGCAGGTTGAGCCTGCCAACTTTCGTGAATGTCCGTCAGCACTTTCAGCCCGTATGTCGACTTGATGTCAGCCAACATTTGCAAGCCCTTTTCTATTCCAGGACCGCGATACGAATGGATGGATGTGCGGTTGGCCTTGTCATACGAAGCCTTGAAGATAATGTCAATGCCATACGCTTGATTCAGTCGTACCAATTCCTTGGCAACCTCGTTGAGCACTTCCATTGACTCAATCACACATGGACCAGCAATGAGTGTTATCTGTTTATTCATATTGTTTCTTGGTATATGTTAACACGAAATCGTCGAACACCTTATAATATATAATATATGTGTCGTCTTCTTTCATATCCTTGATAGAGAATTCGCCTTCATATTGCGTTTCGTCGAACGGACTTACTTGCATCTCGTCAACGAAGTTTACTCCTTCACGCCCTAACACCTTGAACAGGGTCTCTTTAGCCGACCAATGTAAGAGCAAGCCTATTGTTGTCTCGGCAAACTCGTCATTACGCATGAAACGTGTTCTGACTTTCTCTACACGAGGCAATTTCTCTTTATCGTCAAATACATTTGTCTTTTCCTCAAATCGTTCAATCTGCTCCACGTCGATACCTATAGGAGCACTTTCAGAGAGGGCAATAGCTACATACCCTTTGGTGTGGGATATGCTGATGTGCAAACCCTCATAGCCCGGTAATAGAGGAGCGCCCAAATCGTTGTAATTGATATGCACCTGACGGTCGAGCACTGTGTAGAGCAACACTCTAACGGCTGTCCATTCAATCCTTCGGAACTCAGAACTGAATTGCTGTTCAGCTTCATTGCTGACAGAATCAGCATCGGGTAGCATGCTGAGTAACTCTTCATAGTCCTCAGTAACGTGCCACACCGCCACACGCATTCCTTCAATATGTTTATCGTAGTACAGCATCAGAATGGAATTTCATCGTTTTCTGATACATTGGTCACTGGTTGAGGTGCAGAGGCTTGATTTGGATAGCTGCTGGCAGTCCCTTGTGCTGCAGGTGCAGCTGCTGACTTTGGAGTCAGCATTTCCATACTGTTCACCATGATTTCAACGACCTGACGGCTGATACCTTGCTTGTCGGTATACGAACGTGTCTGAATCTTTCCTTCGACATATAGTTTGTCACCCTTATGAACATATTTCTCAACCGTTTCTGCCAGTTTATCCCAGAACAGCAAACTATGCCATTCTGCACGTTCTGGTACCTGAGTGCCATCACGCATGGTATATGCACGATCCGTGGTTGCAAGTCTTACTGAAGCAACACACACACCTGTATCTAAATACCTGACCGTCGGTTCCTGTCCGACGTTTCCTATAAGCATTACTTTGTTTAAAGACATCTTTATATTGACTTTTTGACAATTTATAATTTATTAGTTTGGCGCAGCAAGACATAATCAAGAATGGTCATCGCTGCCATTGCTTCCACGATAGGAACTGCACGGGTGAGCACACACGGGTCGTGACGCCCTTTGGCCGTGAATGCGACTTCCTCGCCTGCCATGTTGACGGTGTGTTGCTCACGAAGGATGGTAGGAACGGGTTTGAATAGCACACGGAACACGATATCTTCACCGTTGCTAATGCCACCTTGTATACCTCCGCTATGATTGGTACGCATACGGATTTGTCCATTGTCGTTGTAGAACTCATCGTTCATCTGCGAACCAGTCAGCCCAACACCCTCAAATCCATCTCCGAGATCAAATCCTTTCACGGCATTGATAGAGAGCATCGATGCTCCGAGTGCCGCATTGAGTTTGCCGAATACAGGTTCACCCAATCCTACAGGGCAGTTTTTGATGGTACATCCAATGATGCCTCCAATACTATCATTCTCTGCGCGAACTGCTCTCACCACGTCCTCCATCTGTGCCTGTCGTTCCTCTTTGGTTCCTTGCAGTTTATGATTTCCTACTTGCAGGATATCTGCTTCAATCACGATACCTTTCTGTTGCAACACCAGTTTTGCAAATGCACCACCGACAACCCTACATAGTGTCTCACGGGCAGAGGTACGTCCTCCGCCTCTGTAGTCACGAATGCCATACTTCATCTGGTAGGTATAGTCAGCATGTGAAGGACGGAACACATCCTTGATATTCGTATAGTCTGAGGAATGATGATCCGCATTGCGTACAATGAATCCGATTGGGCAACCAGTCGTTTTTCCTTCAAATACGCCTGATAAGATTTCCACCTTATCTGCTTCGTTGCGTGCAGTGGTCAGTACTCCTTGTCCCGGACGGCGACGGTCGAGTTCTGATTGTATGAACTCCATGTCCACGTCAATTCCTGAAGGCATTCCATCAATCACACCTCCTAATGCTTCACCATGACTTTCGCCAAAGGTGGTCAGTTTGAATATGTTACCGAATGTATTCATCTTCAGATCTGATAATATATCTTTATTGGCAACCCTCACAACTACTTCCGCAGCCTCTGTCTTCTCCACAACCGCCACAATCACCACCTCCGCAATGACCGCCACATCCTCCGCAGCCACCACTGAGGGCAGTAATCATCTGTGTAATCTCTTCGTTCGTTGCCTCACGATGTGTCACAACCGTTCCTACGAAATGCAAGTCTTGTCCAGCACGAGGATGATTCAGGTCAATCGTCACTGCGTCTTCCTTTACTTCGATAACCACACCAT
>Ga0310786_10004334_pt1 | contig 19821 bp, 15 predicted proteins | sample AusTroGonzalo_MG_FD_203881 | JGI IMG/M metagenome (GOLD analysis project Ga0310786, IMG submission 203881) | Bovine rumen microbial communities from tropical cattle in Woodstock, Queensland, Australia - Gonzalo_03 (v2) (version 2) | ecosystem: Host-associated > Mammals > Digestive system >... | reverse complement strand
AGAAGATTCTGGACCTGTCAGGTACATATGCTATCGCAGGGAGGTATCTGGGGGCGGTCTCTGTATCGACTGTATTGATGATCCCTGTCTACATCATGATCCTTATAGCGCAGACGATCCACGGGACCGGGAATCAGATCTCCGCACTTCAATCATTCGTGCTTATGGTGGCATTTACGGCTATAGTGGTGGCTGTAACCATGCTGATAAACACCCTTTCGAAACATGCGGCTCTTTTCTCGATCCTTACCTTGTTCATCATTGTACCGCTGTTAGTGTTCATCATCAGTTCCCTGACAGGATTTGTGGACATCAATACGATGTGTTCGGTCATCCCGATACCCGACGTCGTAGCGGCAGTGAATGCCAACGGTAATGGCGGTCTGACGATGATCGGCGGGATGTCTTTGGTCAAAGCCACCTCTATGATATCGGTGGATGCTGGTGCAAGTTTGGTACTGTTCCTGGGGTGGGCGTTCGCATTATTCTCGATAGTGGTCTTCGTGCTGGGAAGGAGGGAGCCCGAATGAAGAAAGCGATCGCCGTCATCTTGGTCATAGTGGCTCTTCTGGTCACTTCCATGGTCCCGATAGCAGATGCTGATACCGGTCTCGAGGAGGCGTTGCCTGAGAACAGCGATATGTTGGACTATGTAATAAGGGCCATAGCCGATCAATCTGCGCTCATCGAGCTCACTGATGATTCGGACGAGAACAGGAGGGTCCTCACCAAGGAACTCAATGAGATAATCGGCCGCGTGTTGCCTGATTTCACAATAGACGAGAATAACTTTGAGGCGTTGGCATCCATTCTCGCCGGATTTCCTGCATCGAAGCTCATTGCATCACATCTTCTTCCCAAGAGGGACAATCCTGAATTCTCCATAGGCAATCTGATGGGTGGGATGGATCTGCCCCAACCCATGAGGGATGCGTTTAACATCACCACGACCGGCGAAGGTTCCAACAGCAACTACGGTGAGGTTGGATTGGTCTTCGAGGACACCATCACTATAGATTCCACTACATTCAAGGACATTGATCATGTCGGAGGTATGGAGTGGGCAGGTTCGTTGCTCAATGATTACGGCAACCTCATATTCAGGCTGATAGATGCGGATAATCCCGATATCCTCTACGGTAAGGATCTGGGAGATAATGTGATCACCAAGGATTCGATATACAGTGTTTCTACGGCACTCAGCGCATACATCTATATCGGTATCAATGCAGAGTATGATGAGGATGAGGATCAGTTGGACATGAGGCTGATCTTCAAGGGATACGGTTCGATAGATCAGAACATGACTCTCAAGGCAGGATCCGGGCCAGAAGAGATAAATTCGACCGCAATTGCAAGAGAGATTCTCTTGGATCTGAATCTCACTATGCTGAATCCTGGAAGTACGGACAGGACCATCTACCTGGGGATCAACGACTTCGACCTTGATTTCTACTACGGTCTGGGCATCGATGATGACTACGAGGGCACGAACATAAGGACAAGTGCTCTCACCACCATATTTAACGGAACCATGGTAAGGCTGATGGGAACAGAGACCATAGACTATCAGAACAAGCTCGATTATGATCAGGGTCTGATCGATACCGCTTCCATTGGAAGGTCTGATAAGATGAACAAGGTCATCTCGTATGCCAAGGAGAATACTCAGTTCGACAACGAGGTCGACCATACGCCGACGATTATAGCAGGCATAATCCTGGCAGTCATAGGCGCGATAATATTGGTCGCCCCCAGACATATCAAGCACTGACCGTTTGCAAAGGTCCTAATACTCCTTGTAGTGGCTCAAGGAATCATCAATTGTCTTTCGGTTTTTCCTCGGGATTCTTCTTGTCCGATCCTTTGTTTTCCGGCTTGTTTTCGGATTTTCTGCGCTCTTTACGGGCATCCCATCCTTTGACGATATCCCTGGCATCCTTGTTTCCGCGCTCGGCAGCCATCCTCATGTACCTGCGGTACAGGTCGGTATCCTGCGGACAGCCTCTGCCCTCCTTGTAATGCATGGCCAGCTTGTACATCGCACCGGCATCGCCGTAATCGGCAGCGCTCTTTATGAGTTCTAAGGATTCCTGCGGATATTCTCCGTCTTCCTGTTTGGATTCGATCATCTCTGCTAGCTTCAGACGCGGGGCCCCTCCTGCCACAGAGGCTTTCGTGAGTAGTTCCATGGCAGCCTTCTCATTCTTCTTGAATCCCTTTCCGGTCTGATATTTGTACGCCAGAGCGGTCATGGATCCAGGCTGGTTGCTGCGGGACATCGCTTTCAGCAGATCGTTGGAAAGCTCGTAGTCGCCTTTGCGTATCCTGAGTGTCTCCATGGCTTTCTTACGGGAATCGTTGACCATGGTGCTGGAGTATCTGGCGAACCACTTCTTGGCCTCATCCTCGTTCTTCTCCGTCCCTATTCCTGAGGAGAGCATCATTCCGACCTGGTATTGCGCTTTGGCATTGCCTATGGATGCTGACATCAGATACCATTTGAATGCTTGATCATGATCCTTCTTGATGTACTTCCCGTCGGAATAAAGGTCTCCGAGCATGTACATCGCTTTGTTGTTACCGTTCTCTGCAGCTTTGGAAAGATACGAGATGCTTTTGTCGAAGTCCCTCTCCACACCGTTTCCGTCACGGTACATCTGTCCGATCAGGAGATCGGCATCGGTCCATCCCAACTCGGATGCTTTGGTAAGGTATTCGAAGGCTTCCTTGTAGTCATTGGTGGTAAGAGCGGATTTGAGCATCAACTCTCCGTAGTTGCAGTAATCATAAGGATATCCGGAGACGCACAGGTCCTTGAGTATGCTGCGAAGTTCGCTGATCTCGTTCATGGTGTCCCCTTGGAGCGTAGCGTACTTCCTTCTGGCCTCATAGCTGCCGTTCTCGGCGGCCTTCTGATACATCTCCATGGCCGCTTCTACCTTCCCCTCGCTCATGTAGATGTCTGCAAGATCGTTCTGCGCCATAGGGTGGTCCCTTATCGCCGCTTCGTTCAGCCAGCGCATCCACTCGTCCTCGTTCTTCTCGACACCGTTACCGTCCCTGTAGAATGTGGCGATCCTGTATTGTGCGGATGATGAGCCGTCGTTAGCAAGGCTCAGCGTCTCATCGAAGGAATCATTGATCGAACGGGCATATTCATCAACGACCTCGTCGGCAGGACCGTCCATCTTGATGGTGTGGTCCGAGATCCATACGGCGCGGTTGCAGGTACGCTTGATCGTGTTCATGCTGTGCGATGTGAACAGCACTGTTTTTCCGCTGCGAACAAGGTTCTTGAGATGCTCTGATGCCTTGGATGCGAAGGCCATGTCGCCAGTGCTCAACGCCTCGTCGATGAGGAATATGTCCGCATCGACATTCACCATGACGGAGAATGCAAGGCGTGCTCTCATTCCGGAGGAATAGGTCCTCACAGGATTGTCGATGAACACACCTAGGTCGGTGTACTCTATGATCTTATCCAAATGCTCAAGGACATCGTCCCTGGGGATACCGTATAGCTCACTCCTGAGGACGATGTTCTCCCTTCCGGACAGGTCCCCATGGAACCCCATGCTCAGTTCGAGGATGCTTGCCACTTTCCCTTCTACTTCTATGGTTCCTTCATCGGGTTCTAGGATACCGGAGACAATTTTCAGGAAGGTACTCTTACCGCATCCGTTGCGACCGAGGATTCCGATGATATCCCCTTTCTTAATGTCAAGGTCGATACCGTCGAATATGGGGTACGATACCCTGTTCTTGAAGAAACGCCTACCGTTGTCCTGTGAAGGATCCACTATAGTGTAGGACTTCTTCAGGCCTCTGATCCTGATAACTACGTTATCCTCCATCAGAGCACCTCCGGGAACTTCTTCTCATACCTGAAGAACACGTACGCACCTATCAGGAACATCACTGCAGCAAGTATGATGCTCATACAGAGATATTCCACATGCGGGAATATTCCGTAGTAGAGGATGTCATGGAACGTTTCCACGTAATAGGTGAAGGGATTGCACCAGACGATGGTCGCCAGTATACCCTTGGCCTCACTGGCCAGGAAGAATGTGGGTGTGATCCAAATGACCAGTCTCATGAATACGCTCATGAAGTAGCCCACATCCTTGATGAATACCGTGATCGTGGAGACCAGATACGCGGATCCCAATGAGAATATGAACATCAGCAAAAGCGCCACAGGCAGCATCGCCATACCGAACCAATTCACATACTGTCCCGATAGCAGGATGACGATGATGATGATCATGTATGCGAATATGACGCTGAGGAATTCGGTGATGACCGCAGCTATCACTATGATCTCCCTCGGGATCTTCATCTTGGTGATATAATTGGCATTCGAGACGATCGCCCTCCCTCTCAGACAGTTGGAGATGAACGTCACAGGGAATATTCCTGCACTCAAGTAGATCCAGAAATCCTCCATGGCGCGGGGTCTGATGTATGTGAAGGTGATGGTCAGGACAGCGATCATCATGACCGGAAGCAACAGATGCCAAATGAAACCGATGTAGGAGCTCTTGTAGCGCCCCGCCGTGTTCCTTCTGATGAGAGCTACGAGGATGGCCCTGTTGTTGTATACGTCCTTGAATGACTGTATTATTCTGGCGAAGATGTTCATCATTCTCATATACCTCTGAACATACGTAAGATGGATACTACTATCAGTAAACAGATTATGACCCCGATGATGTTCTCATAGGGGTATGGACGTTCTCCTATGACCTTTATCACGAGGGTTGTCTCGCTGTAATCCGAGACCACATCGTTAGGGATCGTCAGATCCTTGTTGACGTTAAGAGTCAATGTTGCTGGGTTGTCCACGCTAGCTATGTCTAGGCTGCCATACTCGAAGCTGACATCGCTGCTGTAGATTGTAATTTCTGTGAGATTGTTGCAGTCATAGAATACATCGCTCTCTAACGATACACGGCTCGTTTCGGGAATCGTGAATGATATCAGGTTGTTGCAACCAGAGAACGCTCCTGAGCCCAGAACTCTGACGGATGAGGGTAACTCGATCTCCTCTATGGCGGTTCCTTGGAATGATAGCAGGCCGATTGTGGTCAACTGATCACCCCACGTTACATTCTTCAATGAACTGCAGCTGTGGAATACACCGTATTCCAGGACAGATACGTTTGTCAGGTCTATTTCGGTTAGAGAATAGCATTGCCTGAAAGCATCCTCAGGTATGTCTGCCATGCTCTTCGGAAGAACTATCTTCTGCAGATATTTGCAACCTGAGAATGCCTTGGGCATGATGTCGGTGACCTGAGCATCTAGCACCAATTCGGTCCTTTCACAGGCTGCAGGGTATGCAACCACGGTGAGCGTGCGTCCTTTGTAGTAGAGAATGTTGTCCTCCACGATGTAAGCGTAATTATCAGAGGTTATCGTTTCAAGATCCTCGCAGTTGCTGAATACATATGACCCGATGGATTGGACCTCTTCCGGGATGTTGATCTTTGTAAGACCACTGTTTGCGAAGGCACCATCCCCTAGAAGCTTCAGTTGGTCTGGCAGTTTCAGATTTGTAAGATTAGAACATTCGTCGAAAGCACCTCTGTCTATGATGCTGATGCTTTCAGGGAGCATGTTGGCGACACCTATGTTGTTTATGGATTCCAGGTCCTTGCAGCCGCTGAATGCGAAGTATTCGATCTCCTTCATTCCCTCGGGCATGTAGATCCTTTTGACGCAGCTATTGTAGAACGCCCCCTCGCCCACCGTCGTTATGGTTTCCGGGAAGACGAAGGATTCATCGGTCTTTTTCTGAGGGTATGCTAGGATCACATGCATGTCTTTGTCATATAGGATGCCGTCAACACTCGTGAAGAACAGATTGTCCTCATCAACAGTGATCCATTCCAGATTGGGTGCGGAGAATATGCCTCCGGTCATAATCATGATGCTCGCGGGTATGTGCACTGTTTTGATGTTTTCCCCGCCTATTTGTGATGAGATCTGGATTACATCGTATCTGATGCCCTCATATTCTACACTGGCAGGTATCTCAAGGTCCTCGACTTCAGACTCATATACCTCGTAAAGATCCACTGAACTCTTGGTGATTGTGTAGAAGCAGAAATCGCCAACTTCGAACATTATGGGGTCATCTCCGTCATCGTACTCGCCGTCATTCTCTCCGCATACTGATGACACACAAATTGATATCAGTATGATTGACAGGGTTAACGGCAAGGTGATGGAAAGGCGATTTCCCATGCGATTTGCTAAGAATATATTAATAAAAAAAGGTTGGCGCTTATCTGGTCAGCCTGGCACTGATTTTTATCCGCCAACTCTTAGCCAACAGATATTTTCTGGAATACGGTATGCTGGCCCTATCGATACAGCATTTTACCTGGCATCAATGCTTTATGGTAATATGGTAATATGTAACCAGACATGATTGAAGAAAACCAGCGTCTGAGGTCGGTTGACATCCTGAAAGGGATACTGATAGTGGCTGTAGTGTTCGTCCATCTGTTGATATCCCGTAGCGATATCCTAGTCACGGCAGCCGATGCCGCGTCCATAGGAGGCTCTGAAGGATCGCCGGGAATCGCATCTCTGGTCATTCAGGCGTTATACCTTGGTTTGATGTTCTTTTTCATCTTCTCCGGATACTTTTACAGGCCGGGACGCGGTTTTGTCGCAAACATGAAGAAGCGCTCCATCCAGTTGGTGGTAGCATTGTCGATATGCGCAATCATCCTGCCCATGATCATCTACGGGCTGATGGCGATATGTGGCAAGGCTCCTGATATGGAGGACCTTCTGTCGGCATTCCAATGGGGCTTCGGTCTCAACGGTGTGTTCGAGCCATACGATGTGTTCACACCGCATCCTCTGTGTGGAGGTAGTGTTGGATACTACTACCTCTGGGGAATGTTCTGGGGATTCCTTATCTTCTATTTCCTGGCCGATCATGTCTATGACGACTGGAAGAAGTCCGTGGTAGCGATCATAACCCTGTTGGTCATAACCCTACTGCTCCGCGAGTTCTTCCCTGTCAAGCTTCCGATGTATGCTCAGATGGGGCCGATCGCGGCGGCATTTATGCTCACCGGGATGATGATGGCAAAGATGAAGCTCATCGAGAGGATAGAGTCATTCGACCCCACATCACGTTACAGTTATTCTCTGTTGTTCGGTTCGCTGATAATCGTTGTGGTGATGGTCTATCTTTTCCCACCGGGTCTGGAATTCGACTATCTGAATTTTGGAGAGTTCGGAGGCTATTCAGTCATCCCTTACTATATAGAAGCCGTGGCGATGTTCATATTCATGACTCATTTGGCCATGGTTCTGTATAAAGTTATAGGCCTGCGTCAGATGTTCACAGTCTGCGGGCAGCACACATTGGGCATACTGCTCCTGCACGGACCAATCGCGACCATGATGATCGTGCCATTCTATGACTTGTCAAGCGGATCATGGTTCCCCGATACGATGGGGCTGATCCCTAGCGTGATAGTCACTATCGTAACCATAGTGGTATGCTTATTGATATGCATTTACGGGAAGACATTATTGGGCAGGTTGATGGGAGCGGAACCGCCCGAGCGCCCGTTGCCGTGTGTTGGTGAATGATCGATATGATTGACGGACGGAATCCTCACAGACTATCAGCACTCTTCGCAATCGCTTCGCTTACAATCTTGGTGATTCTGATCGCTACATGGGCAACTCAACCGACCCCTGATGACAGCGGAATGTGCGGAGAGAATGTCAGCTATGAATTCTGGGAATCCAGCGGGGAGCTGGTCATATCAGGTACAGGGGACATGTCCGATTATGATGAGGACAATCCACCGCCATGGTTCGATTACAAGGAATCCGTGAGGAGCGTAGCTATCGCCGGCGGAATCACATCTGTCGGTAACGATGCATTCAATGATTGCGGATCTATCATATCGGTAAGTCTCGGGCATTCCTTAGAGAAGATCGGGGACACTGCATTCTACTACTGTTCATCTCTAGAATCCGTGTCTCTTCCCGCTACAGTGAAGAGCATTGGGAGATACTCCTTCGCAGGATGTTAGTCCCTGAACGATCTGCAGATAGGCGCAGGAGTGGAGAGCATAGGGGGCTACTCATTCTATGCATGCTCGTCGCTGCATTCAGTCGATTTTCCCGGTAATGTGGAGATCATAGGCGAATACGCGTTCATGTACTGCAGCAATCTGAATTTACTGAGGATTGATGAAGGTGTGGAGATCATAGGCGATGCAGCGTTCTATTATTGCGAGTCCTTGACTGATATCGTCATTCCCGAGAGCGTTCAATACATAGGAAACAGTGCATTCGAATGGCTGATTTTCCATATGGATGGAAAGGAGGTCAAATCGGATGCAGAGCATTTGGCCGGAAGGGAATGGACAGGCAGTTGCGATAGGAATCTATACGGACAATCTGATGATTCGTATTGCGTATACTTTGATCCTCAGGATGGTTTCTGTCCTACTATCAAGATGTTCACCGGTGATGACGGAACGCTGCCGTCAATTCCCGAGGCCGAGATGGAAGGATGCACATTCACAGGATGGTTCACCGAATCCTCCGGAGGCTCTCAGGTCACGAGGTCCACACTGTTCGCGGAGGATTCAGTCGTATTCGCGCATTGGGAAGATATCAGTTCCTGAACGCTATCGATAAAAGACCCTCCCGGTCACCCGGGAGGGAAGTCGTTTCATCCTTTCTTCTTCTTGAGGACGATCGCTGCGATTATCACAATCACTACAAGAGCGATGATGACGATGATCATCCACATCTCCAGTTGGAAGGAGGACTCCTCCCAATGGGCGAAGACCGTGGTGTCCTTGGTGAACACGGTCTTATCATCGACCTTTTCACCTGCGGTCCTGTCGGTGAACCAACCAACGAACTTATGGCCCTCGTATTCCGGTACTTCAGGCATGGCGACGACCTTTCCGTCATCACCGATTATCATACCGATAGCCTCGGGCTCTCCGTTGTTGGCAACGAACATCACCGCTTTCATGTCCACTCTCAGAGACTTGTCGCCAGGTCCGCTCCATACTGCTCCGGCCACTAGGTTCTCCGCGACAGGTGCAACCTCGGTGGATCCTGCGTAGAGGATCAGACCGTCGAAAGCACCCTCGCCTACGGAGGTAACGGTAGAAGGTATTCCAAGGACCCTGAGTCCGATGCAGTCGGCGAAGGCTCCCGCTCCGATTGTGGTGAATCCTTCGGGCATTCTAAAGGCCTCGAGCGATATGCATGAGGCCAATGCGTAATCCCCGATGGTGGTGAGGCTGTTGGGAGTCTCGAGCACTGTCAGAGAACCGCATCTGTAGAATGCATAGTTGCCGATGTTGACGATTCCCTGATCTATGGACACGGAACCGATCTCATACTCTGACCAAGGGGCAGGGTCCGTCTCGGTAAAGTCATTCATCTCGGCGGTCACCGCATTGATGACCTTGAAGATCCTCAGGCTTCCGTCGGAATAGTATTCCCAATTGATTCCCTCTCCGCAGATACCCTCATCGACCAGATCGGACCTGGGGACTTCCCTTACCATGGTGGTGCTGTTGCCCTTGTAGGTGTATCCGGGAAGATCAGAGTAGGCTAGCCTGGTCGTTCCGTCCTCGTCGTAGAAGGTGATATCACTGAATGCTCCCTCTCCGATGGTCCTGACGCCCTCAGGGATCTTTATGGACTCAATGAAGGTAAATCCCATACCGCCTGCTCCGATGTATTCGAAGGCACCTGCTCCGATGGAGGTGACGGTCAAAGGAATGGTGAGTTCCTTCACCACCATGCACGAGGAGAATGCCCTGTCGCCGATGGTCTTCAGTCCCTGAGGCAGGATGATCTCCTGTGCATATGTGCATGATTGGAATGCACTCTCGGGGATGTCCTTCACACCCATAGGGATGACGATCCTCTCGAGGTCCGCACAGCCGTAGAAGGCCTTGGTCTCGATGCATTCCAATTTATCGGGGAGGTCGATCGAGGTCATGTCGCTGCATTTGTTGAATGCCTCTGTTTCGATCCTGATTACATTAGGCGACATGGTAACTGTCTTGAGGTGGATGCATCCGCTGAAGGTCTCTGCAGCTATCGATGTCACCCCTTCCGGAATGACTATGGACTCAAGCATCTGACAGTCCTTGAATGCCGCAGGTCCGATCGATTTGAGACCGGAGGGGACATCGACGGATTTCAGTACGCTGCAGAAGTAGAATGCCTTCTCAGGGATGGATTCCATCGCTGCGGAGAGCTTCACAGTCACGAGGTATTTGCATGATGCGAATGCTTTCTCCCCTATTGTTTTCACAGTGTCCGGAAGGACGAGTTCCGTGATGTCTGTCGAGGCGAATGCCTCCGCTCCGATGGTCTCCAGTCCAGAGTTGAACTTTACGGATTCCAGATCCCAGTTGCTCTTGAACGCACCTTCGCCGATCGTCTTCACGGATCCCGGGATCTCGATGGACTCCAGGTCCGCAGAGCTGAACGCCCTTGCTCCGATGGTCTCGACACCGTTTGGTATGACGATCGATTCCAATCCGCTGTCGTTGAACGCATCTTCACCTATGCTCTTCAATGTCGAGGGCAGGGTGACAGAACTCAGGCTCATGCACATGTAGAATGCTTTGGTACCGACGGTTGTAACGCCATCGGAGAAATCAACGGTCTCCAGTCCGCTGCCCTCGAACACGGATGTTCCCCAGTTCTTCAGACTGCCAGGTATGGTGATCGTCTCTATGTTCCTGCAACCGGAGAACGCCTCATCACCGAGGGTCTCGAGGGTTGAAGGTAACGTCACATTCGATAGCCTCATGCACCAATCGGCGACCTTGCTCCCTATCGATGTCACTCCCTCAGGGAACTTGATGCTGCCGAGAGATACGCAGGTCGAGAATGCAGAGTTCCCTACGGTCTTCACCGTGGGCGCTATGTCTATGGAGGTCATGGAACTGCAGGAATAGAATGCATAGTCTCCTATCGATGTTACACCTTCCTGTATGACCGTCTTCTTGATCTTGTAATCGGGACCGATCCACGGTGCCTTGTTGTCACCGGTGTCATAGTTGTTCATGGCTCCTGTTCCTTCGCCCGTCTTCGAGATGACAAGTATGCCTTCGTCCGCGAAGTAATCCCAAATAATTCCGTCACCGCAGGACTCTCCCCTGCTGGTGTGTCTGATGAGTTTCTCCTCTCCCTCGTACACGTAACCGGGGATCTCCTTGTCCGTAAGAACGGTGACTCCGTCCGAGTCGTAGAACGGTTGGTCGAACGCTCCCTCTCCGATCTCAGTGATTGTCGGAGGTATGTAGACCCACTCAAGATGCGTCATGTAGAATGCGAGCTCTCCGATGATGGTGGAACCATAAGCGAAGGCGACGCTCTTCAGGCTCGGGCAGTCAGTGAATGCGCACGCGCCCATCGTCGTCACGCCGCTCGGTATGAATATGATGGCAAGATTCTCGCATGCGGCGAAAGCCTGTTCACCCAATGTTTTCAGGGAATCGGGCAGCTCGATCTCCACTAGGGAAGAACATCCGTAGAATGCATCCTCATCAATGGTTTCAAGGAATTCCGGGAGATGGATATCCGTCAGGGCCAGACAGTACGTGAAGGTGCAGACACCTATGGTCTTCACACCGGATGGGATAGTGATTTCGCCAAGTTTTTTGCAGTTGTAGAAAGCACCGTCTCCTATCTTATTGACCGTGTCCGCTATCTCTATGCTTATCATGTCGCTTGAGCGGAATGCGTTGGCCCCTATCGAGGTGACGCCATTGCCGATAACGGCCTTTGAGTAGGATTTTTCATACCAAGGGGGCTGATTATCCTTTGTAAAGTCCGTCATCTCTCCAGAGCCGGATCCTGTTTTAGCTATGTTCAATGTGTCTTCTGCAATCTCCCATGTCAATCCGTCGCCGCACGACCCGTCCTCGCCGTCTGTTAGGATGACCTTGCCGTCGTCCACAGCAATGGCGATCATTGCGAATGTGAGTACGATCGCGAACATGGAAGCGAGAAGGATGCGGGACATCACGTGATGGTCCTTTCCGCTGTCGATTCTTGTTCCTTTCATATTATCCCACCGGTAAACAACATAGGACATTCAGTCTAAAGCCCAAGTTGCCATTCCTCCTAAAGGTAATCGAGGTACGTATTGCCTGGATGAGGTAAAATAGTTATCTTACAATATTGGATTTAATAGGTCCGTAGGGGTCAGAATTATCTTCTTTCAATGGATTTCAGTCATATGGACCGCTTCATAGCATACTGCGGATTGGACTGCGAGAAATGCGAGGCACGCATCGCCACCATCAACGATGACGACAATCTCCGCAGGAAGGTAGCATCCGAATGGTCGGAGCTGAATCATGTGGAGATAACTCCGGAGATGATCAACTGCACAGGATGTCGCTTGGACGGTCCTAAGACGGTATATTGCGATTCCCTGTGCCCCATCAAGAAGTGTGCATCGTCCAAAGGATACGAGACATGCGGGTCATGTCCGGACATGGAGGGATGTGACAAGGTCGGTATGGTCATCGGGAATAACAAGGAAGCCCTGAACAATCTAAGACGTTGATGGAAAGGATGGGGGCATCTTCCGTTCAATCCCCCATCAACTACGAAAAATGCCCTCTTTTTTTTGTTCGTATTTCTTTATTATTTCCATTTTAAGTTGTAAAAGATTACTTATAAAGTCATTTTGATGACGATATATGGACCTTGTCGAGCTCATAATCCAGATTATCGTAATATCGGACATTATTTTCCTTTTGACGGTCATATTCACCGAAAAGGAGAACCCCTCGAAGATAGCGGTCTGGTCGATAGTATTCATACTGTTGCCTATCGTCGGATTCATCCTTTATCTCTTCATTGGACAGACCTACTACTCCGATCGTACATTCAGGCTCAAGGGCGTCAAGGATGAGGAGATGAGGCAGTACAAGGCCCAGGACGAGGCGTATGCGAGAACAGAACCGAATCCAGAGTACGCTAGCATCATGCAGACAATGCAGCACTTCGGCTCTCTTGGGTACACCAAGGCCAACGATGTTCAGCTCTACACATATGGAGAGGACAAGTTCAAGGCATTCTTCGATGATATCAGGGCCGCGAAGGAATGCGTCCACATCGAGTATTACATCATAAGGAACGATGAGCTGGGTAACGAGTTCATGTCCATACTCACCCAGAAGGTCAAGGAGGGCGTATGTGTCTAGCTCCTGACCGATGATTTCGGATGGGGAAAGGGACCCAAGAAGGCCATCAAGGAATTCAGGAAAGCCGGTGGAAGGTTCGCTCTCTTCCATCCCGTATTGGTATTGGCATTCAGCCCTAAGAAGAACAACCGTAACCACAGGAAGCTCGCTGTGATCGACGGTAAGATAGCATATTGCGGAGGATTCAACATTGGTGATGAATACCTCGGAAAGGGTCCGCTAGGATATTGGAGGGATTCATCCGTCCGTTTTACCGGTCCCGGAGTGTTCCCTCTGCACCTGAGATTCCAGATGGATTGGGATTATGCGAGCGAAGAACCTTTGGGAGACTACCTCCAGAATCTGTACAACGACGTCGGTTTCGAAAAGACCGGAGATGTCAGGCTGTTGACGGTATCGGGAGGACCGGATGTTGCCAAGAATAACCCTGTCAGGATGGAGTACCATGAGCTGATCAACCGTTCCAAGAAGACGCTTTACATGCACACACCTTACTTCATCCCCCACGAGACCTTGAAGGATGCATTGTCATTGGCAGCGGCAAGAGGAGTGGATGTCAAGGTCATCATACCGGATAAGCCGGACCATCTGTTCGTATATTGGAACAACATCAGCAGTGCTTACGACCTGATGAAGAATGGTGTCAAGGTCTACATGTACAACAGAGGATTCGTGCATTCCAAGACGATGGTCGCTGACGGAGAGTATTGTTCGGTCGGATCCGCTAACTTCGATGATCGTTCACTGGTGCTCAACTTCGAGACGAACCAATTGATCCTGTCAAAGGAGGTCGGAAAGCAGATGGACGACGCCTTCCTCGAGGATCTGAAATACTGTACCGAGTACACCTGCGAGGATTACGAGAAGCTGTCGCTCATCTCCAGAATCAGGATCGCCATCTCGAGGCTGTTCAGCAACCTGGCGTGATCAGAAGAGTGTACATGTCGAGAGATTATGAGCATCTGTTCGATCCCGGTTCGGAGAGGGTGAACTTCGAGAAGCCCGACTACGATGCGATAAAGGCATCCGGCCTGATGTGTGCGGATATGCACTTCCACACACATTTCTCCGATTCCTTCACGAAGGTATCCGACGCGATATCTCTGGCCAAGAAGAGGGGAGTGGGATTCGCCATATCGGACCACAATCTGATCGGTGGAGTCTTGGAAGCTTACGATCTCAGAGGCAATGACGGTCCGTTCATCGTCCCCGGTATCGAGATAAGCTCCTGGGATGGCCCCCACATTCTCGTCTACTTCTATTCCTTGGATGAGATGAAGGAGTACTGGGAGAAGAACGTCAAACCGTATCTCGGTGCCTGTCCGTGGCTAGCCATGGATAAGGGGACGGAATGGATCCTGGATTCCCTCGAGGATGTGAATTGCGTCGTATCCGGTGCGCATCCCCTAGGGTATCTTACAGCAGTGAAAGGAGTCCAGAAGGCCATAGAGCACAAGAGGTTCGGACCGGAGGTCGCAAAGAGACTCGATGCTTACGAGGTCATCTGCAGCGGTATGTTCAGAGGTGAGAACAAATCAGCACGTGAGCATGCGGACGAATATGGAATAGGTTACACCGGAGGCAGCGACGGACATCTTCTCAGCGAGCTCGGATCGGTTCTGACGATATCCGAAGCCACGGATCTGGACGGATTCCTAGATGACATCAAGAAGCACAGTAACGTAATCATAGGCCGTGAGAAGAATGTCCCCAAGAAGTTCGTGATGGCGATGGCCAGCCTGAGCAGGTTCGCATCGGCATATCCGATAAAAGCAGCGATAGGGGATTTGGAGCGCATACGCTATCACGGGACCAAGTACAGACCTTGAGAAACATAGTTTGTAAGCTAAGATGCAGAGCATCAAATAATTCACGATTGCTCGTTGCCGTTGATTTACAGCACCTTGCTACACACATTATTGGGATTTGCGAAGAGGGCAAGCAATTCTGCTACGGCAAATTGTCAATCAAAAGCAACCGAAGAATGATGAATCTAAATATTCAGCAGTAGTGCTCAAATTGTGAAACGCAAGGATATCGTCCCGATGGTCTTAGCTGGCGCAGCAATGGCTTCAGCTGCCACAGCAGCGCGTATCGGTGAGAACAGTAGCGTCAAGATTATCGATCTGATCGATCCGAATCATGGAGCCGACGATTTCGCAATCGAGCTCCGTTGGGGAAGGACCAGGGAGATAACGGCAGGTGCTAGAGTGCCGAAATCTGCAAGCATCGTGTACATCGGTGAGGATGAGTCCTGGTCCGATGCACCAGTCGTCATCGCTGAAGAGAATACCGTCAGGTTCCGTACCGAGTCCAACTATCATGTTGTGGAATACGCATTCAGGATAGACAACATCACCGAAGGTTCTTTGAAAGGTAAGTTGGTCGACGGAAGGCCTGCGATAGAATTCGAAACTGAGCAGGATATAACAATAAAGGTCGACTATGAGGAGAGATTGAATTCATTAGGGGTGGAGAGATACTACTTCAGGGGATTCAATTGGTTCGATCAATCCAATGCCGATATGTTCCTGTATTATAGCGATACATTCTTCGACAAACCGTCAACCAAATACAACCCGCAGCTCATGACCTTCGCTCTTAATCTGGAGCTAGCTGCTTGCACTGCATCCGATGATGTGTCTAAGAGATCTGATTCGATCAAAAGGCTGCTCAGTGACATCGGCTGCGATAAAATCTACGTCAACGAGGTGTACGGGACCTCCCCGAACATCAGATCAACGGATGTGGCCGTCGGCTCCAAGATGTACAATGGATACAACCTGATCTTCCTGATACTAAACGGTGCCCATTACACCGTCGAATTCGCTGCTAACATGATGGTGGGCAGGGAAGGCGATCACACGGGATTCTCATTGTCGCGCGATGCGGGAATCGATGCTCTCAAGAGATTCATCACAGACTTCGGCATCTCTGGAAAGACCAAGCTGCTAATCGCCGGTTACAGCAGGACTGCGGCAGGTGCGAACCTTTTGAGTAGGGATGTTTCCGATGCCATAGCGAAGAGGTCCGTAAAGCGGAGGATAGGTGACATCAAACTCGCTAGGAAGGACGTCTACGGGCTGTGCTTCGAGACTCCGCTGTGCGGATTCTATGAGGAAGGGATGACCCCTCCGGATGATCCCCGTTACAGTAACATATGGTATACTACCAATCCGGATGATCCGGTCACATATGTCCCGACTGCGAATTATGGGTTCGTTAGGTATGGTAACAGGATTATACTCAACCCTGATCACGACGAGACCCTGAACAACGAGATGCTAGCGAACGTCTTGGCATATGTTGGAAAGGATGCAGTGTCGTTCTATGATATGTCCAAATTCAAAGGCGTGGATGGCCACAGTCATATGGAGGATATCAATGTCGGTTTCTTGGAGAAGTTCTTCGATGCGTTGGGCACCAGAGAGTTCTATCATGATGTCGTTGAGGACGATTTCGTGAACTTCGTCTATGTAAGCCGTAGCAACAGAGCCGTAATGATGGACATACTTTGGGAGTCCGGCGGTTTTCTGAATTTCATACGTGATATGTTCTCCCATCGTAACGATTACGAAGGATTCGTCGAGGCCCTTTCCCCCAGTGTACAGAGGGCTGCATCCAAATACGGTTATGAGGAGTATTCGGACAGTATCGTCAATTCCATCTTCCAGATAATGGCCGTCATAGACAGGTACTGTGAAGGGAACATCATCAATTTCTTGAAGGATGGATATCTTCGTACCATGGCGATAAATCCGGGAAGGATGTTCAAGGCACATTATCCAACGATGACGCTGTCATACCTGATGCTGGAAGATCCCAATTATCCAAGGCCGTGGATCGAAGAATCATCCGAGGATGCGGACAGTGCATCAGATCTGTCATGATTAGTATCGTCTCATTCATCAAGACGTTCAATGCTCAGAGGACAATATGGCCACCTGTAATCCCTATTGATGGGTTTGCTTGATTGTGGTCCACCGACCTAATTTTGAATGAGTAAAAACCATGTTGTGTTCGGCAGTTTGACGGAGGTCAGATTTGTGCAGTCCTTGAATACCTCGTTCCCCATCTTGGTGACGGTGTCGGGGATGACTATGGATGTCAGACCGGTCCTTTCGAATGCGTTGTCCCCGATGCTGGTTACAGTGCTGGGAACCACCACTTCAGAGAACTTCAGTGAAAAGAATGCGCAGGATCCGATATGGGTCACGCCCTCTTCTATGATCAGCTTATTGCAGCCGAAGAAAGGGGACTGCCACCCGATCGTATCAGTCCATGGTGTTGTGGTGCAAGCGGTGTGCTCTACATAGTAATAATCTCCCATGCGACCATTTCCGTTGACCCTCAGGATGCCATCTCCATACTGCATCAATCCTTCGCTGTCCCTTTGTACCCATTGGCTGTCGTACGTTACCACGCAATCTCCGGAATTCCAGGTAGTGTGGATGTATTCCGTGTCCCCGTCCCTTATCGTAGCGTCCATCGATTCCGTTCCGATCGCAGCGATGCATACGCCGAACAGCATGAATGCTACAGCCATCAGCACCAGGGCCAGATTCTTGGAATTCGCGGATGTAAGCATCTTCTCGTCATTTCCTGCCTTGCGTATCCGATCACCGTTTCAATAGTCCAGCCAAAAAACAGTCGGACCCAATTGGTGAAATCGACGGGTATAATGTATTAAGATATTTTCATTGGATTATCAGCATAAGTATCAGGCAGGTCCATATGGTCATGAACAGCCCTGATTTTAGGTGACGCACAATTCTTGCTACACGTTGGAGGGAGATCCTCAATGATACTTTATGGCCCATCTCTCAACCAGGCAGTATCAATCGAAAAATGACATGGGTAAGGTGTTTAGAACGAATCCCGGCGTTGAACCGAGATTCGTTCGAACAGTTTCATTCGGAAGGCGCTTCCTCGGCTTTCTTCTTGCTGAGACCCTTCAAGGTTCCGATGTATCCCTTGTCTATGTCCTCGGGATTCATGATCACAACGTCAGCGAACATTCCGTCCGCTCCGTAGAACCTGACCTTCGACGCGGTGCTCTCATCACCATCCATCACGGTCTGCTTTATAGGCATCGTCATGACAATCCTGTAGGTCCCAAGTCCCTTGGTGCGAACACAGAGGTGCATCCTCTCATCGCCGTTCCATTTCTGCAGGAGGAGCTCCACCCCGGGCTCGTTGCCCTGTAGCGGTACGGCCAGTTCGCGCTCTATGGGGCCGCCCTCGACATGTGCCCATTCTGGTCCGTCCTCGGTGCTGAGAAGCTTGGGGAGATCGGATCTCATGATGTATGTTTCGGGATCAGTAACCATCTGGTCGAAGATGACATCCGAGTTCTTCACGATCCTCTTCTGGAATGAAGGGATCTTCATCTCATTCCTGGTGAGGATGATGACCAGCATGACGTGCAATAACATGTAAATGAGTATGTCCGAGTACTCGTAAAGCACATCGAAGAATGGCATACCTCTGTGCAGCTGGAGCAGGGGGAAGATGATCTCTATCAAGATCAGCGCCGCTATGCAGACGATGCATTTCATACTGCCTGATTTGATTCCAATGAACAGCGACATACCGTAGTATATCATGACCGCTCCGGCGACCACATACAGTATTGCGAATATGAATGAACCCGTGTCCACATCAGTGTACAGATATTGGAAATACACCAGAATATTGGATATTCCCACTACCATGAGTGCGACTGCCACGCCTTTGACTAACTTCGGCCTGAACCATTGCAGAAGAATCACTCCTCCGAGGGCCTGAACAGCGAATCCTACGACTTCCAAGAGGACGAAAGAATCCTGCAGACAACGGATTACGAAATACACTCCAGTTATCAGCATGATGACAGCCAGAACGGTTATCCACATCTCTGTCTTCTTCATGCTGCCACCTCCTTTTCTGCGACCGCAAGGTTGGCGACCATCCTGCCCTCTGCGTAGAGGCGGAGGTTCTTGAATCCGCTGTCATCATCATTGTCCGCAACGACCTCAGATATGCTGAACCTGTTGGCCTGGAGGATCGTTCCGTTGTCATCGACGACCATGGTTGCGTGTATCTTGTCGGAATCCTTCCATTTCTGAAGGATCATCACCGACTTCGCCCTATCTTCCTCCATGCACAGTTTCTTCTCACATTCGACCGGTCCGCCGTCCTCCACGGGGGTCCAGGAGGATCTGTCATCGAACATATGCTTCAGTACGATCCCCCCATCCCTTGTTATGACCATATCGGGGGCAGGTGCGTATGTTCTGCGTATGTCGTCCATCTTCCTCAGGGCTTTCTCGTTGAAGGAACCGAACCTGAACACTTCCATATCCATGAGTAGCAGCACTATGGAGTACTGGACCAAGGAGATGAAGCAAGAGACGATCACGCTTATGTCATAAGCACTGGTTTCTTCGGTCATAGACATAGACATCATCACAATGAGTATTATCATCAGCAATGCCAGCAATGCAGATGCCGTTGTCATTCCGAAACGTCCTCTGGATGTATCTTTGAGATAGCAGAATCCGGAATACATGAGGTTGACACCCATTCC
>Ga0310786_10004333_pt1 | contig 19823 bp, 11 predicted proteins | sample AusTroGonzalo_MG_FD_203881 | JGI IMG/M metagenome (GOLD analysis project Ga0310786, IMG submission 203881) | Bovine rumen microbial communities from tropical cattle in Woodstock, Queensland, Australia - Gonzalo_03 (v2) (version 2) | ecosystem: Host-associated > Mammals > Digestive system >... | reverse complement strand
TGTCATTGACAAAAATATTTTTGGTGGTTGCAGTTCTGCTGGGGTTTACGGCAGGATTTTTTGCATTTACTTTGCCAGTGACCACGTTCCAAGCAAAAGCAGCAGGAGTGATAAGTGCTAATGCCACAGCAAAAGAAATCGCAAGTGCTGATGCTTTGGAACAATTTATTATCAATTATGACGAACATGACGCTGGAATCAATGTTTTACTGACAGCCGATATTAACATGGCAGGCAAAACTTTGACACGTGCTATTGGTGACGAGACAAATCCATTTGCTGGTGTCTTTGATGGACAGGGGTATACAATCAGCAATCTTGATTTTGATTTTAGTGCAACAACTGCAACAAACAAATATTTTGGTCTTTTTGCAGTGACAAATGGTGCCGTTATCAAAAATGTTGGGATTGTTGGAACAACAAAAGTGAAGGCTGGTTCTTGCACAAATGTCTATATTGGAAATGTTGTTGGAAAAGCATCACAAACAACATTGCAATACATACAAAGTGTCGCAAAAATAAGTTTGCAAGATGACATTTTTGCTCATAACGTTTATTTGGGAGGATTTGTTGGCAGTGTTTATGACAGCACAATCTCACATTTTATTTCAAGAACTTCTGATTTTGGCGAATGGACACTCAATGACAAAAACAATCGAACATACAATGTTGGTGGTGCAATTGGATACGTGTCAAACTCCCGTTTAACTTTTGGTGTTGTGACAAACAAATTTATCATCACCATTGGGGGAGATTTCAAAGGTGCGCTCAATTTGGGTGGTGCTTTTGGAAACATTGTACAAGAGGGGAGCAGAATTATCAACTTTGTTGTTGAAAACTTGTTTGATGTTGTTGATCCAAACTTGATTTCTTATGTGACAATGGGGCAAGTTGTTGGTGTGATTTCAAATCCAGCACCAAGATCTGGAAATTTGACTTACATATATTACAAACCAAGTTCCACAGCAGAAGTTGTTGGAAATCTTGGAAGTTACAGCTATACAGATGTTGCTTCAAAGGATCACATTGTCGCAGTTTCAGCATCTTTCACAGACCAAAGCAGTTTTACAGACAGACAATGGCACACATTGACAGGGAATTGGGATTTTGAAAAGATTTGGTATATCAGTGCATCTGCCATTGCTCTTCAAAGTTTTTATGGAGATTTCACAATTTCAATAGGAACAGAATTGCAAAGTGGTAACAAGATATACAGCGAAAATGGTTTTGGGCAAGATAGCTCTGGCAGAACAAAGTTTTCAGATATGTTCCGCTATGGCGCAACAGCAAGTTTTAGTTTCAAATTCAAAAAGATGATTGATGGCGACAGAACAATCGACATGAAGGACTATTACATTCTTTCAAGTGTGAGTTATGGCACACAGAAGAAACAAATAAACAGCAATGAAGATGGCTATTACTTGGCAGACACAACAAACTTTGAGCTTACACATGATGAAAATGACATTTACACATTTACAATCAAAAACATCAATCTTTCAGTTGCCAAAACTTTTGATATTAACACAACCGCAAAACAATTTAGAATCAACATTACATCAAGACTTTATTCCGATAATGCCTTGGTAGAAGATGTGATTCCAGGTCATGTGTACTACTCCGTTCCAAATCCAGTTCTCCAAGAATCATTACAAATTCCTGTGACGTTTGGAGCAAAACAAATTGAAATTGAAAGCGATACAAAAGATTCAAAATCGTCATATGCATTTGGTGGATGGTATCTGAAAAATGCAAATGGTGTTGACACGTTGATTAACAACGATTTGTCAACCAAAAAGTTGAAAATCAATTTTGGCCATGGGCTGTTCTCTGACAGCTGTGATGTGTATGTAAGATACAATGATGATGCTTATGTTGTGACATTCAAAATGGATGAAGGAGTAAAGCAGATTGACTTGTATAGTGGAGATGCCCAGGTGACAGAATCCAACACATCAATCGCAATTTCAAAAAAAGAAGCAAACTTCAAGATTGAAGTTTACATCAATGCCGGATTTAAATTTGATGCAGAGTGGTTTGTTGAAAACATTTGCCTCTTCAAATCTTCCGGAGAGGGCTCGGATGAGGTTGTTGAAGGTTTCTGTGTGTGGAGCAACAAAGACGACATTGACAGAGATCCAAATTACTTTGTTTTCTTGCTTGATATGACCAAATTGAGTGCTGATAGTGTGAAAAATGCTGCAATCAATTTCAGCGTTTTCACGACAGGGGCAAAGGCTAAAAACAATGTAATGATTTGGTATATTGTTGGAGGTGCCGGTGGAGCTGTTGTACTTATTGTTTTGATTGTTGTCATTGTCGTTGTCAAGAAACGTAAAGGCTTTGGTGGCGGCGGTGGTAGCTCATTCAACAAGAGCTCATACAAAGGCATGTATTTCTAAAATAAAAAGTTTACCATCTCGGTAAACTTTTTTTGTTAATTCAAACTTGTTGCAATGCTGTTATTTACGATATCTTGCCAATTTGATGTTTCTGTGATAACACCAGCATTCAGCATAACATTCATCAGATTTGAGAAACTTTCTTGTGAAAGTGTCAAATCGCTGGTCCATGCATGTATTGAAAGGTATTGTTCAACTGCCGCAGCAAGCTCTTCAAGTGTGTTTCCAGCAAATGATGGGGCAAGAGCTTCGGCCACTCTTGTTGAGGTGTTTGTTTCAATAAATTCATAGGCTTTTTTGATTGCTTTCAAGAATTTCTCTGCCTGTGACTTATGATTTTTCAAATAGCTTGATTTTGTTGCAAAACAGGTGTATGGAATACTTCCAGAGAGTTCTCCAAGACTGGCAACAATATAGCCTTTGCCTTGATTTTGAATGTTTGTTGCTGTTGGTTCAAAAAGAGTGCAATATTTGGTGTTTTGTTCTGCTTCCCAAACACTTGCAGTGAGATTGAAAGCAACATCCGTTCGCAAATTGATTTTGTTGTTTCCTTCACCGATTGAGTAACCATTTTCTGTGATGATGTATTCAAGTGTCATTGCTGGCAAGCCACCTTTTCGTCCGCCGATAATGGTCTCTCCAACAAGATTTTCAAGTGTGAAGTTTGTTTCATTTTCTTTTGAGATGATAAATGAACCATCGCAATGTGTGAGTTGACCAAACACAACGGGAGCATCTTTGACACCTTCTTGATTCGTGTAAACGACCGTTTCAGGACCAGCCAAAATGATGTCAGCAGAACCAGTCAAAAGGGCACTCATTGAAGTGTCAGAACCCCCACCATTTGTCAAATTTACAGACAAGCCTTCTTCTTTGAAAAACCCTTCGTTGATTGCAACATAAAGTGGGGCATAAAAAATGCTGTGTGTAACTTCATTGAGTTCAATTTTGTTGTAGTCTTTTTTGCCACAACCAACAAACATTATTGAACCAGAAAAAAGCATCATAATAACCAAACTAAATATGGCAAGTTTTTTCAAAAATTTCATTTTTCCTCCTTACACAACATCATATGCACACAAGATTATTTTGGTTAAGAGTGTAAAATATTTGGAAAAATAAGCTATTTATAGTAAAATACAATATGTTATGGAGATTCACATGGAAAAAACTTACGATCCTTCAAAATTTGAGTCAAAAATCTATCAAAACTGGTTGAAAAACAAGTATTTTTCTGCACGACCAGACAAAAACAAGAAGAAATTTTCAATTTCAATGCCTCCGCCAAATGTGACAGGAAAGGCACACGTTGGTCATGCCCTAAATCACACAATTCAAGATGCAATTGTGAGATACAAGAGAATGCAAGGGTTTGAAACCCTTTGGCTTCCAGGCACAGATCATGCCGCAATTGCAACAGAAGCAAAAGTTGTTGCTGCACTTGAAAAAGAAGGCCTTTCAAAGGGCCAAATAGGCAGAGAAAATTTCATCAAACGTGGTTGGGATTGGTATCGTGAATATGGAAACATAATCTGCGAACAACTTATGGCTATGGGAGACTCTTGTGATTGGGATCGCAAGGCTTTTACCATGGATGAAAATTTGAGCAGGGCTGTAAGACATTCCTTTGTTGAGTATTACAAAAAAGGCTATATTTACAAGGGAAAGAGAGTTATAAACTATTGCCCAAAATGCCGCAGTTCAATTTCTGACATTGAAAACGAATACAAAGAGCAAACGACAAAATTGTGGCATATTAGATATCCATTTGAAAATGGAGAAGGTGGAATTATTGTTGCAACAACCAGACCAGAAACGATGTTTGGTGACACTGCTGTTGCTGTGAATCCAAGAGATAAGAGATACAAAGATGTTGTCGGCAAAAATGTCATTTTGCCTATTGTAAACAAACCAATTCCAATTGTTGCAGATGAATATTGCGAGATGGAATTTGGAACTGGCGCAGTGAAAATCACACCTGCACATGATCCAAATGACTATGATTTGGGGCTTCGTCACAATTTACCTATGGTTGTTGTCATTGATGATGATGGAAAACTCAACGAAAATGCAGGAAAGTTTGCTGGACTTGACAGAATTGAAGCAAGAAAGCCAATTGAGGCAGAGCTTAAAAAGCTTGGTGTGCTTGTAAAGACTGAAACTTACAAAAACAAAGTTGGTTGCTGTTGCCGTTGCGGAACAATGACAGAGCCAAAAGTTTCAGAACAATGGTGGGTAAAAATGAAAGACTTGGCAAAGCCAGCCATTGAAGCGGTGAAGAGGGGAGAACTCAAATTCACTCCAAAAAGATACGAAAAAATGTATTTAAATTGGCTTGAAAACATCCAAGACTGGTGCATTTCAAGACAACTCTGGCTTGGACATAGAATTCCTGTTTTTACCTGTGAAGATTGTGGTTTTGTGGATGCTGTGGAAGAAGATATGAAAGTTTGTCCAAAATGTCATAGCAAAAACATAACACAAGATCCAGATGTTTTGGACACTTGGTTTAGTTCGGCGCTTTGGCCATTTTCAACACTTGGCTGGCCAAACAAGACAAAAGATTTGGAATATTTCTATCCAACTGACGTGCTTGCAACTGGTTATGATATCATATCTTTCTGGGTTGTTCGTATGGTGTTTAGTGGTTTGTTCTTCACAAAGAAACTGCCGTTTAAAGACGTTGTTATCAACGGCATTGTGAGAGACATCCAAGGACGTAAAATGTCAAAAAATCTTGGCAATGGAATTGATCCTATGGAGATTATTGCTGAATGTGGAGCTGATAGTTTGAGGCTTTCTTTGGTCAATGGAACATCTATGGGGATGGACATTTCTTATGGCAAAGAAAAGGCAAGAGAGAGCAAGATTTTCATCAACAAACTTTACAATGCAAGCAAGTTTGTGATTGCAAACACAGAAGATATGAAAATTCAACCCCTTTCAACCTTCAAATTTGATGAAAAAGACAGGTGGATTTTGTCAAAATTGCAAGCACTTATCAAATCAACAACAAAAAATCTTGACAGATATGCGCTTGGTGTTGCATCAGCAAACTTGATTGACTTTACGATTGCAGATTTCTGCGATTGGTATATTGAAGCAAGCAAACTTGATTTAAACGGAAACGAAAGGACAAAAGCACAAAACATTTTGCTTTATGTTTTGACAAATCTTTTGAAACTTTTCCATCCATACATCCCATTTGTGACAGAAGAAATCTATCAAAATCTTCCTGTTCATGAAGAGACCATTATGCTGTCAAAATGGCCAGAATTTGACAACAAACTTGCATTCAAAGACCTCAAATTTGAAAAAGTAATGGAAATCATCAGAAAAGTTCGTGCAACAAGAAGCGAATATAACATCCCAGATAGCAAAAAGGTGGGAATCAATATTTTACCTTTGGAGGAAGAAAAGATTTTAAACCAATCACTTGCTTTGATTGCAAAACTTGCTGGTGGAAACAATGTTGCACTTGTGAAGGCAGAGCCAAAAGAACGATCAGCAAAGATTGTCACAGAAATTGCAGAAATATATCTTCCAATGGGAGATTTGGTGGATGAAACACAGGAGAGAGAACGTCTTGCAAAGAAAATTGAAGAATTGAAGTTTGAAATTGCACGTTCTGAAAAGATGCTGAACAATCCGGGATTTGTTGCAAAGGCACCGGCGGCACTTGTTGAAACAGAAAAGGCAAAACTTGCAAAAAACAAAGAGTTTTTGGCTCAACTTTTGAAATAGAAGAAAAGACCATTGGAAGACATGGTCTTTTTTTATTGAATAAAAAAACTTGTCATAAGACAAGTCTTGGTGCGAGTGGGGCGACGTGTAAAAAAAATAAGCCGATGTGCTTGTTTTTAACCAAAGCCGAGCAAGAATTTGCTCCGGAGGGACGAAAGTCCCACCGAATTATAAAAAAAACTTGTCACACGACAAGTCTTGGTGCGAGCGGTGGGACTTGAACCCACACTCGTGTTAGGAACACGCCCCTTAAACGTGCGCGTCTGCCATTCCGCCACGCTCGCATTTGTGAAAACGTAAACATTATATACAAATTTGCACAAGATGTCAACAAAAATTGAGAAAAATTTTGAAGGTTAGCATTATATATATTTAATAACTTTATAGTTGATTTTTTGTCGATTTGGTGTTATACTATACACATGAGACGTAATGGAAACAGAAACAAAATCAGATTGATTTTTTTGGCAGTTGCGTTTGTGTTTGTTGCTGTCATCGCTTTTCCATTATCATACACTTTGGGGCATGGGATATCTGCCATCCAAGAAGATTATGACACGTTCTATTCATCATATATGGACATGATTCGCACTTATGATGTAGAGGATGTTGTCAGTGCAAATGAGACAAAAACAGAAGAAAATCCAGCAAGATTGATTGTCTTTGCTGATGAAAAGATAAACACAAAGGGAGCAATTTCAACCGCAAGTTATGATGGGGTTTATTTTTTGCAATACAAAAATGAAGCAGGAGCTGCAAAGGCATATAGATATTATGAAGGCCTTGACAATGTGAGAGTTATGTATGACTATGATGTCAAAGTTGAAGATGAAGTTATTTCAATCAATGCAACGACATATAACTCGACAAGCAGCTACAATTCTTGGGGATGGCAAGAGAGATACAATTTTATGGGGGCAGTGCCTTATTTGGCTGGTTTGGCTGCCAATGGTGTGATTTATTCTGAAACTATTGTTGCAGTGCTTGACAGCGGGATTAACACATCACATCAAATGTTTGCTGGAAGAATTGTGTCCAATTACGCAAAAAATTTCACAACAGAAAGCTCTGTTGAAGACCAAAATGGGCACGGCACACATGTCAGTGGGACAATTGCAGAAATCACACCTGATGCTGTGAAAATTTTGCCTTTGAAAGTTTTGAACTACAAAGGAGAGGGCAAAGTAAGCTACATTTTGAGTGCTCTTGAATACATGATAAATCTCAAAAAGAACAACACTCTAAACATTAAGGTTGCAAACATGAGTTTGGGTGTGACATCAACATCCGTGACGACAGATTTGAAGACAAAGATTGATGCAGCTTATGACAGAGGGATTGTCAGTGTTGTTTCAGCTGGCAATGGGGATGATCATGGAAATCCTATTGATGCAGCAAATGTTGAACCTGCAAATGTCACAAAGGCATTCACAATTTCAGCACTCAAAAAAGTTGTCAAATCATTGACGCACTATATGCAATATGACGGAAGTTACAGCAACTATGGAGATGTTGTTGATTTTTGTGCACCAGGAACAAACATTACAAGTGCCTATATTGGCAGTTCAACTGCAATGGCAGAATTATCTGGAACATCAATGGCTGCACCACACGTCAGTGCTTGTGTTGCATTGTTCTATGTCAATCCAGCAAATGCGAGTGTTTCAATTGCATTGCTTGAAACAAAACTAATTGAAAATGCTGACAAATCCAGATTCTATTCAATGGGAGCTCCATACGATATTTCCAACACACAAGGAAGCAGAAACAAGTATTACGGATATGGTTGTGTGAATATCGCAAATTTGAGTGTGAACATTGAAGGAGATGTTGATTTTGATGTTGCAAACAGGTTCCAAACAGGATCTTTCACCTTGCATTTATCATATCCAGAAAACACTTCTGCGGAGATTTGGTACACAACAGATGAAACAATCAGCAGTTCTGATATTGCACCAAAATCACCAATGGTGAGATACAACTCTTCAAACCCACTGAACATTACAAAATCGACACAAATCACAGCGGTTGCTTATGTTTATAGTGGAACATCAATCGTTATGAGAAGTGAAGTGACAACGAGAGTGTATTATGTAAATAATTACGACATCGAAAGCAACTACACTATTGCCACAAATGGAACAATAACGAGTTATTCCGGCACGGAATTGACAACGTTAAACATCCCAAACATGATTGGAACAACAGCAGTGAAAAGCATAGGAAAAAATGCCTTTACATATGCTGTGGCAACAACAATCAATTTGCCAAAACTTGTCAATGCTTCCGACACACTCACAATCAACGAATCTGGTTTTGTGCAAAACACAAAACTTGTCACAATAAATTGTGATGCAACCCAACGTGTAAAACTTGGAAAGTGTGCTTTCCAAAAATGTACAAAACTTGCAAACTTCAATGTCCCAAACGTGATTGAAGTGGGGGAAAGTGCTTTTGCTTATGACAAGATGACGGAGCTCAAACTTTTGAATGCAACGTCTGTTGGGAATAATGCTATTTCTGCATCATCAATTCAGGACATCTATTTTGGGAAAAACACAAGTTCGATTGGCACACAAGTTCAACTTTCTGCACTCGAAAACGTGTATGGATATAGACAATACTCCGCCGCAGAAGATTTTGCATACAAAACAAATGTAAACTTCTATGACATGACGCTGGAAATCACACAAGATTTTCCAACACAAAAGATAATCAAGCGTGGAGGAGGAGATTTTGTCTCCTTGGAATTCTCTGGCTATGACATTCATGAAAGTGATTGTGTGGTGACAACAACAATGGGTTCTTCACATTACACGATGACATTGACACACCCATCAACAACGAGAAACGTTTTGACAATCCAATTCCAGAATTCAATAGTTGTGAGATCATACACATTGAGTGTGACAATAAGCGATGAATTTGACACAATCACAAGTCAAAATGTTGTTGTGAAAGTGCTTTCTTCTTCAACAACTGAATATCACTTTGAAGCTGATGAAGGAAACTATTTGATTTATGTTGATGGTGTTGTTGTTGACGAAACATTCAAGCTCTTTGCAGGAGAAACATACAATGTTGCCATCAGGTCAGAAGTGGGCTATCAGGTAAGGGAAATCAAAATTGATGGAACGGATGTCAACGAAGGGCAAGTCAAAGTTGTTCAATCAGTTTCTGACAATGTGCCAATTCAGTTATATTCAGTTGCAACCAACAATTTCTTGGTGTCATTTGAGGTGGAAAAAGATGCCAATGAAAGACCGGAAGGAAATGTCTATGTTGATGGTGTGGCCGTCACACACGTTGAAGTGAGCAGAAATGCCGACACCTCCTACAAAGATTTGTCATTTACCATTGTTGGGAATTCTGGATATTTTGTGAAGAGAGTTGTTGCAAATGGCAGTTTATTGAGTCCGGTTGGTGGTGTTTATACATTGACAGAAGTGAAAGAGGATTATGAAGTTGTTGTTGATTTTGAAAAAGCTTCTTATTCCATTGAAATCACATATGTTAAAGCTTGTGGAACTTATGCGGCAAGAGATTTAACTTCTGTTGATCATGGTGATAGCAGAGAAATCACAATTTATGCAAAATCAGGTTACAAAATTGACTTTGTTGCAGTAAATGGCAAGAATGTTCAAGTGAAGAATGGAACGTTCGTTATTGATGATGTTGAAGAAGATAAAGCTGTTGTAGTTTCATTTAAAAAATCATTTAGTTCAATTTTTGATGACGATTCAATGATACTTTACTATTTCATAATTTTTGCTGTGATCGTTGTTTTGTTTGTTGCTGGAAAAATTGCACTATACTTTGTTTTGAAAAAACAAAACGAACAAAAGCATTAAAAATGTTTTGATTTTTGTTATGATTGAACTATAATAAAAATAGGATATTTAGGAGGTGATATTATGCCAGGTTGGGCAATAGGACTTATTGTTGTTGGAGTTGTTGTTCTTTTGGTGTTCAGCATCGTTGCATGGTGGATTGGAACATACAATGCACTCATCAGATTGAGAAACAATGCAGAAGAAGCATATTCAACAATGGATGTTTACATGAAAAAGAGATATGATCTCATCCCAAACCTTGTGGAAACGGTGAAGGGTTATGCAAAACATGAAAAAGAAGCTCTTGAAGGAGTTATGCAAGCAAGATATGCATGTATGTCTGCAAATGATCCAGAAGAAAAGGCAAAGCAAGAAAATATGCTTGCTGGCACACTCAAAACTCTTTTCAGTGTTGCAGAAAATTACCCAGAACTCAAAGCAAACACAAACTTTATTGACTTGCAAGGTTCTTTGAAAGGACTTGAAGGCGAAATTGCATCTGCAAGAAAGTATTACAATGGTTGTGTGAAACTCTTTAACACAAAAACAGAAGTTTTCCCATCAAATTTGATTGCAAATCACTATCACTTTGAAAAGAAAGTGCTGTTTGAAATCACTGATGCAGAGGAAAGAAAAGCACCAAAAGTTCAATTTTAAAGGTGGTTTATGAAATCTAAAAAACTAAAAGGCGTGTTATACGCCTTTTTGCCTATTTTTATCATATTGTGCTTTGTTGTTGTGTTGATGCCAAGAGTGTCAACATCAGTTTATCTTCCAGAAAAAGATGAGGGATATGAAATCACGGCCTATGATGTCAACATTGATGTCACAAGTGATGGAAGTTATCATGTTGAAGAAACAATCAGTGTCAACTTTTTGGAAGAATCTCATGGCATCACAAGATGGTTGCAAAAACATCAAAAAGCCAGTTACATCAATGCAAAAGGCAAGCTGGTTGAAAAAGATTACAAAGTCAAAATAACTGATTTTGAAAGCAATAAACTTGTTGGCTATGATGATGAAAATGAGTATATTTTGTATTATATTGGTTCAAGCCTTACCACTTCAATTGGAGAAAAGACATATTCTTTGAGTTACACGTTAAATCCAGGTGATGACAGAGATAATTCAATGGATATGATATATTTCAACATAATCGGCACAGGCTGGAACACGGATGTTTCAAACGTGACATTTACAATCACTTTGCCAAAAGCAATTGATGAAGAAAATGTCAAATTTTATGTTGGTAAATATGGCTCGACAGGCGGGGCAAGCAGAGTAAGTTATGCTTTTGTTGACAACAAAACAATCACGGGAAATGTTGCATCACTTGAATATGGCGAAGCTGTGACAATTTTTAAAAGTGTTGAAAATGGGTATTTTAAATATCAAAAAATTTACACATGGGATATTGTTTTGATTGTTGTCTTTTTGATTGGAATTTTGGTTCTTGCAAGGTTCTTTGCAAAGAATAGACGCAAGACACCTATTGTTGAAGTTGTGGAGTTTGCACCACCAGAAGACTTGACTCCAACAGAAGTTGGTTACCTCAACGATTTTGAGGTGACAGGAGATGACGTTTCTGCTTTGATAGTCTATTGGGCTTCAAAGGGCATCATCAATGTCATAGAAAAAGAAAAGGGGAAAAAGAAAAAAGTCTTTATTCAAAAATTGGTAACCACTTTGCCAGATGGAAGCAAGGACCATGAAAAGTTTTTGTTTAATGACATCTTTGCAACAGACGAAATTGTTGATATTGACGATATTTCTTCAAAGCTTTCTATTGACACTGGATTTAAGTGTGCCCAATCTGTTGAAAGGGCACATAGAAACAAAATCAAGCCAAATGTTGATGAGAAATTTGGTGCGATAATCACTTTGTTTGGACTTTTTGTTGCCGCATTTGTTATTAAAGACATATATGTTGGTTGTGTGTATGGTTCAATGATATTTTTCAAATCTATGCTTGCAATTTTGCCTCTTGTTGGAATGCTTCTTTACAAATGGGCAATGCAATATCGCAAGAAACATTCAAGACCACTGACAATCTTTTTGACTACGGCATCTTCAATATTGATTTTTGGAGCATTGCTGGCACTTTCTATCTTAACTTATGCTGGCGGGGATTTGTTGTTTGCAAGAATTTACCTTTATATTTTGCCTTTGTTTATGGTTTTGGTTTATCCACAATTGGAAACACTAACTGATGCCGGAAGGGCCGTTATTGGTCGAATTTGGGGGCTAAAACGTTATATTGAAACGGCAGAGAAAGATAGACTGGAAATGCTTGTCAAAGACAATCCGCAGCTTTTCTATCAAGTTTTGCCATATGCTTATGTTTTGGGTGTGACTGATGTGTATATGAACAAATTCAAGGATATCTACATCATGCAACCAGATTGGTATCAAACATCATCTTCTGACCATTTCACACTTACACACATTTGGCTGCTCAACAGCAGCATCAACAACATCTCATCTTCTGTTTCAAAATCAATGATTGAAAATTCCGTCAAGAGTTTAACATCAGGGATTTCAAGTCACTCTGGTGGCGGAGGATTTTCCGGTGGAGGTGGATTCTCTGGCGGCGGCTTTGGCGGCGGCGGTGGCGGCCGATGGTAAAAAGAAAAACTTATCGTGAGATAAGTTTTTTTAATGTGCAACAACGACTTTGTCGTCGTCTGTGTGTTTTGGCATTTTGATCAGCTTGTGTGCTGTTGCACTCACAATTTCATCATTTTCAGCGGATGAGCAATCTTTGCAATGTTCATCTTCCTCTTCGTTTTCTGTATTTACAGGCATTGCACCAAATTGAGGAGTTGTCATGCGGTTATAATAGTTTGAACCATACATTCCGTTTGGTCCCATTGGTGGCATTGGTCTGCCATAGTTGTATCCGTATGGCATGTTGTATCCATATCCACCATACATTCTGCCATATCCACCATAAAAATTGTCAATATTTCTCAATCTTGGGCCGTAGGTGTCTATGTTTCTTGGCAAATTGGGAAAAGTTCTTGTTTTGTCATCATCCTCTTCAATGCCAGTTTTTGCCACTTCAACATTTGTTGGATCTTGTTGGCTGGTTGTTTCTTCGGAATCCTCAAAATATGAATCAACTTCGTCCAATGTTTGCAAAATGTTTTCATAGTAGGCACTTCTCATGTTTGAATTGCAGATAAGACGATTGATTTTTGCGCCCAATCTTCTTTCATTTTTTGAGACGTCTTTTTTGAGTGTTGAGATTGATCGTGCGGAAGTTGTCATTTCACCTTTTGTTTTATCAACCAAATCTGTGTATTTGTTTAGGCTCAAAATGAGGTCTTTAAGGCCGGAAGACTCTTGTCTGGACAATTTGACGTCATAAGACAATTTGTGCTTTATTTTGGCCGTCTTTTCAAGAATTTTGGTGCGATAATATTGTTCTGCCAGCAAAAAGTCTTGTGTTTGTTTGCTTTCGGAGAAAAGTTCTTTTGATTTGCTTTCATCAACCGATATGTTGGTTGGACTGATTGTCCCAACTTCACTGATTGAAGCCGACGTCCTGTCAAGCTGGTTTGCCAAACTGGTCAAAGTGGTTTCATTTGTTACTTTTCCGCATGCAACAAGGCAGAGGCAAAGACAAAGAGATGTCGCTGCCAAGATTATTTTTTTCATAAGCCCTCCATTTTTTTTGTTAATGTGTGTCTTTTTTTGTTTTTTATGCGGCCATTGTTTAATTTTGCTGCATCTGGCAAGAATTTTTTAAAAGGAGTGTATTTTGGAAGATAAACGTAGAAATGAGCAATATAACAGGTATATTCAATCAAAAATACCAAAAACAAAAGCATGGCCAACACTCTTTCGATCTTTTGTGATTGGTGGGATGATTTGTTTGTTGGGACAAGGGATAAATGACCTTATAATGTTGGGTTTTCCGCAGATTTCTCAAACATCGGCTTGGGCTTATACACTTGTTTGTTTGATTTTTCTTGCATCAATTCTCACTGGTTTTGGCGTTTATGACCAAATTGGCAAATATGCCGGTGGAGGTTCAATTGTGCCAATCACAGGGTTTTCAAATTCAATCACAAGCCCTTCCATTGAATTTAAAAGCGAGGGCATAATTTATGGAATTTGTGTCAAAATGTTTACAATTGCTGGTCCTGTTATTGTGTTTGGAGTTGTTTCAAGTGTGGCTGTTGGTTTGATATATTGGGTGATAGGGCTGTTTTAGGAGCAAAAATGGAAAGAGAACAAACATTAATCATGAAAAGAAAACCAAGAATAATTGGAAATTATGCAATAGTTGGTCCAAAAGAGGGACAAGGAAATTTTGGGAAATATTTCGATTATGTTATGAAAAATGACTATTTTGGAGAAAGCACGTTTGAGAAAGCGGAAAGAAAGATGCTTGAAAGTGCCATCTCTGGTGTTATTTCAAATGCAAAACTCTCTCCAAAAGATATTGATATCATGGTTGGTGGGGATTTATTAAACCAAATTATCAGCTCTTCATATGCAGCAAGAGCATTTGAATTCCCGTTTGTTGGAGTCTATGGTGCATGTTCGACAATGGCAGAAAGCATGGCAATTGGTTCTGTTTTGATTGATGGTGGTTATTGCAACAACGTTGTCTGTTGTACAGGCTCGCATTTTTCCACCGCTGAAAGACAATATCGTTTTCCTCTTGAACTTGGCAATCAGAGACCTCCAACTTCGCAATGGACAATAACTGGTGCGGGGGCTTGTGTGCTTTCAATGAACGGAGATGGACCCAAAATTTCAAGCGTGACTTTTGGAAAAGTTGTTGATTGGGGAATCAATGATGTCAATGATATGGGTGCAGCAATGGCTGCTGCCGCAAGAGACACTCTTTTGAATCATCTTGAAAACACCAAGACAAAAGTTGGGGATTATGACCTGATATTGACTGGCGATTTGGGGAAACTTGGGAGTGAAATTTTGATTGATTTGATGGATGAAGAAGGTATCGATTTGGGCGTAAATTACGGCGATTGCGGGCAAATGTATTTCAAGAGAGAACAAGGGACATTGTGCGGTGGATCGGGTGCAGGTTGCTGTGCCACCATTTTTAATTCGTATGTGATGAAAAAGTTTCGGGAAGGCAAACTTAAAAAAGTTCTATTCATGCCAACAGGAGCACTTTTGAGCACAACATCAAGTCAACAGGGCGACACCGTGCCAGGAGTTTGTCATGCTATTGTTGTTGAAAGTTAGGAGGAAAAATGGATACGTTTTGGACATATTTGATTGTCTTTTTGATTGGTGGAGCAATTTGTATGATAGGAGAAATCCTCATCATCACCACAAATATAACTTCTGCCAGAATCCTTGTCACATTTGAACTTGTTGGAGTGTTTTTGCAGGCGATTGGAGTCTATGATTATGTCTCAAATTTTGCAAAAGCAGGGATAAATGTTCCAATCATTGGCTTTGGTGCATCGCTTGCAAAGGGGGTTATTGGCGCAGTCAAAACGAGTGGACTTTTGGGAGTGTTTTCGGGAGGCCTTACTGCCACGGCAGGAGGTATTGCTGCTGCAATCTTCTTTGCATTTGTTTTTGCATTGATTTTCAAATCTCATACAAAAAAATAACATACTACACATATAGTTGTGTATTATGTATTGCATAACACACAACATATTGATATTTCATTTTTAATAACTTGCAGTCATAAATATATAAAAATGAAGTATTGTTCTCGCAAACCAGCAAAGAAAAAGAAAGGAAAGTTCAAAATTTTTCTTGTTCTTTTGTTGGTTTTTTTTATTCTTGGATTTGTTTATTTGGAGCTGGTGATCAATCCTGTGGTTGTTGAAGCAACGAGGCAGACAATTCTTTCTCTTTCATCTTCTGTTGTGAGTGATGCTGTTTATGCTGTGCTGGAAAAGGAGAACATTTCATACAATGACTTGGTTGAAATCTCATACACATCATCCGGAGAAGTGGCCATAATAAACTATCAATCAGCCAAAATGAACTTGCTTGCACGAAAAATTTATCAAACAGCGCAAGGTAATTTAGAAAAAATGGGGCAAGATGGAGTCAACATTCCGCTTGGTGCTTTCAGTGGTATTCCGTTTTTGGCAGGATTGGGGCCAAAAGTGAATATCAAGATGGTGCCTATTGGTGCGATGAATTCATCTTTTGACAACATTTTCACTTCTGTTGGGATAAATCAAACAAATCATTCAATTTTTATCAATCTTTCTGCCAGCGTCAGTTTGATTTTGCCTGCATATAAGGTTTCAATCGAAAGCAAAACAGATGTTTTGATTGCACAATGTGTGATTGTTGGAAAAGTTCCCGACACGTATTTGAGTTCGGGTGAAGAAATCGGCTACACAATCAGTTGAAGTGTTTTTGCATGCTTTTTATTTAAAAAATGGGCAAAAACGTTTTTCTTTTTCTCGTGTTTGTTATATAATCTCTTATATAAAATTATATAAGAGGGAGCTATGGCAGAAGAAATTAACGAACAAGAAATTCAAGACAGAGTCGAAAAATCAAACTCATTGAGATTTTTATCATCATTTAACAACATTGACTACACACTCAAAACAAGATACAACATGAACAGAAGCATGGGATTTTCAGAGGCAGTTAGAAAGGCTGTTTCTTACAATTTCACAATAAGAAAATATGAAGATGACCTTATCAGTTATGGAAGACTCCGCAATGCAATTGTGCATGACAACGGAGATTTTACAATCGCAGAGCCACATATTGATGTTGTTGAAAAAATTGAAAAGATTGAAAGACTTTTGACAACGCCACCAAAGGCGCTTGACGTGGTTGCACGAAGAGATGTTTTGTCCGTGCATTGTGACAAGTCAATGAGAGAGGTTATAACACTCATCTCATCTTCAAATTATTCAAATCTGCCGGTTTTCAATGACGAAAATGAAATCATTGGCATCGCAAATGGGCAAAAGATTTTGGATTCTTTTGGAAAATATCTTCTTTCTGGTGGGAAGGCAGACACCTTTCTTGATTATGTGAAGATTGAAGACATGTTCTCAAATGCAGAAAACAGCAATTATTATGCATTTGCAAACAAAGACATCACGGTTGAGCAAGCCTTGTCTTTATTCCATCAAAATTCCAAACTTTTGGCAATTTTGGTAACTGCAAATGGCGGAGCAAAAGAAAAGCCTCTTGGCATCATGACAGGTTCTGATGTTTTGAAAATGAACAAGATTTTGGAAAACTATTAAGATTTTGGGGAGAGACAATGAAAAAGGAACAGACTTTACCAAATTTTGTTGAAATGGAAAAGGATATCCTCAAATTTTGGAAGGATAACAAGAGTTTTGACAAACTGAAAAAGAAAAATGAAGGAAATGAAAGATTCAAGTTTTTGGACGGACCTGCAACAGCAAACAATCGTCTTGGTGTTCACCATTTTTGGGGCAGAGTTCTCAAAGATTTGACAATACGTTACAATGCTTTGAAGGGCAGAGATTGTCAATATCAAAATGGTTTTGATGGTCAAGGACTTTGGGTTGAAGTGAACGTTGAAAAAGAGCTTGGGCTCAATGGAAAACCTGAAATTGTGAAATATGGCATTGACAAATTTACCAACAAGTGTATGGAAAGGGTAAACTATTTTGCCAACGAAATGACAAACCAGAGCATCCGTATGGGACAATGGATGGATTGGGATCATTCATATTTTACAAATTCTGATGAAAACATCACATCAATTTGGCATTTTTTGAAAGAGTGCGCAAGTCATGGCTGGATAATCAAGAAAAATCGTCCAATGGCATGGTGTCCACGCTGTGGCACAAGTCTTTCAGAACACGAAATGTCAAGCAGTTATCATGAGGTTGAGCACACTGCTGTCTTTATCAAATTGCCAGTGAAAGGCAAAGATTTCAAAATGGTTGCATGGACAACAACGCCATGGACTCTTTCTGCAAACGTTGCTTTGGCAGTAAATCCTGAATTTGACTATGTCAAAGTGAATTTTGAAGGAGAAAACATTGTTCTTGGAAAAGATAGACTTTCAGTCTTGAAGCAAAAAGATATCAAGATTTTGGAAGAATTCAAAGGAAAAGATCTTGTTGGTCTTGAATATGAAACTTGTTTCCCAGAACTTCAAGAACAACGTTTTGCTCACAAGATTGTGGCTTGGGATGAAGTTGATAGTGTTGAAGGAAGCTGTGTTGTGCATATTGCTCCTGGTTGTGGTGCAGAAGACTTTGAACTTGGACAAACTCTTGGACTTCCAGAAATTTGTCCAATCAACGAACAGGGTGTTTTGCTTGATAACACAGGCTTTTTGGCAGGAAAGAAAACGACAGACGTTGTTGAACTTGTCGTTGACAGATTGAAAGCAGATGGAAAACTTCTGTATGCTCATAAATATAAGCACAGCTATCCATTTTGTTGGAGATGTAAAACAGATTTGGTTTACAAACTTATTTCTGCATGGTTCATCAAGATGGATGAAATCCGTCCACTTGCTTTGAAGGCAGTTGAAGAAGTTGAATTTAAGCCAGAGTTTGCAAAAAAACGTATGGTTGATTGGCTCAACAACATGGGTGATTGGAACATTTCCAGAAGTCGTTTCTACGGACTTCCACTTCCTTTCTATGTATGTGAAAAATGTGGCAAAGTGCACGTTGTTGGTTCTTTGGAAGAATTGAAGAAAAAAGCTGTTGATCCAAAATTGATAGACAAACTTCCAAACATTCACAAACCATGGATTGATGACATCAAAATCAAATGTGATTGTGGGGCAGAAGTTTCCAGAATTCCAGAAGTTGGAGATGTTTGGCTGGATGCAGGAATCACTCCATTTAGCACGAAAAAATACTTCACAGACAAAAAATTCTTTGAAGACAATTTCCCAAGTGATTATGTTTGCGAAATGATTGAACAAATCAAACTTTGGTTCTATTCGCTTTTGATTATGAGTGTTGTGCTTACAGGCAAGGCTCCATACAAAAAAGTTGTCACATATCAATATGTGAAAGATGAAAACGGAAATGAGTTCCACAAGAGTGGTGGAAACTCTTTGGAAGCTGATCACGTGGCAGACGAAGTGGGGGCAGATGTCATCCGCTATCTTTACTCATCTTCAAGCCCAACAAATGAAATGCGTTTTGGCTACAATTTGACAGATGAAGCAAGAAGAAAACTTTTGAGTTTCTGGAACGTTTACACGTTCTTTAACACCTATGCTTGCATAGATAATCCAGATATTGCAAACTTTAAACCAACAACAAAAGATTTGAAATTTGCAGACAAGTGGCTTTTGGAGTCTGTAAACAAATTTATTGAAGAAAGTGACAAAAACTATGCCGAAGACAAGAATTATGTTGTTGTGAAAGATTTTGAAAAACTTGTTGATGATATTTCAAACTTCTACATTCGAAGCAACAGAAAACGTTTCTGGAAATCAGAAAACAAACAAGACCAACTCACAGCATATTGGTGCTTGTATCATGCAATCAAAGCATTGATAAGAGTGTTGAGTCCTGTCGTGCCTTTCCTCACAGAATATATTTGGCAAAATCTTGTTCGTGAAGTGGAAAAAGATGAGGCAGAGTGTGTGATGCTCGCCGGCTATCCAACAAGAATTTATGACAAAGAGTTCAAGGGTGTTTTGCACATTGTTGATGTTGCAAGAGACATCATGTCTGGGGCTCAAAGATTGAGAAACGAAAATCAAATCAAAGTGAAACAGCCATTGAAGAAGATGTATGTTTCTGGTGATGACAAGGTTGAAGAAGTGCTTGACGAAATGGGAGAAGTCATCAAAGACGAGCTCAACGTCAAAGAAATTGAATGTGTGAAGGATGACAGCAAGTTTAATGACGAATATTTG
>Ga0310786_10004332_pt1 | contig 19824 bp, 17 predicted proteins | sample AusTroGonzalo_MG_FD_203881 | JGI IMG/M metagenome (GOLD analysis project Ga0310786, IMG submission 203881) | Bovine rumen microbial communities from tropical cattle in Woodstock, Queensland, Australia - Gonzalo_03 (v2) (version 2) | ecosystem: Host-associated > Mammals > Digestive system >... | reverse complement strand
GAGGTTTGAACAGAGGAGTTTTAGGGTTAGCACTTTTATCAAAGTGTGGTATAATTGAGAAGTATGAAACTTGCGAGAAAATCTGACAAAGTTTTCATCTTTCTTAGTCTTTTTATAGTTGTTTTTGTTACAGCTTTTCTTATCGTTAAGAATGTTGGTCATACGTTTGCACACACCGAGGATGGTGTGTTTTTTGAGTCTGATGAACATTTTGTCACTTTTTTTGATAATGGCGAGAAGCTGATTGTAAAAACTAAGGCTGAAACAGTACTGGATGCGTTAGAAAAGGCGCATATCTCTATTAATGATGGTGATATCGTAGAGCCGAGTCTCGGTACGAAGATTGATAGTGATAATTATTTTGTGAATATTTATAGGGCTAGACCGGTGACGGTAAAAGACGGGGCTGAATCTAGGTATTTTATGACGGCGAGCTATGACGCGAAGACGATTGCGCGCGAAGCTGGATTCACCGTGTACGATGGCGATGAAGTGAATGCTTTGCAGAATCGTAATTTTCTAGAAGCTGGTGCGATGTCTTATTATGAGATTACGAGGAATGGCGGTCGCGAAGTGACGGTGGAGATTGAAATTCCTTTCGAAGAGGAGATGATTAAGGACTATAATATGACTCCTGGCGAGCGTGAGGTGAGACAGCTTGGCGAAGTTGGTATGAAAAATGAAGTATACAAGGTGTTTTACGTGGATAACGAAGAGGTTTCTAGAGAGTTTATTTCTTCGACAGTAGTGAGGGAACCGGTGACGAAAATTATAGCGGTGGGCGCGAGCGCGATTGAGAGGACTCCTCTGACTGCCTCGAGGGGTCGCAATAGATATACAGTGACGCGTGGGGATGGCGTGGTGATTGAGAGGCAAGAGACATTTTACGATCTCCCAATGAGTGGCGTGATGGCGATTGCGGCGCGCGAGTGTGGCGTGGAGAATTATTATGAGATTCGCGAGGATGGCGTAAAAGTGGATGCGGAGGGTTATGTACTGGTGGCGGCGGATCTTTCGCGCTATCCTAGGTGCTCTATAGTAGAAACGAGTCTTGGTCTTGGGCGTGTATATGATACTGGTACTTTTGTAGAGAGCAATCCAGAGCAATTTGACCTTGCAACAGACTGGACTAATAGGAATGGACGATAATGGCATTAAAAAATAACAAAAGTTTGGGGCAGCATTGGCTAAAAAATAGGGCCATTCTAGATGAAATCGCAGAGCTTGCGGGCGAGGGGGCGCTTGCTCTTGAGATTGGGCCTGGACTTGGGACGCTTACGTCTTCGCTTTTGAAGCGGTTTGAGAAGGTGATTGCGGTGGAGTTTGACGATAGATTGGCTGAAAACTTGCCAAAGTCGTTTCCGGGTAAGAATTTAGAGGTTGTGAATGCGGACTTTTTGAAATATGACCTTAGCCAGGTGGAGGGGTCGTATGTGGTGGCTGGAAATATACCATATTATATTACTAGTCCGATTATTGAGAAGTTGATTACAACGGAGAATGCGCCAAAAAGAATCGTACTTCTTATTCAAAAAGAGGTGGCAGAGCGAATTGTATCTGACAAGGAAACAATGCTCTCTCTGATGGTAAAAAACAGGGCCAACCCAATTGCTGGTCCGGTGGTTCTAAAAGGTGAGTTTACACCTCCACCAAAGGTGGATAGTCAGGTAATTATCCTAGAACCACACGAGCCAATTGTGTCTGATGCGGTTCTTAAAATCGCGCAGCTTGGATTTTCGGCGCCAAGGAAAAAACTATTACATAATCTTTTGCCATTAAAGTCAAAAGAAGAGCTGGTTGAAATTTTTGAAAAAACAGGGGTGAGCGTGGACGCAAGGCCCGCTGATTTACACCTTAAAGATTATCAGCGACTTTTCGAAAATATGCTATAATGATAGCATGTTAGACGTGAAGTTTATTAGAGAAAACCTGGAGTTGGTTGAAAAATCAGCGAAGGAAAAGGGGTACAAGATTCAGCCCAGAGAGGTAGTAGAACTGGACGACGAACGCAAGAAGATTCTTGCTAAGGTTGAAGCTTTGAGACAGCGCCGTAATGAGGTGGCTTCCCAGATGAAAGGCGGAAAACCAGATGCTGCACTGATCGAAGAGGGCAAAAAGATAAAAACTGACCTAGCCAAAGACGAGGCTGAGCTTGCCGAAGTCGAAGCTAAGATTACAGAGAAGTTAAAGTCAATCCCTAATGTGATTTTTGACGATGTGCCACTAGGTGGCGAGGAATGCTCTGTCGAGGTAAAGAAGTGGGGTGAGAATCACGAGACTGGCGCAGATCATCTTGACTATGCTGTGAGTCGCGATTGGGTTGACTTTGAACGTGGTGCAAAAGTAGCCGGTGCAAAGTTTTACTATCTAAAGGGTGACTTGGCACTGCTTGAGAATGCGCTTCTTCAATATGGCCTCTCTAAGGTCTTAGAACACGGATTTACCTTCATGACGGTGCCAGACATGGTGTCTTCGAGAGTGCTTGAGGGCTGTGGTTTCAACCCACGCACGAGTGACCAGTCCGATGAATATTATATTGAGGGCGAAGATCTCGCCATGATTGCAACCGCAGAGATGCCATTAACTGGCTATCACATGGATGAGATTATTGATGAGGATAAGCTCCCACTTTTCTATGCCGGCTACTCAGCTTGTTTCAGGAAAGAGGCGGGAACTTACGGAAAATATACCCGCGGTCTCTTCCGTGTTCATCAGTTTAATAAACTTGAAATGTATGTGTTCTGTCTCCCAGAACAGAGTAAAGAACTTCACGAAAAAATTCTTGCAATTGAAGAGGATATTTGGCAAGGCCTTGGCGTGCCATATCACGTTATTAATATTGCCGCTGGCGACCTTGGTGCGCCTGCTGCAAAGAAGTATGACATGGAATACTGGTCTCCAGTAAACCAGAAGTACCAAGAGATTACTAGCTGTTCCAACTGTACGGATTTCCAGGCTAGGGCATGTAATGTGCGCGTACGTCGCAAAGACGGCACGGTTGAATTTGTCCATACTTTGAACGGTACGGCTATCCCACTAGCTCGCGCACTCGTAGTGATGCTTGAAAACTTTGCTACACCAGATGGTAAATTCAAGGTGCCAGAGGTATTAAGGCCTTATTTAAATAATAGAGAGGAGCTCTAATGATTGAGAAAATTGAAATTACTGGTAACGACTTTAAAGTTGACGAGAGTTTCCGCAAATATGCTGAGAAAAGACTAGGCAAGCTCGACAAATATTTGCCACGTGGCTCCAAAAAAGACGTTGTCGCTAAGGTGATTGTGTCTGAAATTAGCAGTAAAGGCAAAGGTGAGAAATATGAAGTCTCGATGGCTATGGAAATCCCTGGTGGCAAGGTGATTGCAGCGAAGGATGAGTGCTCAAACATCTTTGCCGGCGTGGACTTAGTTGAAGCTAAAGTTGTGGGGCAGATTCGTCGTTACAAACTCGAGATGCAACCACATCGCCAGAAGAGAAGCATCAAAAGCCTCTTTATAAGGCGTAAATAGTATGATAAAATAGGGGGAAATTGGAGTTATTATGGTGCATAAAGAGAAAAAACCAACTGACAAATTGGCTGATAAGACCGCATTGACAAAATTCCTGCAAGGCGTTTTTGGAGATGCACAGAAAAAAGTATTAAAGAAACTTTGGAAGAAGGCGCAGGAGATTAATGCGCTCGAGTCAAAGTATGAGAAGATGAGCGATGAAGAGCTCAAAGCTCAGACTGAGAAGTTTAGGAAGAAGAGCGATAATCTAGATTCTATTCTCGTCGAGGCTTTTGCTGTAGCGAGAGAGGCTTCCAAGCGTGTGCTCGGTATGAGACCGTTTGATGTTCAGCTCATCGGTGGCATGGTGCTAAATATGGGTGCTGTGGCTGAGATGAAAACTGGTGAAGGTAAAACGCTCGTAGCTATGCTCCCAGCATATCTCAATGCGCTTTCTGGACATGGCGTACATGTAGTGACGGTAAACGATTACCTCGCACAGCGTGATGCTGGTTGGAATGGTCCAGTCTATCACTTCTTAGGTCTTTCCGTAGGCGTGATTATTAACGAAGCTTCATTTATTTATGATCCTGAGTATGAAAATGAAGAACACGATGATGAGAGGTTCCGTCATCTCAAGCCAGCTACTCGTAAAGAGGCATATAATGCCGATATTACCTATGGTACGAACAACGAATTTGGTTTCGACTATCTACGCGACAACATGACCAGCGAGGTTCAGTACCTCCGTCAGAGAGAGTTAAACTTTGCTATCGTAGATGAGGTAGACTCCATCCTTATCGATGAAGCAAGGACTCCACTTATTATTTCTGCTCCAGCTGCTGATAATCCAGAATCTTACTATCAGTTTGCAAAAATTGCTGATAGGTTGGTCCCAGAAGATTACATACTTGACGAAAAGCGTCGCAGTGTGACTCTTACTGATGCTGGTATTGAAAAAGTTCAGAATATCCTTGGCATTGATAATCTTTATTCTACGAAGAATACGAGACTTGTTTATCATATGGACCAGGCTCTTAGGGCTCAGGTACTCTTTAAGCGTGATAAGGATTATGTGGTAACCAATTCTGGCGAAGTAATCATTGTCGATGAACACACTGGTCGTTTGATGCAGGGCCGCCGTTACAACGAAGGTCTCCATCAGGCAATTGAGGCTAAGGAAGGCGTGGCCGTAAAGCAGGAGTCTATGACTCTCGCAACGATTTCATTCCAGAATTTCTTCCGTCTCTATAAGAAGCTCTCTGGTATGACCGGTACCGCATTTACCGAGGCTGAGGAATTCCAGCAGATTTATGCACTTGATGTAATTCAAATTCCACCGAATAGACCAATTGCTCGTATTGATAAAGATGATTTAATCTTCAAGACCAAGGCGGCGAAGCTCAAAGCGATTGCTGAGGAAGTGAAGAAATATCACGAGCAGGGCCAGCCGGTACTTGTAGGTTCTGGTTCGATTGCAAATAACGAGGAAATTGCTCACTACCTAGAAGAATTTGGTCTCCCATATGAGATTTTGAATGCAAAGAACAATGAGCGCGAGGCTGCGATTATCGCTAAAGCTGGCGAAAAAGGTGCGATTACGCTTGCTACCAACATGGCAGGTCGTGGTACCGATATTAAACTTGGCGAAGGCGTAAGAGAGCTTGGTGGTCTTGTGGTGATTGGCTCCGAGAGACACGACTCTAGGCGTGTGGATAACCAGCTCCGTGGTCGTGGCGGCCGTCAGGGCGATCCTGGTACGACTCAGTTCTTCGTATCTTGTGAAGATGATTTGATGCGTATTTTCCAGGGTGACAGGGTAAAGATGCTCCTTACTCGTCTTGGCGTAGCTGACGATATGCCAATTCAGACCAGAGCTATTTCAAGGACACTTGAAGCTGCACAGAAGAGAATTGAAGGATTTAACTTTGATTCCCGCAAGAACGTGGTTCAGTATGATAACGTGATTAACCGTCACCGTAAAGTCGTTTACATGATGCGTCGCAAGATTCTTGAAGGTGAAGATATCTTCAAAGAGATTCAGAGGCTTATGCGCGATGAGGCTAAGATGCTTACTGAGTTCTCATCTAGGGTAAACAAGAACTTTGAGGCTGATTTTAAGTCCGTATTTAACTTTGATGATGATTTGATTCACGGTATTGGCATCATGCGCAAGGAGAAAGAGCGTGAAAAACTAGCTCTTGAAGCAATCGAAGAGGCTTATCATAATAAGGAGCTCGAGTTTGGTGAGGAGATTATGCGTAAGGTAGAGCGTGAAGTCTACCTCAAGGTACTTGATATGCTTTGGATGCAACATCTCGAGAATATGCAGCATCTCCGTGAGGGTATCCACTGGCGTTCTGTTGGTCAGAGAGATCCACTCGTAGAATATCGTGCTGAATCCCAGAAGCTCTTTGATGGTTTGCAAAGAAATCTTCGTGAGGAAGTTTTGAAGATTCTCCTTACTATCACTCCAGCTGAAGCTAGAGCAGATAATGTAACTGATGGCGAGGAGTATGAATCTGAGCTTACTAAGATGGCAGAGACCCAGACCGAGAAGGGTGTGAATGAAATTTCTGCTGGTGAGAAGAATCTTGATGATGAATTCAAGAAAAAGACACCAGGCGCCAGAGGCGCTGCTAAGCGCCCGGCCGTAAAGGGTAGTTCTAAGAAATCTAAGAAGAAAAAATCCAAAAGGAAGTAATACTTCTATTATAGCATAAATTGCTGTATTTGTCAATGTTATGAAACACGCTGTAGAGGAAATTACGCTTAAAAATGGTGCCAAGGGGCTTTTGATTGATATTCCTGGTGCTAGTGTGATGGCTACGAGAGTCCAATTCCGTGCAGGGATGCTTTACGCGAAGAATCATGATGTCTATGAGCTGCCGCACCTGGTGGAGCATCTGGCTTTTGGTGCAAATAGTAAATTCAAGGATGAGCAGGAGTTTGAGCGTGAGTTCACAAAAAATGGCGCTTATCATAATGCCTGGACATCTGATATTTCGGTCTGCTATGAGACGGAGTGTGCGGATTTTGAGTGGGATAGGATTATGGACTTGCAGCAGCTTTCGATTTGTGAGCCGAAGTTTAATGATGAAGAATTGAAATCTGAGAAAGCCAACGTGCGCAGTGAGCTGACTGGCTATATGAATGATTATTATCGTCTGCTTTGGCCAAGAGTGCAGCAAATTGTGGGCGAGAATGTGCTAGATCTTTCGGATAGATTGAAGACTATTTCAAATATTGAGTTAAAAGATATCCGCGAGCACTATCGCAGGACGCACACGGCGAAGAATATGATGTTTATCATTGCTGGGAAGATTCATGGGCGCAAACACAAGATTATCAAGGAACTTGAGAGCTGGGATTTGAAAGAGGGGGAGAAGTTTGAAATCCCGATTGCAGACCTTCATTCTGGTGAAGCGGTCTCGATTCGCCGCAAGGATGCGTCAAATATCACCTTTGGTTTCTCCCTGGTGACGCCGAGGCATTTACTACCTGAAGAGGAGTTTGCAATGAACTGTCTCAATCACATCTTGAATGGTACGACAAACTCCAAGATTTTTGGTACGGCTAGGAAACGTGGGCTGGTCTATGGCATGGGGAGCTCCATTGCGAATAACGCACACAATGCCTATTGGGATTTTGATGGCGAAGTGAACGTAGAGAATGCTGATAAGCTCTTTGAGCTAATCCAGGAAGAGATGATGAAGGCTCTAAATGGTGAGATTTCGGAGGCGGATTTCGAAGCTGCGAAATCTTATGCGTTGGGGCGCTTCCAGATGGGGGCACAGACTGTGGGGCAAATTGCGGATTACTATGCCGAGAGTTATTTTGCGAATGAAACGGTTGAAAAATATGACGGCATGCCGGATTTGATTCGTAGAATTGACCGGGCTAAGATGATTGAACTTGCGCGCGAGTTCGCGGGCTCGGGTATCAAGGGCTTTGCGACGGTGTCGTCGGTAGAAAAGGCTGTAATATCGGCTCTAGAGACCAGACTAAACTTCTAGATTACTGTTTGTGATATAATTTAGGTATGAAAATTGCAATTTTGGGGTATGGCAAAGAAGGCCACTCCGCTGAAGCGTATTTTACAAAGCACGGTAACGAAGTGCAGATTTTTGATAAGTTCACAGAGGAAGAGCTAGGGAAAATGGACTTTTCGCAGTTTGACATGGTCCTTAGGAGCCCGTCCGTTCATCCACGTGAGAATTTCTCTAGTATGACGCGCTATTTCTTTGATAACTGCCCGGCGCCGATTATTGGTGTGACGGGGACAAAGGGTAAGGGTACGACCTGCTCGATGATTGCGGCGATTTTAAAAGAACTTGGCAAAAATGTGTATTTGGTTGGCAATATTGGCAAGCCAGTGATTGATGTCCTGGATGATCTAAAGAGTGATGAAGCGGTGGTATTTGAGATGAGTAGCTTCCAGTTATGGGATCTTGAAAAATCTCCCCATGTGGCAGTAGTGCTTAGGATTGAGGCTGACCACTTGAATGTACATGATGGGTTTGATGACTATGTGAATGCTAAGGGGCATATTGCAGAGTATCAAACACCGGGCGACAAATTGGTTTATTTCAAAGATAATGAGTGGTCAGTTGGGATTGCGGCAAAAAGTGCAGCCGAGACGAAGGTGTCTTACCCCGATGAGAAGTCTGAGTTATTTGTAAAAGCGTTAGATAGTTTGGTGGTACCAGGTGAGCACAATAGAGAAGATGCTGAGGCGGCAATTAGGGCTGTGGCAGCATTTCTAGAATGTGACGCGGAAGAGTTGGTAAAAGATAACTTTGAGGCGATTTCGAAGGCTTTGAACGAATTTAGAGGATTGCCGCATCATATCGAGTTTGTGAGAAACTTCGAGGGGGCGGATTATTATGATGATAGTTTCTCGGCATCTGAGCCGTCACTAGAAGTGGCCGTAAAGGCGTTTGGCGATAGACCGGTGGTTTTGATTGCTGGTGGCAAAGATCGTGGACTCGACCTCACTCCGATTAGAAGAGCGATTTTTGAGCCTGAAAATATGAAAAAAGTATTCCTAATGGGGGAAACGAAACATGGATTGGCTGAAGGTGCGGATGAATCGCGCTATGAGATTGTGAATACTCTTGAAGAGGCCGTAAGTAAGGCCAGAAATGAGGCCAAAAAATGGTCTAATCCGGTGGTATTACTTAGCCCGGGTGCGGCGAGTTTTGATATGTTCCGTGATTTTTATGATCGTGGTGATCAATTTAAGGCTTTGGTGGAAGGAATGTAATGAGTTTTAAATTCCTAGATTATAACTATGATAAAAGTACTGGACTCGCGACCTTTAATTACCAGAGTGAAAATGATTATTTGACAGAGAATGTTCAGTTCAAGGCCGAGGGCGAGTTTTATGATGAAGCGGCTTTTAATGGGGCAATGTTTCTTGCCTTTGTCGTGATTGGTACGTCTTATTACAAGGCGAGGGCTGGGCAGGAAGTGGAGCTTGGTACTAATCTCGCCAATGAACAGGCAAATTTCTTCACGAAGATTTATCAGGAAGGGTTGAGCCAATTTGCGTTTGAAAATGGTTTGACTAGGGATAATCTAGCGAGGTTTAAAGGCGGTTTTGAGGCTCCGGAGGTATGGCCAGCTAAACTTGGCGATATTAATCTTGTAACTGTGAGCGGCGGCAAGGATTCTTTGCTTGCGGCGGAAATGATTCGTGAGAGCGGTGCAAATTACCGTGTGGTTTATATTACGGCACAGGAATCCTATCCACAGATTATTGATAAGTTTGGCGAGCCAATTATCGTGCGTCGCTTTATTGATAAAGAGGGGCTTGGCCGGATTGGTGGTATGAATGGCCATGTGCCAGTGACGATTATCAATGAGGCAATTGCTTTGGTGCAGGCAGTTCTCATTGGGGCTTGCCATGTAGAATTTGGTATTGGTGAAGAGGGGATTGAACCACATGCGTTTATTGGTGATTTGCCGGTAAATCATCAGTGGTCCAAGACGCCAGAGGCGCAGAACTTAATGCAAGAATACGTAAAGCGTTTTATTGCACCAAATCTTACCATCGGTTCGGTTCTTTCGCAGTATAGTGAGCTTGCGATTGCGGAGATGTTTGCGAAGAAATGTTGGGATAAGTATGGGATGGAGTTTTCGTCTTGTAATGTGGCCAACTACAAACAGGATGCGAATAATAGAATATTGAAATGGTGTGGTAAATGTGCAAAGTGTGCTAACTCCTATCTTTTGTTTGCTCCATTTATTCCGTTTAATGAGCAGCAGAAGATTTTTGGACACGATTTGTTTTCCGACCCGGAAATGACAGAAATTTTTAAGGGTTTGCTTGGCGTTGATGATGTAATGAAGCCGTTCGAGTGCGTAGCTAGCACGGATGAGCTGAAGTGGGCCTACCAAAACAGGCTTCCCGGGTACGGCGAGCTTCCATTTGCATTTTAAAAGCCTAGGGGTTACCTAGGCTTTTAATGGGGGTGAGTTATAATGTTTTTAGAAGCTGCCGCAAGGCATCTCTTTCTTCTGGTTTGAGGAACCGGATTATTTCTAATCTGGCATCGGTCAATGTAACCAGATCAGAGATAGTAGTTATCCCGGATCGTAGCAAACACTTGATGATGTGTTCATCAAGGTCTAGACTACTAATACTGTCCAGATTATATTTTAGTAGATGTTTCCGCGCTTTTTCTGCACACGTGAATGGTAAATTCACGTACGCGGAGAGCTTTTTGCGTAGAGCGGCTTCCTTATTAAATAAGCTGTTTTCGTGCAGCTCATTCAATTTATTAATGAGATTATCTATTTCGGCCTCATGCTTATCCGAATTGACGGCATAGATGCGTGGCATCTTTTCGCGGAGTTCGTCAATGTTTGCCTGACTAACGTTTTTGATATAATAGGCAAAACATTTCTTCTCCTCTACGAGGCCAAAGCCGAAATCGTTGCAGATATTCTGATACTCCTCTTCAGATAGCGTGTCTTCGAGAAGATTTTTGATATCCGCATAGCGGTCCTCTGATACGTGAACTAACCTCTCGTACTCTCTATTAGACTTAATATCAAACGACCAATTAATCATCGGTGCAATATTAAATCCAAACAAGGCATTATAGAAACGAGCAATGCCGATGTCTGTCGGAGTGAGGTCGTGCCTAATATATCCAGCATCATCGAGGGCCTTGGTGAGTTCTACTTTCCATGCTTCGACGTTTCGCCATTCTACGTCGCCGTCCACAGATTGGATTCCGTACTTTGTACGATAAGCAGTTATTCTACCTATCAAAAGTAGTTCATCAATGCTGTGCCCGTTGTCGCCATTGATGTATTTTTTGGCGACTGACTTTATGGACTTTGAGATATTCAATTCATTCAGCTTGAAATCTTTTGCTGATTTCGCACGTTTGAACCGTTGAGGTTCTGGTCTGGATACTTCTATCATTTGTATCACCTCTATTCTGTAATGTTCTTACTCATCCCCGTATAACTAATCTATTACATCATAAGAGGTGTGTTTTGTCAACGAGATGTTTCGGCGGCAATGATTTTGCTAGCTTCCGCGATGGAGTGGGTCTCCATGAGTTTGGCGCGGAAATCTGAGGCGCCAGGGAAGTTATTAATATAAATCTTGAAGAAGTGTTTGAGTGGCTCGTAAGATGTGCCGGCGAGGTATTTTTCATACAATTCTAGATGCAAATTTAGAAGTTCCATGAGCTCTTCGCGGGTGGCAGTGTGGTCAGTAAAACAGTATGGGTTTTGGAAAACGCCGCGGCCGATCATGAAGCCATCTATTTCGGGGTACTTTTCGTGAAGCGCGAGAGCTTCTGCCTTGTTTTTGATATCGCCGTTAATGACAAGCTTGGTCTCTGGGCTAATTTCGGCTCTTAGGGCGATAATCTCTGGGATCAATTCGTAGTGGGCCGCAACTTTGCTCATTTCTTTCTTGGTGCGAAGATGCACAGTGAGAGCGGCTGGGTGTTCATTTAGGAGGGTTGGAAGCCAGGTTCTGAACTCGTCGGTTTTAGCCCAGCCAAGGCGGGTTTTGATGGAAACCGGAAGATTTGTGGCTTTTTTGGCGTTTCTGAAACACTCTACGGCGAGCTCTGGGGTTTTGATCATGGCGGCGCCACCGCCAGCGCGGTTGACGTTTTTGTCTGGACAGCCAAAATTGAGGTCTACACCAGAGAAACCAAGCGATTCAAGCGCGGATGCACATTCCGAAAAATGCTCCGGGTTTTTGCCCCATATTTGGGCAATAATAGGGGAATCTGTAGGTGCGATACGGAGCCTTTCGAGTGCATTGTGGCGGCCTTTTTCGGAGGCATAGCTAGAGACATTTGTAAACTCGGTAAAGAAGAGGTCTGGACGACCAGCCTTCGCGATAACTTGGCGAAAGGCAATATCTGTCACGCCTTCCATTGGGGCGAGAATCAAAAATGGCTTCTTGAGGTCATTCCAAATCATAATCTGTGCAGTATAATAACATAAATTACTTTGTTATGCAACGTACGGACCACAAATAGAGTTTGCCTGTAGTATATATTCTTGCTTTAGAATCATCGGTCCATAGGATTTTTGCTTGATATGTATCACTACCGACCGTTGATGATACGTAGTAGCCTGCCACGCCCATACTAAACATGCGATTGTAGTCGTAATGTCCGGCGTCGACAGCATACCATGGAGAATTGTAAATTTGCGAAATACTCAGATTATTAATTAGAAGAGTAAAGTCGTTGGCTGTCGGTAGTTTCCATCCTTTAGGGCAAACATCGTAGACGGAATCGCCGCTTGTTGGGTTTGTACCTGCGGTCGCAACTTGATAGCTATAATAGCCATAGCATGGTACATCGACTCTGCAATCGGTGTTGTTGGTATAATACATACCGGCGTTATTCGTGCTAGATTGTGGCAGTGTGTAGTATGGGACTCCGCCGCTAGTAGGGTAGCCATCTGGGACGTTTGAGGTGTCTGAATAGAGTGGGGTTTGTCCGGCTAATTTAAGATTTGTAGTCATCCAGCAATTTGCGACGTTGCCAGTAGTGATTTTTTGAATATAATAATCTTTCATATCGCGTTTGTCATATACGTGCGTTCTCTCTGTTGGGCAGTTTGCTGCAGTAATGTCTTGAATATAATTGATTTTCGCAACGCATCTGACGGATATGCCGGAATTGCGGTTGCTTAGCCAGTCTGATGGCACGCTTGCAATGCGTGCGTCTAAACTATAGATATGGTCATCGTTTGCTTTTGTGCTGGTCCAGAAGGAACCGTACTTGTTCTGGTGACGGTTGGTACTATCTAGGAAATAGCCAGAAAGAGTGGCATGAAGGGTATCTTTAAAGGTTGTATAGTTACTGTAGCGCGAGAGGAGTGTTTGGTATTCGCCAGATTCTCCACCGGTTGGTAGACGCCAGCCTTTAGGACAAATGTCTTGGGATGCGTCGTCTGACGCTTCATTCTGATTGAAACAATACGTGCCTGCCGTAGCTGCACAATAGTTATAATAAACGCCGATTTTGTTCTCACCGTTACCATAGGTGGCAATATCGTTTTTGCTATCAATATTGATTTGCGGAGTCGTATAACTGTTAAAATTAGACTCAATACTGGCAGGGAGGATAAAATCTGAAGTAATGTTAGTGTCGTTTGGAGTTAAGACTTTGAGTGTACGCGTCCCGAGTCTGAGATTGTCAAGCATCCAACAATTTCCATCTGCTAATTTTTGGATGGTGTAGAGTTGGTTATCACGTGTGTCATAAACGGTAGTTGGCGTAGTAGGACAGGTTTCATATTTGATGGATTGAATACTGGTGTATACTGGTTCTGGAGTAGGTACTACAATTGTTTGTTCTTTCGCTACACAACGAACGGCCGAGCCGCTGTGCTTTACGTTGTTTGCGCCTAGTACATTATGGCTAGAGAGTGTTCCTAAATCAACTCTGTATGCTCCAGTGTTACTGTAGGCTGTGGAGGACCAGTAGCGGCCGATGCCACCGCCAGACCTGAAATCGTTGCTCCCCCAATAATAACCACTATACGACCCAAACCATGGATCTTGTGAAATGGCAGACTTGTTATATGTTGCTAGCAGGGCAGTATACTCGGCTTGATTTGGTAATCTCCAACCTTTTGGACAAATGTCATATTCTGCGTTGCCAGAAGCTGGGTTGGTACCGGCGGTGGCAGCAGAATATGAATAGTAGCTATAACATGGACTATTATTACCACATTGGGTTGAGTTGGAATTGTAGACATATGCGACGGAGTCATTAGTGAAACCGTTTCTGCTAGAGGTCGGGAGTGTATAATACGGTGTATTTCCACTTGAAGGGTATCCATCTGGTACATTTGAAGTGTCTGAATAGAGCGCAGTTCCGCCTGCTAGGTTGAGATTAGTGGTCATCCAGCAAAGGGTATATGCCCCGGTGGTAATTTTTTGGATGTAATATTCTTGGTTATCACGGCTATCATACGCTAGGATTCTGGTAGTAGGGCAATTTGATGGGGTGACTTCTTGTAAGGCCATCATACCTAGGTCACGAGTGTTGGCAGGGTGAACCATGGTGTACTTTACCTGGCCGGTATAAGTATCAGCTAGCTGAGTAGAAGAAACACGAACGGCGTAAGTGGTTGTAATGGTTGAGCCTTTTGTTATGTCTGTGGCGCCAGTAAAAGAGACGATTTTAGTGTAGACGCTTGGGATAGAATGGTAAGAATCATATCCGGTGGTTATGGTTAGGTTGGAAGGATTGTAGCTGTTTTGGTCTTTAATTATTTTCATGGACCAGTTTGAAGTATTGCCGCTTGCTGTGCCGGTTGGGATGGTCTGGTTGTTTTCTGAACCATACATATTAGTATTACCGTATTCGTCGTTTGAGAAGCCAACCGCATAGATGGCGTAGCCGTCTGCATCGTTGCAAATAGTGTTTATTTTTGTAGTGCCAATATCGGTAGTATAGCTTGCTGCGTTATTAGCGGCGATATGTGGAACGGTTGACTCCCTAGACATGGTGCAAGCCGAAGAAACGGTTATAGATGCACCTACTGTTTCGTCAACGGCGGAAGAAGAACTGGATGAAAGTATTATTCCGCAAGATAGGGTAATAAAAAGCAGAGAGCACAAACGGATATTGCTTTTAGACACACACCATTCCATTTATGCTTTCATTATATCATATTTGATTATGTTTGTTATAATTAAAATAACTCATGCTATACTTCGGTCACTGGCAATGAGAAAAGTTTAAGGCTGTGGGTATCGTCATTTATGCCCGCACGCTACGAGCCAATAAAACAGAGGCTCACATAAATGACTCTATTAATTTAAATTAAGGAGTCTTTATGAAAAACTTTAACAAAACTAATAAAACTGAAAAGGTAGAAGTGATGGCGCTCTTCGGTTATGAGATGACGCCTTGCCAGCCTCTTACATTTAGGCGGCAGGGTGAAGTTGAGACCGAAGTCACCGATCTCCTCGAGACTCACATCCGTTTTGTGGGTGGCGTGGCACTTCATATCTTTGAGGTACTAGTCGGCAGGGAAAAAATGACACTCGAGTTCAACTCGCGTGACCTCTCCTGGACGCTAGTGTAAACAGCTAAAAGCCCCTCCTCGGACACGCTCAGGGCCGCATGGCCAAGAATACAGTCCTCAGAGGGGCATTTGGCTGTCTTTATGTTATAATAAGCCTATGCATGAATTACAGAAGCGTCTAGACAGTCTCAACGAAGATTTTTTGAAAGTTTATGAAAAACTAAAAATTGATGACAAAATTGCGGTGATGGAGGGCCTGGAAAAAGAGGTGGCGGAGCCGGAGATTTGGCGTGACGTGAAGGTGGCGACAGAGAAAAACCAGGAACTTTCTAAACTGACTGACGAGGTGCAGCCTTGGCAACTTTTGAAGACGCAGATTAGTGATATCAGTGAGCTGATGGAGCTTTCTGACGACAGTCTTAAAGAAGAAGTAGAGATGCAACTTACGGCGATGGAATCTCAGCTTGAATCCCTAAAGAAATCGCTCAGGTTTACTGGTCCGTATGATGCGAATGATGCTGCGGTTAGGATTACGGCTGGTGCTGGTGGTGTGGAAGCGATGGACTGGTCTTCTATGCTTGAGCGGATGTATCTCAGATTTTTCGAGAAAAAAGGTTTCAAGGCGGCAGTGCTTGAGCGGGTAGAGGGAGAAGAGGCCGGGATTAAAACGGCTGTCTATGAGGTGTCCGGAGCGAATGCTTATGGGCTTCTTAAGTCTGAACATGGCGTGCATAGGCTAGTAAGGCTCTCGCCATTTAATGCGAATAATTTGCGTCAGACATCTTTTGCGCTAGTTGAGATTTTGCCAGTGATTAAGGCTGATACAGAGGTAGTAATTGATGAGAAGGATCTTCGCATTGACGTATACCATTCTGGCGGACATGGTGGCCAGTCTGTAAATACGACGAATTCGGCCGTAAGAATTACCCATATTCCAACCAATACTGTAGTGGCGATTCAGAATGAGCGTTCACAGCTTCAGAATAAAGAGAAGGCGATGGAGATTTTGCGTGGTAAGTTGGCGCAGATGCAGATAGAGCAGCATGCGGCTAGCTTATCCGAGCTCCGCGCCGGGGAATCAGCAGGCTGGGGTCAACAGATTAGAAATTATGTCTTGCAGCCATATAAACTAGTGAAGGATACTAGGACTGGAGTAGAGAATACCGATCCAGATTCTGTGCTGGATGGTGAAATTGACGAGTTTATTGACGCTTACCTGGAAAATGCGGTGTAAACTTGACTTTTTAAGGTGTTTATGCTATTATAAGTGTAGGTAGCTTAAAAAGAGGACTATTCGCTGTTACATACACTGAAGGAGGTGATTTTATGTTGACAGCAGACGCGTGGTGGCAGCTTGCGAAGTGTGCCATTGTGGCATATTTATCATTCTCGTTCATACTTGCCTGTTATCGTATTGCACGATATGCAAGCTATGAAGAAATGATCTCCAAGGTCCCTGCGGGGGATGTGGAGTTTTTTAAAGAGCCAGTTTTATTTGACTGGTTAACAGTCCTGTTGTTTCCGGCTTTCATTCTTATCCATTTATGGATGTGGTTTGTGAAGCTTGTAAACAGGCTGTTTTAGGTTATTAGGCCCTGGTCCGTTTGGATCGGGGCTGTCTTTTATCCGTAGCTAAATTGACTTTTAAGGGGTTTTATGCCATAATAATAGACAGTAACTACAGTTAAGTATTATTACCAATTTGTTTTTATGTGCCCATAGGAGGGGGCGACTTATGGAAATGAAGAGAGAAGCTGATCTTATTGCTATTACATGCGCATATGCATGTGGCAATATTAGCCTTGGGGATATCACAAGAGGTGATTTTAGCCAAGAAGAAAAACTATTCATGTTTGATTTCTCTCCCGATGTTTTTAAGAAAAAACTTGGGAAGAAGAATTTCTCTTGGATATACCTCAGAGAATGCGACAATATTACGGCTGGGGTTGTCTTAAACTATCTAAAAAATGGTTTAAGGCGGCGTACGCTGTTGGACGCGCTCGAGGAATATATCCCTTCGTACTGCTACAATCCGGGGGATGTCTCTGTAAAAATCCTCAAGATATGCAGGGTGCTGAGAAAATTCAAAATTCCGGTAAGGAAAATTGAAGCCATTCTCAACAAGATTGACCCGTATGGGTCGAGTTTTTTCTTTTGCATGGTTACAAAACATGCCAATGAGTGGCGTGCTATTGGAATTGATCCAAAAAAGTACGCTGTTTGGTGCGTTTTGTGGCCGAATTTTGAGAAAAAGATTCCTCTTAACACTGCCGATATTCCAGTGGATGTTTTGAGGCAGTTACGATACTGCTGGCGCATCCGTGGGTTCATCGATAAAGCAGTGAATAGGTGAAAGGAGGGGGCTTATGGAAAGATACGGCGCGATGCAACTGTTTCATCGGTATTATTCTGGTGAAATCAGTATTGTACAGTTAATGAATGAGGGTAGCCGAGGGAATGTTTTATGGATTTTTGGATGCTACGCCCATGAGTTTAAGAAAAAACTTGGAGTAAAAGTTTTTTCGCATATCTATTTGGAGCTCTGTTGGGGTATGTATATGCTGGGAGGCATAGAAAACTATCTCAGGATTGGCCTAAACAGGAAGATGCTGATGGAATTTCTTGAAAGAGATTTCAGAACTAGCTATCTTGGGCTAGATCTTATCGATACGTGTGAACTCTTGAGGAGATTCAAGGTTCCCGTAAAGAAGATTAAGCATCTTCTCAGTGTCATTCCTGAGGAATCTCGGTTTTTCCATTATATGGTCACCGAGCAGGCCGAAAAATGGCGCGCTATCGGGATTGACCCTAAGAGATATGTCGCGAAGGATACTGGGCCTATTGCTTGTCATCCTGACATTAATACGCTATTTTTATCCGATATGCCCGGATATTGAAAGGGAGAGTGATATTTGTGAGAAATGAAGATAAGAAACCGATTATGATGGAAGAATTTTGCGCTAAGAAGAGCGTAGGAAGAAAGCGTCGTCGCCCGCTGGCTGGAGAAGTTCGGGTGAGAAATATCGCCGAATTTGACTTTGGCGATATGGAAAAAGCTATGGGTCCTCTGAGTGGAAGTGAAGTGAAAATGTTGGGCTATATTTTAAGGAAGTACAACCCAACCACGTTCTGCCAGGTGCTTAGACTTGACGCCTTGAGGCTGATGGTTGATCCAGAGGCTAAATCTTTAGTTTTCCCAGAATATGTCTATGATGAGGAAGACTGGGTAAAAGAGGCGCTAGTTTGGGCTACGTCGGCTGCGAAAAAAGAGTTTCTTGGCAAAGTAATGAAATATGCGGCCGATTGGTGCTATCCTCACCACTTTGATTATGAAGTAGCAAAATACTTGGTCTTTGTAGGACCGGTGGAGTGTAGAGATATTGCCCTCAGTATCTACGAAAAATATGTAGATATTGATATGAGTAAATCTAGACTTTATGATTCGCTGGAGCGACATATGTCTAGTCTGCAGTTTAAGATTACTGTGGATGTGATTGAGAAAGATATCGTTCTTTCTAATTTTGAAACGGATATACTCAATATTGGCATAATAAATATTTCAAACAATTTTGAGAAGTTCCGTCAAAGTCTCCTCGGTGCTACCGTAGGCGTGTTGAATGAAAACCTTAAGACTCTGATGAAAAAGGCCAAAGTAGATGACTGGCACGATATTCTCGTGACGGATCTGTATGGTTTTGTTTCGCAGACGCAAATTCATTCGCGCCTGATTATTAATCTGGATCGTCAGGAGGAAACTCGTACACTCGGCAAGATATGCGAGTATACGGAGGGACAACTGAGGACGTTTCGGAATATAGGTGCAGGCTGTACTCAGGAGCTCAAGAGAATCCTGGGATATTTAGGCCTTAGCCTTAAGAGGGACACATAAAAACGCGTTTAGCCCTGGCGGGTAGCAGCCAGGGCCTTATTTTTGTCTTAGTTTGACTTTTTTGGGGTTTTATGCCATAATAATAGGTAGAGTAACAGATTGTAATTTAACAGTTTATTATTTGCCCATAGGAGGGGGCTACTTATGGTAGAATACGAAGAAGGGTATCCGTATGGGGTGCCGAAAGAGTTTTTGGAAAGGACGCTTAGAAATTACAAAGAGGGTAAGTTCTCTTTCAAGAAGCTCTGTAAAGAGTTGCGGGAAGCAACCGGTTTTATCGAAGATATACTCATGGATAATCTGGCGCTTTTTAAGGGAAAGGTAAAGAGCTATGTTTTGGCCCGGGCTGTTTTGGACGGGGCGTTATTGTACTCGCGTCAGACCACGAAGAAATATCTAGAGTCTGGGCTGTCTCGGCGGGTGTTGATAAACTGGCTCAGAAGACACCTTCGTTACGAGTATTTTGTGGACGAAGGCGCGGAAGACGAGGAGATTATTTATGATTATGAAATCCTCGAACTCTGTCAGCTTTTGAGGGAGAATCATTTCTCCGTGGAGGAGGTTGAGTCTGTGCTGGATTCCCTGAAGGAAGATGCAAAGGTTTTCTTCCTGATGGTTACTGAGCAATACTCAGAATACCTGGATGTAAGCATTGATCCGGCAAAATATCTAAATAGAGCTGTGAAATATCCATATTTCACGGAAAAAATTAGATTTGAAGAAATTATAGAGATATTACCGGTTCCGTATGAGTTTGAGAAGAAACTGGTAAGAAAAGTTTTTAAACTTTATCCGTTGAAGGAGATTATAGGATACTTCTTTGATGGTGAGGACGCTATGGAATATTTAGCGTCTTGTGGTGTAAGAACCGATGTCATAGCCAGGAAGTATGTAGCCGAGATTGGTTACGATAAC
>Ga0310786_10004331_pt1 | contig 19828 bp, 10 predicted proteins | sample AusTroGonzalo_MG_FD_203881 | JGI IMG/M metagenome (GOLD analysis project Ga0310786, IMG submission 203881) | Bovine rumen microbial communities from tropical cattle in Woodstock, Queensland, Australia - Gonzalo_03 (v2) (version 2) | ecosystem: Host-associated > Mammals > Digestive system >... | reverse complement strand
CTTCAAGTCGAGCGGACCATCGACAATGCAGGGACCGAAGGCACCCGTCTTCGTCTTTTCTACTAACTCCTGATACTCCACCGTGCAGGGGAAATGCTTGGGGTTAACTTTCTCTGAACAACTGATGAGGGCAATGCGCGGCTCTTCGACCCCCATTTTCCTGCAGAGTCCCAGCAGATAGATCAACTGCTGCTCGCGCTGTTCTTTGGTGGGGTAGGGAATCACAGCTACATCGGTCATAAACAGCAGCTTCTCATACATCGGCAGCTTGGCGCAGGTTAGATGGGTCAGCACCTGGCCCTTGGGCAGTATGCCACACTCTTTGTTCAGGATAGCTTTCAGCAGGTTGTCGGTATTCAGCAGTCCCTTCATGATGACATCGGCCTTACCCTCGCGAACCAATGCAACTGCTTGTGCCGCAGCTATATCCACATCCTCGTTGTCCACAAAGATAGGCTCTGCAAAACCGGCCTCCTTAGCTCGCATCACAGCCCCTTTTGTACTCTCGTCTTGTCCGCAGACTACAGCCACTCTGCGTTTAACACCACTCGCTTTCAGATGTTCTGTCAGCTCGTCAAAACATTGTATTGCTTTCATGTTTATTTCCGAATAAATTAATTCATGAGTTTATCCCAAAGCTCTTTCATACCTTCGCTGGCGCCCTTTTGAATCTGTTTTACGTTAGAGCCTGCACTAACTGGATTGGGGTCGATGAGATAGATGGGGGTGCCGGGACGCACATAGTGAACGAGACCAGCAGCGGGGTACACGTTGAGGCTGGTGCCGATGATGATAAAGATGTCGGCAGTCTGAGCCTCTTCGGCAGCGGCAGAAATCATTGGTACAGCCTCGCCGAAGAATACGATGAAGGGGCGCAACAGCGAGCCATCGCCAGCTTTGGTGCCAGGAGTAATCTCACAGTTATCGGGTGTGAGTGTCTGTTGATAACGGGGATCGTCGACATCACGACTTGAACAGACCTTCATCAGTTCGCCGTGTAGGTGGATAACATGAGAAGAGCCGGCCTGCTCGTGCAGGTTGTCGACATTCTGAGTGACGACGGTGACGTTGTACTTATCCTCAAGGGCAGCCACAAGCTTATGACCCTCGTTGGGCTTCACGCCCCAGCACTTCTTACGGAGCATGTTATAGAAGTTAGTAACCAGGGTGGGGTCGGCCTCCCAACCCTCGTGGGTGGCCACTTTGGCAACGGGATATTCCTCCCACAGCCCGTCAGCATCGCGGAAGGTGCGCAGGCCGCTCTCTACTGACATGCCAGCACCAGTAAGGACTACAATTTTCTTTTTCATACTCAAGAGTTTTTGGTTTTGACTGCAAAGATAAAGAATATTTCGAAAACAAATGTGTTTTTTTCGGAAAAAGTTGTATCTTTGCGAACTGAAAACCAACATATCACGGATGGACACATTAAGGAAGATGCATTTTGAGGGCGAGCGCCCCCTCTTTGAGAGGCATCACCTGCGCTTGGAGCAGGTGACCATTGGCGATGGCGAGAGTGCTATCAAAGAGTGCTCAGACATAGAGGCAGAGGACTGTCGCTTCTGGGGCAAGTACCCGTTTTGGCATGTCCACGGCTTTAAGATAAATAGGTGTCAGTTTGATGCTGGCGCCCGTTCTGCGTTGTGGTACAGCGACCATCTGGACATGCGTCAAACGCAGATTGATGCTCCGAAGATGTTTCGTGAGATGCACGACCTCTATCTGGAGGATGTGACCATCAACGATGCTGATGAGACCTTCTGGCGATGCCAGAACATCGAGGCTAAGAACCTGGTGCTGCGTGAAGGCACCTATCCGTTTATGTTCTGCGACAACGTCAGGATTGACGGACTGCAGACAGATTCGAAATATGTGTTCCAGTACTGCAAGAACGTGGAACTTAGGAATGCGAACATTGTGACGAAGGACTCGTTCTGGGAGTGTGAGAACATCACCATCTACGACTCACTGCTCGATGGTGAGTATCTGGCGTGGCACTCAAAGAATGTTCGTTTGGTAAACTGTCATCTGGCAGGTGAGCAGTTGCTGTGCTACGCCCAGGGACTGGTGTTGGAGAACTGCACTTTCGACAAGGCTTGTGACCGTGTTTTTGAGTATAGCGATGTTCATGCCGATATCCGCGGCCACATCGAGAATATCAAGAACCCTAGCAGCGGGCGTATCGAGGCAGACTCGATAGGCTCGATTACTATCGATGAGAACGTTAAGGCACCGAATGACTGTGTAATAACAATTAGACAATGAAATACAATTTCGATGAGATAATAACCCGTCGTGGCACAGGCTGCGTGAAATGGGATTTGATGCCTAGTGATGATGTGATACCTTTGTGGGTGGCAGATATGGACTTCAAGGCGGCACCAGCCATACAGGAAGCCATCCGCCAGCGGGCTGAGCACGGGGTGTTTGGCTATACTGAGGTAGGGGAGCCTTACTATGAGGCTGTGGTCTCGTGGTTTCAGCGTCGTCATCAGTGGACCATCCACCGTGAGGAAATCCTCTATACCACAGGGGTGGTGCCAGCAATGTCGGTAGCTATCAAGGCACTGACCATGCCAGGGGAAAAGGTGCTGATACTCTCGCCCGACTATAACTGCTTCTTCTCCTCCATCCGCAACAACGGCTGTGAGGTTCTGGAGTCGAACCTGATACGGAGTCACAGAGACAACAAACCTCGCTTCGAGGTTGACTGGCAAGACTTTGAAGCCAAGTGTGCCGATGAGAAGACAACGTTATTCCTACTGTGCAATCCTCACAACCCGACGGGTCGTGTGTGGATGAATGAGGAACTGAGCCGAATGAACGATATCTGCATGAAGCACAATGTGAAGGTGGTGAGTGACGAGATACACTGCGAGTTGGTGATGCCTGGCTATAGGTTCCGGCCTTTTGCTGCTGTGAGTGAATCATGCCGACAGAACAGCGTAATACTGAACTCGCCTTCGAAGTCGTTCAATATTGCAGGATTACAAACGGCGAATATCATCTGCGTGCGTCCTGACTGGCGTCGCCGTCTGGATCGTGCTATTAATATTAATGAGGTGTGCGACCTGAACCCCTTCGGTCCCGTGGCCCTGATGGCGGCCTATAACGAGAGCGAGGACTGGATTGACGAACTGAACCAGTATCTGTGGGGCAACTACCAGGCACTTTGTGATTTCGCCGCGAAGCACATCCCACAGTGGAAGGTCATGCCCCTTGAGGGTACCTATCTGCCGTGGGTTGATATCACTGCTACGGGACTGTCTTCGCAGGCTTATGCTGACCTGCTACTCAACAAGTCAAAGGTTTGGGTGAATCCGGGCACGATGTACGGCCCCCAGAGTGGCGAGGGCTATATCCGCCTGAATATCGCCTGTCCGAGGGCTGTACTGATGGAGGCACTCGAAAGAATCACTTGCTTATAACTTTTTTCCTCCAACAATATAGAGTCCCTTCTTTATAGGCGATGACTGACGGCTGGAGGGACTTTGTGTCACCTTGCGGCCCTGCAAATCAAAAATCTCTCCTTCTTTCTCTTTCCACCTTTCACTCTCCTCTTTCCATTTTCCACTCTCCACCTCAACGATGCCATCGGTGATATTTGCACCTCCGAAGACGCGTGGGTGCCGACCTCAGTGTCCAACTGTCAGAAGCCATCGAGAATGCCGAAAGCAGTCAGCAGTTTGTTTAAGCCATCTTTTCTCATACAAAGGATTTTTATTGTTCATAATGAAAGAAATCAACATCGATATAGCCGCTGTCGGACAGGTTGTTGTAGTTGTAGATGCCGATGCGGTCGCCTCGGTAGTATCCCCATGACAAGGGATAGTTGGCAAGGGGCAAGTAATGGTTGCCGTCGAGACTATAGGAAAAAGAGGATAGTCCGTCTAATCCCCATGTGGAACGTAGCCAGATATACTGGCAGTTGATGGCAGCGCCCCGTTGGCTATGGTCGTTGTGCCGCTGCTCCAGAAAGGTTTGTCCGTTTTCGCGTATCACACCGATAGAGCCTGATTGCTGGGCAAAATGGCAGAGACCTGCATGCTGCCCATCGGCCATGTGGCTGATGTCAACACGTATGGTAACCTCGTTGTGCATGACTCGGAATGAGCGCTGGGTGAGGGTGTTGCCTGCCTTGAGCAGTTTGTCGGGCTCTATGGGACGGAAAGCTTTCAATCGCAACCAGCCCGGACGCTCGGTGAGTGAGAACATCTCTGGGCGAGGCTGGTAGTTCCACTGCCACTGCGCACCTAATGACGTATCAAAATCATCGCTGCGCTGCAACGTGAACTTATCACTTATCACTTCACTCTTATCACTTGGAAATGCCATCTCCCAAACCATCGTGCCAGGCTGGCCGCCACGGGTGTCACCCATCATAGGCCATCCGTCGCGCCACTGCACAGGCAACAGACTGACGATGCGGCCGCTCCAGTCGCCATCGCCGTGGTGGGTGAGGAAGTACCACTGGCCATCGGGACCTTCGATGATTCCTCCCTGATTGGGCTCGTGAGCCTCGCGGCAGGGCAGAAGCAACTGGCGTTCCTCCTGGAAGGAGCCCGTCATCTTGCGGTCGCGCTTAGCCATCACGTATCGTCCGATGCCATCGCGGTGTTCACTGAAGATGAGGTAGTAATAGCCATCATGATAGATGAGCTTGTTGGCCTCGCGCCCATAGCCCTCGTTGATGAGGCGGGCACTGCTGCGGTCAATACTGCGGGCATCGTCTGCCATGCGGAAAAGATAAGTCTTATAGCCCTCGCGGAAACAGGTGCCCACAAACCAGGCACGGCCCTGCTGGTCCCAAATGGCAGAACAGTCGTCCCAGCCTGCCTCCTGTAGGAGTGGGGTGAGGGGCTCCCATGGTCCTTCGGCCTGCGGGGCCGAGGTCATGAAGTAACCCTCATCAGGGGTGCCGAAGAAGAGATAGAACCGGTTGTCGTGATAGCGTAGCGAGCCTGCCCAGATGCCCCGTCCGTAGCGGTCCATCTGCTGCCAGCCCAAGGCGGATGAAATCTGAGTGAGGTCGCTGACGGCATGTCCCGCAATCTCCCAGTTCACAAGGTCGCGGGAGTGTAGGATGGTCATGCCTGGCGAGAACTGCATGGTCGACGAGATGGCGTAGTAGTCGGAGTCCACGCGGATGCAGTCAAGGTCGCTATAGTCGGCAGCAATCACAGGATTGCGAAAATACTTTCCTCTTTCCACCTTCCACTTTCCACTCTCCTCTTTCCACTCTCCCCAGTTGACGGTGGGCTGAGGCAAATGGATGCGGACATCCTGTTGTTGGGTGCCTAGTATGCGCCATTCCCATACGCCCTGAATGCCCTGGGTGATGGTGAGGCGCAGATAGCGATAAGCCTTGTTAATATAATCGGTGTGGGGTGAACGGATCTGCAGGTCGGCATGCCCCCCGCAGCGTTGCCACTTCTTGCCGTCGACAGAGCCTTCGAGCACATAGGCATGACCCGCCGTAGGGCGAACAAAGGCTATCTCGCTGCGACTGATAGGGATGTTACAGCCCAGATCTATCATCAGCCAGCAGGCATAGTCGTTGTTGGCAGAAATCCATCGTGAACCGTTGGCGCCGTCTATCGCAAACATAGCATCGAAGTGTTCTGTACGCTGACAGCGACGGTCGTTCTGGTAGCGGATCTTCATCGGCTCGCGTGTGCTCGATGCTGTGATTGCTACGGGGCGCAGCTCTTCGTTATCGACAAGGGGACGCAGGGCTCCCACGCCGTTGAGAGTCACCTCGACCTGACGGATGGAGCCATCAGGGTTGAACTCCAGCTTGTTGACGTAAGTCTGACGATTGGTGCTGTTGCGTCCGAACTCCAGAAAGGCAAAGTAGTAATCATCGCCCACATTGAAGACACAGCCGTGTCCTGGTCCGAAGACACCCCGCTCTACATTGGTGGTTGAGACTAGGTCGTTTACCGGTGTCTCGTAAGGTCCCATCGGTGACGTGCGACTCATCTGGTAATAGTACTCATAGCACTCGTCGCCACCGATGGTATAGAGGTAATAATAGATGCCCTTGCGCTTGAAGAAGATGGGACCTTCGCTGTATTCCTTGCGGCGCGTCTCGAGGGTCTGGATGTCACTCAGCGTCATCATATCGTCAGCCAACCGCGCCACGTGGCGACCGCCCCAGAAAGCGTAGGCCTGACCATCATCATCGATGAATATTTCGGCATCAATACCGCCTCGGTCGCCATCCTGTCGCAGTGTGGAGGCCGCAGCGTAGGGTTTCTCGAATCTGTCCTCGCCACGCGCCAGACGGAACGGTCCGTTGGGTGAGTCGCTGACTGCCACATGCATGAAGTGGTTTACCGTGGGGTAGAGATACCAATGCCCATGGTGCTCCACCGCCTTGCTGGGTGCCCAGAACTTCTCGTTGGCAGCAGAGGGAAAGCAGATGCCATCGAAGCTCCAGTGCAGGAAGTCCTTTGATTTCCACACCACTGGCGGCCCCGAGGTGTCTAATCCTCGTCCGTAGCCATCAGTAGTGGCATAGCAATAGAAGGTGTCGCCCACCAGTTCGATGCTGGCATCGGCTATCATATCGGGCACCAGCGGGTGACCGAACGGGTTCTGAGCAGAGCCTCTGAACGGCAGTAATGCTGAAAGGCAGAACAAACCTATTGCCAGTCTTTTCATATCTGTCACTTTATGACTTTATGACCATCGATGATGTATATGCCTTTCTTTGAAGTCTGGACGCGGCGGCCTTGAAGGTCAAAAATCTTTCCTCTCTCCACCTTCCACTTTCCACTTTCCTCTTTCCACTCTCCACTTTCCACCTCACGAATGCCATTGAGGGCGGCACCGTATCCTATGAGCGTGACCTTTGAGGCACGGAACTCCTGCTGTGCAGCACCAGTGGCGAGGTCGGCCTGAAAGCCCAACACCACCTGCTGCGGCTGGTCGAGTTCGAAGAAGATGCCACGAAAGGTGGCATTGTCCTTGCCGGCATCGGCGATGGCATCGAAAGCAATGGATTGTGAGGGAATATCGGCAGTTTGGGCGATGACATCGGAGGCAGCGAAGATATATGCCTGCGCCAGTTGGTAGTTGGCCTCGTAGGCAGCACCAAAATAATAACTGCCGGCGGCAAGGTCCACCTTTCGGTAGATGCGGGCCTGGGCGAGGTCACCTTCCGTATTCTTCTGACGGTCATCCCATACGCCGAGCGACAGACAGTCGTAGCCCGGATAGCGGTCCAGACCATTGCGGGTGCCGTCGCCTCCGGCAGGAATGCGGTAGTTCTCTACCGTCCAGTTGGCTGGGGTGCCGTAGCGGGTAGTGGTGGACTGTCCGCTGATGCGTGAGAATCGTGAGGCCTGTATGAGCAAGTCCTTGGTGAAGTCGGTCTGCTGTAGGGCTTCGGCATTGTCACTATAGAGCAGCTTCACCTCATCGACGCGGAACTCCTGATTGGCATTGCCGCTCTGCATGTTGGCCTGGAACACCAATACCACATCCTGTGCCTCGGCGAGGTCGAAGGTGATGCCATAGAACTTACCATCGGCAGCACATTTGCTCATGGGCAGACGTGCGATGCTCTCCTTGGTGATGGCAGTGGTGTTGCAGGGCTCGGCGGCCACATAGATATACGATGCCCCCAACTGATAGAGTGCATTGAATGTGGCTCCGAAATAATAATGTCCGGCAGGCAGGTGTACCCTACGGAAGATGCGTGCATTGGTCATATTGGTGGCTGGCGTGCCATCCTCTCCACTCCATTTGCCCAGCATCAGGCAGTTACGGCCCGGGTAGTTGTCAATGCCGTTTTTCGTGCCTTTCGAAGCATCGTTCTGAGGAATAGAGAAGTTCTCCACCGTCCAGTTCACGGGTTTGCCGAAGCGTGAACCCATCTCGGTGGCAGCGAAGTTGCTGCGCTCGATTAAGTAGTCGAGCGTGACATCGGTCTGTCCTACCTCATCGGGTGTGCCGGCGGGGTTGAAGCCAGTCTGCTTCAGAATGGTATAGGCGCTATGCAGACGGGCGATGGCAGCTGTCTGCTCCTCATCAGAACCGGCAAGCATCGTCTTGGCCTCTGCCACCTGTTGCAGGAAGGCAGCAACCTTCATGGCATTGGGCTTGCCGGTATTGTTCGAGGCCTGGGCTGCCAGCGTGTTGGCTTTCTGCTCATAGATGTCAATCACCTCGCCAAGCGAGAGGGTCTTGGGAGCGTTGGGGTCGAAAGCGATGGCAAAGACGGGAGCTATTTGAGAATTGAGGTTTGAGATTTGAGATTTTGTAGGCAGCACAACCTGCAGACCATCGACACCCTGCTCGAAGCTGACCTCGCCAATGCCCAGCAGCTTCACGCTCTTTACCTGTCCAGAATAATAAGGTGAAATCTTGCCGAGGCTCTCGAAGGTAAAATCAGTACGAGAGGGCCAGCACATGATGGTGGCATAGACGGTGTCGTGGCGCACCACATAGCGCACATCCTCGGCCGAGTAGTTGATACCCTCGTTGAAGCCTTGTGCATTGAGCGGGTTGGCACTGTCAAACAGCGGTCCCTCACCATAGACCTTCCACGGGCGGGTGCCGTAGATGCTCTCGCCGTTGATGTCCATCCACGCCTTGATGCCAGCCACGATGCGCTTCTCGTTGTTGTCGATGGTGCCATTGCCGCGAACGGGGATGCTGAGCAGTAGGTTGCCGTTCTTCGACACGATATCGACCAACATCCTTATGACCTGTTCGGCAGGCTTATACTGGTTGTTGTCGCCCTCGCTCTTGCTGTAGTGCCAACCGCCGATGCACGTACATGTCTGCCAAGGCAGCTCCTGACAACGGTCGGGGATGCCTCGCTCTACATCCCACAGCATGGCCTGCTTGTGCTTGTCCTCCAGAATCTTGCCTGTCACTACTACCTGCGGCGTGCCGTCGTTCTGGGCAGCGCTGTGGTTATAATAATGCTTGAGGATGTTCAGGCTGTATTGGTCGTTGGTGTTCGTGGTGGCGCCATAGAACGGCAGCACGGTATCGTCGAAGTAGAGCATGTCGGGGTTGTACTTGTTGATGCACTGCAGCACGCGATTCTGGAACTTCTGCATATAAGCCACCGAGGGCTGACACACACCATTACCCCAACCCCACTGGTTGTGGATGGTATTCCAGTCGCTCCAGTTGGCGCTGTGGTTATGGTTCTGTGCATACAGCTCCTGCGGGTCGTAGCCTTCCCACCAGGTGCCGGCACCTTCTTCTTTCGTCACACCCGTATCGGCATTGCGACCCACTTCAAAGAATGTCCAGGCATGAGCACCATGCATTGAGACACCTAGTCGTAATCCGTACTTGTGGCACTGCTCGGCCCACTCGCCTACGATGTCGCGTTTGGGACCGATGTTCATCGAGTTCCACTCCTGATAGGGCGAGTCCCAGCAGTCATAGTTGTCGTGGTGCTGTCCCATGGCCATAAAGTATTTGGCACCAGCATCTGCATAGAGCTTGATCAGCTCCTCTGGATTCCATTGCGCCACCGTCCAGTAGCGGCAGAAATCCTTATAGCCCCAGTCGTGGTCGGGATAGTGACCGAAGTAGTTATAAAAGGTGGTGCGCTGACTACCTGTTCCGTACATACTACGGGCATACCAGTCACCGTCTTCTGCCTCGCATTGAGGGTCCCAGTGTGCCCAGATGCCAAACTTGGCATCGCGGAACCAATCGGGACACTTCCATGCCGATAGGTTGTTCCAGTCGGCTTCGAAGGCACCTGTTTCTACTGCTACATTCTCTGTAGGAACACTTATCTCATTGTGAGGACGCACATAGCCCGCAGCATGCGGTTGTGCCACAGCTGTTAAGGTAACAGCGCAAAACAGACATAGGACAATTGCTTTCATATTTTCCCCTTGTTTTAGGTTTTGAGTGCAAAGATAAATAAATATTCGAAAACTAATGTGTTTTTTGAGGAAAAAGTTGTACTTTTGCAGGCAAAACCATAAAATAGCAAGAATCAATGGAACAGAATGAGAATGACATGCAGATAGGAACGGCGCTCCCAGAGAATGCGTTCCGTGAGTTGAAAGACGGAGAACAGTATGAGCCGTTGATGTCGCCTCAGGGGCACTACCCCGAGGTGAATGGGTGGTCAGTGACGTGGGGCGTGCTCATGGCAATGCTCTTCTCTGCTGCCGCTGCTTATCTGGGACTGAAGGTGGGACAGGTGTTCGAGGCTGCCATTCCCATTGCCATCATTGCCGTGGGTGTATCTACGGCAGCCCGCCGCTCGAAGGCGCTGGGCGAGAATGTGATAATCCAGTCGATAGGTGCCTGTTCGGGTGCTGTGGTGGCTGGTGCCATCTTTACTTTGCCTGCCATCTATATTCTGCAGGCCAAGTATCCAGAGATGTCGGCATCGTTCCTGCAGGTGTTCATGGCCTCGGCATTAGGTGGTATCCTTGGCATCCTTTTTCTGATTCCTTTCAGAAAGTATTTCGTCAGCGAGATGCATGGTAAGTACCCGTTCCCTGAGGCAACTGCCACTACACAGGTGCTGGTTAACGGTGCCAAGGGTGGCGACCAGGCCAAGCCGCTGTTGCTGGCAGGATTGGTGGGTGGTCTTTATGACTTCGTCGTGGCTACCTTTGGCTGGTGGAACGAGACAGTGACGAGCCGCATGATAGGCTGGGGCGAGGTACTCGCCGACAAGACGAAGCTGGTGTTTAAATGTAACACTTCGGCAGCAGTGCTGGGACTGGGCTATATCATCGGACTGAAATATGCCATGTATATCTGTTTGGGCTCGGTGGCTGTATGGTGGCTCATCGTACCAGGCATGGCCCTTATCTTTGGCGACGAGACGCTGAGCTTGGGTGGCGTGGAGGCTACCACAGCAGTAGGTGTGATGTCGCCTGAAGAGATATTCAAGACCTACGCCCGCTCGATAGGTATCGGCGGTATTGCAATGGCTGGCATCATTGGCATCATCAAGTCGTGGGGCATCATCAAGAATGCCGTGGGACTGGCTGCCAAGGAGATGAAGGGCGGAAAGGGAGACGAGCCGGTGTCTCGTCGTACGGATAAGGACCTGTCGTTTAAGTTCATAGGTCTGGCGTCGATAACGGCACTGCTGGTGACGTTTGTGTTCTTCTGGCTCGGCGTGATGCACAACCTGCTGTTTGCCGTAGTGGCTATCCTGCTGGTCACCGTCATTGCATTCCTCTTTACCACGGTGGCTGCTAACGCCATCGCCATTGTGGGTTCGAACCCTGTTTCTGGCATGACGCTGATGACGCTGATACTGGCATCGGTGGTGATGGCGGCAGTGGGACTGAACGGCGCGGGTGGTATGCTGGCAGCACTGATCATGGGTGGCGTGGTGTGTACCGCACTGTCTATGGCAGGCTGTTTTGTGACGGACCTGAAGATTGGCTACTGGCTGGGCTCGACACCTAAGAAACAGCAGCAATGGAAGTTCCTGGGTACGTTGGTGTCTGCTGCTACTGTTGGTGGTGTGATGATGCTGCTGAATCAGACTTACGGCTTCGACCCCAACCAGGAGGGACATCTCGTAGCTCCGCAGGCTAACGCGATGGCGGCTGTCATTGAGCCGATGATGAATGGTGCTGGTGCACCCTGGCTGCTCTATGGCATCGGTGCCCTGCTGGCCATTGTGCTGACATGGCTGAAGATTCCCGCACTGGCCTTTGCATTAGGTATGTTTATCCCTCTGGACCTGAACATCCCGCTGCTGGTGGGCGGCGCCATCAACTGGTATGTCACCACTCGCTCTAAAGATAAAGAGGTGAACGACAAACGTGGCGAGAAGGGTACCCTCATCGCCTCGGGCTTCATCGCTGGCGGTGCTTTGATGGGAGTTATCAGCGCCCTGTTGCGCTTTGGTGGACTGGACTTCATCAATGGCGAATGGCTGGCCAATCCGCTGTCGGAGTTTGCAGCCCTTGCGGCCTACATCCTCCTGATGTGCTACTTCATCTGGGCCACACGAACCAAGAAAGCATAAACATTCACAACAATAACATCCTAAGACAACATGAAGAAAGTGATTCTGACAACAGCCATCGCATTGGCTGTCACCGCTACTGCTTCAGCAGCGGATGCCATCAAGGCTACGGTTCACGCCGATCAGGCTGGAGCCAAGATTAATCGTGAAATTTACGGACAGTTCTCTGAGCACCTGGGCACCTGCATCTATGGCGGCCTCTGGGTGGGCGAGGACTCGAAGATTCCTAACATCAAGGGCTACCGCAAGGACGTGTTCGAGGCCCTGAAAGCCCTGAAGGTACCTGTGCTGCGCTGGCCAGGTGGCTGCTTTGCCGATGACTATCATTGGATGGATGGTATTGGTCCGAAAGACCAGCGTCCGTCGCTGCGTAACAACAACTGGGGCGGCACCATCGAGGATAACTCGTTTGGTACACATGAGTTCTTGAACCTCTGCGAGATGCTGGACTGCGAGCCGTATATCAGCGGCAACGTGGGCTCAGGCACGGTGAAGGAGATGGCCCAGTGGGTGGAGTATATGACCTCAGACGGCGACACTCCAATGGCTCGCCTGCGCCGTCAGAACGGCAGAGATAAGGCTTGGCACGTGAAATACTTTGGCATTGGTAACGAGGCCTGGGGCTGTGGTGGTAACATGACGCCAGAATACTACAGCGACGAGTTCCGTAAGTTCAACACCTACCTGCGCGACTATACTGGCAACAAGCTCTATCGTATTGGTAGTGGTGCCTCAGACTATGACTATAATTGGACGGAGGTGCTGATGGAGAAGATTGGCAACAGGATGCAGGGTGTGTCTCTCCATTATTATACCTGTTCTGGCTGGGACGGTCCTAAAGGCTCTGCCACGAAGTTCACCAACGACCAGTACTACTGGGCACTGGGAAAATGCTTGGAGATAGAGGATGTCATCAAGCGCCATAAGGCCATCATGGACGAGAAAGATCCGAAGAATACCGTTGGCCTACTTGTAGATGAGTGGGGCACATGGTGGGACGAGGAACCAGGCACCATCTCTGGTCACCTGTATCAGCAGAACGCCCTGCGTGACGCATTCGTAGCATCGCTGTCGTTGAATGTCTTCCATAAGTACACCGATCGTGTGAAGATGGCAAACATTGCACAGATTGTCAATGTGTTGCAGTCGATGATACTGACAGACCAGGAGGGCACGGGTCACATGGTGCTCACACCAACCTATCATGTATTTAAGATGTACACGCCGTTCCAGGAGGCTACCTATCTGCCTGTCGATCTGCCTACTGAGACTATTCAGGTGAGTAAGGCTTACTTCAAGGAGAAGGAGGGTGCCAAGGATGCAGGTTATCGTCCTTGTCCTATGCTGTCGGCCTCGGCTGCCAAGACTGTTGACGGCAGTCTCGTGTTGGCCATCACCAATGTGAGCCTCGATAAGGCGCAGACCATTGACTTCAGTCTCGAAGGCTATCAGGCAAAGAGTGTTAGTGGTGAGATACTTACCTCGAAGAAGGTGGATGACTTTAATGACTTCCAGCATCCTGAGGTGGTGTCGCCTAAGGCCTTCAACGATGCTAAGTTGAAAAACAATGTCCTCACCGTGCAGGTGCCTGCCAAGTCTATCGTGGTGCTGAACATCAAGTAATCCCTTATCAAATGGTGCCTTAATTAAAGGGATAGGCTCCAAGAGTTAAAGAGATAGGCTCCATCATTTAAAGAGATAGGACCTTTCATTGAAAGGAATCATTCCTATGGGGGTAAAACCCCTATCTCTTTGAGTGTTGGAGCCTATCTCTTTGATTAATGATGATAGGTGATGAGCGACAGGAGGAAAGAATTAGGGTTCCCTCTGTCTGGTTCCCATACGGGCCTCTACAACGTTGACCACATAGTCGCCCAGTTTCTCGCACTCGTTGATGAGGTCGATATAGATGGTTCCCTCGGCGTAGGTGTATAAGTGGTTGTTCACATCGATGATGTTCTGAGCCTTCAACTGGTTGCGGTAGTTATTCATCTCGTTCTCGATGTTGAACGTGCGGTTGACGTCGTAAGCCTCCTTGCGTCCTCCCATCAGTTTGTTCATCTGGGTGAGTGCCTGGTCGGTGAGTGCCATCATCTGGTGCAGGTGGTTATACTGCTTCTCGATGAAGTGGTCGGCCTTGGCGGCATACTTGCGGTTGATGGTGCGAGCCATGTTGAAGCAGGCATCGCCAATAGACTCGAGTTCGCTGACCTCACGCAGCATGGCGCGAATCTTACCCTTGGTGTCGTCAGAGAGGTGTGCATCGCTGACGCTCTCGAGGTACTTGGCAATCTCGAGCTCCATATTGTCGGAGATGCCCTCGTATTTCTCAATGCGGGTATAGAGTTTGTTGAAGTCCTGCTCGTTGTTCTTCTCCTTGCTGTGCTCGCTCGATGAGAGGTCGAGCAATTCCTGCACCATGCTAAACATGCGCTGCATACGCTCGGAGAAGGACTGAATCTCCTTCTGAGCCTCGAGCACCGAAAGTTCTGGGGTCTTCATGAAGCCAGCCGTAATGAAGTGCAGGCGGAAGTCCTCTTCCTCGTCCACCTTCTTGGGCTTGATAACCCAGCATACGAACTTCTCAATTTGAGGAATGAACCAGATGAGGATGCTGGCATTGATGATGTTAAAGCCCGAGTGGAAGGCAGCCAGTACGAATGTGAGGTATTTGTCCTTAGCCATATGGGCCATATCTTGATGGAACATCTCTCTGCCCAAATACTCGACAACCCATTGTACACCCTCGACGAACCAGAAGAACACAAAGAGTATCCAGAGCACGCCGAAGATATTAAAGAACATGTGGGCCAGAGCAGCACGGCGGGCTTGCGTATTGGCAGAGAGAGCAGCTAGGTTTGAAGTAATAGTCGTTCCGATATTTTCACCCAGCACCAGCGCGATACCCATTGAGATAGGCATGGCGCCACTGCCGCAGAGCAGCATGGTGATAGCCATCACGGCAGCAGAGGACTGCACGCAGAAGGTCAGCACGCCACCAAGAAGCAGGAATGCGAAGACGGTGAGATAGGAATCTTTGGGGAAAGAGGCAAAGAAACTTAGTACGGCCTCATTATGTCCCAAGTCCATTTTCTGTCCTGTAAGGCGCAGCGTGGTGAGTCCTAAAAGCAGCAAACCCAATCCGAAGAGGAAGTCGCCGATATAGCGGTGCTTCTTCATATAGATGAGGATGATGCCCAGGAAGAATCCGATATATGAGACGATGCTGATGTCGAACGATGCTCCCAATGCCATGATCCATGCGGTAAACGTGGTACCGATATTCGCACCCATGATGACCGAGATTGCCTGGGCCAGCGTGAGCAGGCCGGCATTAACAAACGAAACAGTCATCACGGTAGTAGCCGTTGATGACTGCACAGAGGCTGTTACGACAGATCCAGTTAACAATCCAGTAATGCGATTGGATGTCATGGCTCCTAATGCGTGACGCAACTGTGGACCAGCCATTTTCTGCAGGGCCTCACTCATGGACTTCATACCAAACATAAGAAGCGCCAGCGAGCCGAGCATCGTGAAGATTGTGAGCATCATATTAATTGTTTGTTAGGTTTCGGAATTCGTGGGCAAAATTAATAAAAAAAAATGAAAAAAGGAATTTTTTTCAAGAAACTTTTTGTAAATTTGCACCCAACTAATATTACGACAATGGAAAAAACAGTCAAGGTTAACTGTCTGAACAACGGTCAGACGTATGAAATACCGATGGGCAGCATGTTGCAGGATGCTTACATGGCGATGGGGCTTGAAATGACACACGAGCCAATCCTCGCGCATGTAAATAATAAGGTGGAGGGTATGCACTACCGTCTCTACAAACCCAAGAACGTGGAGTTCTTGGATATTACCTCGACATCAGGACAGCGTGCCTATACCCGAACGCTGTTCTTCATCCTCTGCAAGGCTGTGCACGACCTGTACTCGCCCTGTAAAGTGGCTATCGACATACCCGTAAGCAACGGCTATTATGTGGATTTGGACATTGGTCACCCTGTGACCCTTGAGGATGCAGGGAATATCCGTAAGCGCATGCAGGAGATTATAGATGCCGACTATCCTATTCACCGTCATGAGACTACCACTGAGGATGCCATTCACATGTTCAATATCCTGCATACCTATTCGAAGGTGAAGCTGCTGAAGAGCTCAGGTTCGCTCTATACCACTTTCTATGATATAGACGATTATTACGACTATTTCTATGGTGCTTTGCTGACCCACACGTCGCAGATATACCTCTTCGGACTGGAGAAATACTATGACGGACTGTTGCTGCGCATACCCTCAGCCGAGCACCCGGGAGAGCTGGGTGAGATTGTGATGCAGGACAAGATGTTCGGCATCTTCAAGGAGCACCACCGCTGGCAGAACATCCTGGGTATGCGAACCATAGGCGACCTGAACGAGTGTATTGATCGGGGATTCAGCTCACAGCTGATTCAGATTAGTGAGGCTCTGCAGGAGAAGAAGATTGCACGCATTGCCGATGAGATAGCCAACAGGAAAGGCATCAAGCTGGTGCTGATTGCTGGTCCGTCGTCGAGTGGCAAGACCACCACCTGCAAACGGCTCTCGGTGCAGCTGGCCGTCAACAGCATTAAGCCTATCGGCATTTCGCTGGACGACTACTTCCTGGACCGAGAGCTGACACCTCGCGACTTGAATGGCGACTATGACTTCGAGAACCTGCACGCCCTGAACCTGCCGCTGCTGAACGAGCAGATGAATGCCCTGTTTCGTGGCGAAGAGGTGGAACTGCCCCGCTATGACTTCCCCACGGGTAAGAGCGTGAAGAGCGGAAAGAAACTGAAGTTGAACGATGATGATATACTAGTGGTGGAAGGTATTCACGCCTTGAATCCAGAGCTGATGGAGGGTGTGCCGCAGGAGCAGATATACCGTGTGTATGCCTCGGCGCTCACCACGTTGCTGCTTGACAACCATAACTATATCCCCACAACCGACAACCGCCTGCTGCGCCGTATCATCCGCGACCATAAGTATCGTGGTGTGTCGGCACAGGAGACCATCCGTCGCTGGCCCTCGGTGCGTAGGGGCGAGAACAAATGGATTTTCCCCTATCAGGAGAATGCCGACGCCATGTTCAACTCGGCCATGCTTTTCGAATTGGCTGTTATCAAGAGTCAGGCTGAACCTTTACTTGAACAGGTACCCGAAAACTGTCCAGAGTATGCCGAGGCCTACAGATTGCGTAAGTTCCTGAGATACATACGTCCTATACCTGAAGACCAGATTCCACCCACCTCATTGTTACGTGAGTTCCTTGGTGGCTCGTCGTTCGAATATTGAACTTTTTTAACAGAAGAAATAACGGTTGCAAGGATGCGATTTCAGCAAAATTTCGTATCTTTGCAATCGCTTTTCATAGATAACCTAAAAAACGAATAAACTCATGATACAGACCGTAGTGAAGCGCGATGGACGTATCGTCGGCTTCAATGAACAGAAAGTGATGGCTGCCATCAGAAAGGCCATGCTCCACACCGACAAGGGTGAGGACGAACGTCTGTTATATCAAATCACAGACCGCATAGCACAGCGTGGAGAGAGCCAGATGACCGTAGAGGAGATTCAGGACCTGGTGGAGATGGAGTTGATGAAGTCGAGCCGCAAGGATGTTGCCCAGAAATACATCGCCTACCGTAACCAGCGCAGCATAGCCCGTAAGGCCAAGACCCGTGATGTGTTCCTGGATATCGTCAATGTGAAGAACAACGATATCACTCGCGAGAATGCAAACATGAATGCCGACACACCAGCTGGCATGATGATGAAGTTCGCATCGGAGACCACCAAACCCTTTGTTGACGACTACCTGCTGTCGCAGGAGAGTCGCGAGGCTGTGGCACATAACTATCTGCACGTCCACGACAAGGACTATTATCCCACGAAGTCGTTCACTTGTGTGCAGCACCCCCTGGACCATATACTGAACTGTGGCTTTATTGCAGGACATGGCGCCTCACGTCCTGCCAAGCGTATTGAGACAGCCTCGGTTCTGGCATGTATATCATTGGAGTGTGCTCAGAATGAGATGCACGGCGGACAGGCCATTCCTGCCTTCGATTTCTATCTGGCTCCCTTTGTGCGCCTTACATATATAGAAGAGGTGAAATACCTGGAGGACCTGAACGGCGAGGACTATAGTAGCCTGTATTATGAGCCGCTGCTGGACTATCTGAAGCAGCCCCTCGACGGCATGAAGGGTATAGACCGTGTGCGTCAGCATGCCATCAACAAGACGGTGGGTCGTGTGCATCAGGCCATGGAGGCTTTTATCCATAACATGAACACTATCCACTCGCGTGGTGGCAACCAGGTGGTGTTCTCATCCATTAATTATGGTACGGACACCTCGGCAGAGGGCCGCTGTGTAATGCGTGAGATACTGCTCTCGACCTATGAGGGCGTAGGTGGCGGCGAGACGGCTATCTTCCCTATTCAGATATGGAAGAAGAAGCGCGGCGTGAACTACCTGCCAGAGGATCGTAACTTCGATCTCTATCAGCTGGCTTGTAAGGTAACGGCACGCAGGTTCTTCCCCAACTTCCTGAACCTCGATGCCACGTTCAACCAATGTGACGAGTGGCGAGCTGACGATCCTGAGCGCTACCAGCATGAGGTGGCTACCATGGGCTGTCGCACCCGTGTGTTTGAGAACCGTTTTGGTCCGAAGACCAGCATAGGCCGTGGCAACCTCTCGTTCTCGACCATCAACTTGGTGCGTCTGGCACTGGAGTGTCGTGAGGTGGAGGATAAGGGACAGCGCGTAGGACAGTTCTTTGCCAAGCTGGACGAGATGCTGCAGATTACTGCCAAGCAGTTGGACGACCGTTTCCAGTTCCAGAAGACGGCCTTCGCTAAGCAGTTCCCTCTGCTGATGAAGAGTCTGTGGATAGGTGCCGACAAACTGGGTCCCAACGATACGGTGGAGAGTGTTATCAATCAGGGTACGCTGGGTATCGGCTTCATAGGACTAGCCGAGTGCTTGGTGGCACTCATTGGCAAGCATCACGGTGAGAGCGAGGAAGCCCAGGATTTGGGTCTGAGGATTATCACCTATATGCGTGACCGAGTGAATGAGTTCTGCGAGAAATATCATCATAACTACTCTGTGCTGGCCACACCGGCAGAGGGACTGGCAGGTCGCTTTACGAAGAAAGACCGTCGTGACTTCGGCGTGATTCCTGGCGTCACGGACCGTGACTATTACACCAATTCGAACCATGTCCCTGTGTACTATAAGTGCTCAGCACGCCATAAGGCTGAGGTGGAGGCTCCTTATCACGACCTGACCCGTGGCGGACATATCTTCTACGTAGAGATTGACGGCGATGCCACTCACAACCCCCAGGTGATAATGAGTGTGGTGGATATGATGGACCGCCTGAACATGGGTTACGGCTCGGTGAATCATAATCGCAACCGTTGCATGGACTGCGGCTACGAGAATGCTACGCAGGATTTGAAGGAATGTCCGCGCTGCCATAGTCATAACATAGACCGTCTGCAGCGCATCACGGGCTATCTCGTAGGAACCACAGATCGCTGGAACAGCGGCAAACTGGCGGAGCTGAATGACCGCATTACCCATATCGATGATGGAGATCAGCAACTGTTCTAGGAAGACTAAAAGGACTAGAGTAACTAGTACAACTAGAAGAAGATGATTAGTGTTCTGAACATTATAGAAGATACGATGGTGGATGGTCCGGGCTTCCGGACCTCCATCTATTGTGCTGGTTGCCGCCATAAGTGTGAGGGCTGCCATAACCCGCAGTCATGGGATTTCGACGG
>Ga0310786_10004330_pt1 | contig 19832 bp, 13 predicted proteins | sample AusTroGonzalo_MG_FD_203881 | JGI IMG/M metagenome (GOLD analysis project Ga0310786, IMG submission 203881) | Bovine rumen microbial communities from tropical cattle in Woodstock, Queensland, Australia - Gonzalo_03 (v2) (version 2) | ecosystem: Host-associated > Mammals > Digestive system >... | reverse complement strand
GCCAGGTCGGCCTGCAGGGGCTTGTTGACCAGGTTCAGCAGCGGATGGAAGGCGCGGTAGGTATCCCAGAGGGAGAAAGTGGTGTAGTTCGTAAAGCCTTCGGCCTTGCCGATGGTACCGTCGTGCGTCCGGAAGCGGCCGTCAACGTCCTGGAAGAGGAAAGGATGCATGGCCGTACGGTAGACGCTTGTATAGAAGGTTTCTTTCTGGTCCTGCGTGCAGGAAGGGTCCAGTTCGTAGCGGGCAAGTTCCGCATTCCACAGGGCATCGGCCTCTGCGCGGACCATGTCGAAATCTTTGCCGTCCAGCTCGCTGAGATTGCGGAGCGCCCCGTCGATGCCCGTTGCGGAGATGGCTACCTTCACGTTGAACTGCTGCCCTTCCGTCGTGGGGAAGCGGAGGCAGACTTTCAGACCGGTTCCCCAGGTTTCCCGGCTGCTGCGGAAGCGGCTGGTGTTGTAGATGACGGGCTTTCCTTCCTTGTAGATCATGAAATCCTTGACGGGCTCTTCGAAGCGGGCCGCGAAAAATACGTGCCGGTCGGGATTCCAGCCATTAACGACCTTGCTCCCGACGAGGGTGTACTCGTCGACCCAGCGAACGGTCGACCACACACACTTCCATAGCAGCGTGTGGTTCAGGTCGATGGTCAGGCGCGAGGTATCGCAGGCCGGATAGGTGAAACGGAGAATGCCACTGCGGGCGGCTGCCGTCATTTCCGCCTTGACGCCGTTGTCCTGCAGCTCCACGGCGTAGTAGCCGGGACTAGTCCATTCGGCATCGTGGCTGAAACGGGACGGCCCGTCGCCGGGCGTAAAAAGGAAGTCGCCGAGGTCGGGGATACCGGTGCCGCTCAGGTGCGTCAGGCTGAAGCCCAGGATGGCAGGGTGCGTGTATTTGTAGCCGGCAGCCGTATCGTAGTCGTCGACATCTGTGTCAGGACTGATCTGGATGCCCCCGAAGGGAATCTGCGCGCCGGGATAGACGTTGCCGAAACCGGCGGTGCCGACGAAGGGGTTGACATATTGGGTAAGCGGTTGTGCGGAGAGTCCCGTGGAGAGGCAGGCCAGCAGAACGGCCAGAAGGATCGACATTCTTTTCATGCTGACAGATCAGTCGATTTTCATGTTGACGTAGCCTTCCCAGTCGGTGCCGAAACAGTATCCGTTGGAAAGCTCGAAGTCCATGTGGATTTTATATTGGTTGGACTGGCCCTGGTCTACGCGCAGGATGCCGTGTTTGAGCGTGGCGTCGGAATCGGTCCAGTCAGCATTCTTGATGCGCGGTTCTCCGTCATCGCCCATATACACGGTATAGCCATCTTCATTGTTGTTCTTGAAGACACTGACGAGGGCATCTCCCGGATCCTTGGTGAAGTCGACGTCCTGCCCGAACTGACTGGCCCGCATCCAGAACTCGAGATTCTGGGTGCTGCCGTCCGGATCGTTGTGTATCAGGAAGATTTCTACAGCCTGGATGCTCGATTCTCCCATCGTGGACGCATAACCGTTGGCATAGTCGATGCCATAGGCTTGTCCGCCTTTCTGCAAGGCGTATTGATAGACCTTGATCCGGCACTGGTCGTACGAGGAACCACAGCTGACCGTGATGGCGGCCGTGCCGGCATTTTTCGCCGTCACCGTTCCATTGGAATAAGACGCAATGTTCTCATTGGTGCTGTAAACTTCTATCTCGTCCGTGTTGGTGGCGTCTTCCGGGATATACTCGATATGCAGCTCAAAACTTTCTCCGACGAAGAGGTTTTTGGATGTGGGATCGACAAAAATATCAGCAATGGGGATTTCCCGCTGGCAGGCCGTCATGACGAGCAGGGCGGGAACCAAGAAAAATAAAAAAAGCCGTTTCATGCCACAAATATATGGCTTTTCCGTGTTCATTATTCGCTATTGATGCCCGAACGCCAGAGCAGGCCGGCCCGGTAGTAGAGATACATCGCGACGGCGATGATCACGTGACTGATGTCGAAATCAATCATGAAGGTTCCGATGTGGAAGTGCGTGACCAGGATGACCGGGATGAAGGACATCAGGGCGATGGCGATGATGGCCAGGCGGGCCTCCTGCCAGTGGCCGTCTTTTCCGATGCGGATGAGCAGGGGGAGGGAGAACAGGTACAGGCAGATGGCGATATGGATCTCGCCGTAGAGATACGACAGTTTCCACAGCGTCAGGATAAGGACCACCACCGTTTCGACAAGGGTGGCCGTTACCCAGATTTTCCGCGACGGCAGCGGCCGCAGCTGGTCGGCGCGCCCGGCGATGGCCAGCGGATAGCAGCACACCGACAGGACGTTGGTGAGCCAGTTCGGCAGCAGATTGTAATTGCCCGTCGGGAAGAAATAAGCGAAGGCGTGGTTCAGGAAGGCACCGAACAGGGTACTGATGCCCATGATCAGGAAAAATAGTAGATAAAGCTGCTCGTGGGAGCAGGGTGACGGCCATTTCCGCCGCAGCCGGAACCAGGCGTAGAAAGAAACCGCGGCGATCAGGAGGTCTGTCGCCGCCGTCATGGGCTCTTGTATGACGAGCCGGAGCGCGATAGGATTCATACCTGCAAAGATAAGATTAATGTGCTAAAATGAGGCACTTGCCCGTCATTTCCCCGGGTTGCTCCAAGCCCATGATGTGCAGGATGGAAGGGGCCACATCTGCCAGGGCACCGTCCTGCACCTTCGCTTTCTTGTTCTCCGTCACGTAGATAAAGGGAACGGGGTTGACAGAATGCTGCGTGTTGGGCGTTCCGTCGGCATTGACGGCATGATCTGCGTTTCCGTGGTCGGCGGTGATAATGGTTTCATATCCCATCTTCAGGGCCGTTTCCACGACCTCGTCCAGGCACTGGTCAATCGTCTTCACGGCTGTTTCGATGGCAGGGTAAACGCCTGTGTGACCCACCATGTCGGCGTTGGCAAAATTCACCACGATCCAGTCGTACTTCCTGGTCTTGAGTGCCTCGACCAATTTGTCCTTCACTTCGAAGGCAGCCATCTCGGGCTTCAGGTCGTAAGTGGCCACATCGGGCGAGTTCACCAGAATGCGGTCTTCGCCTTCAAAGGGTTCCTCGCGTCCGCCATTGATGAAGAAAGTTACGTGCGCATATTTCTCCGTCTCAGCGACGTGCAACTGTTTCAAGCCCTTGCTGGCGATGTATTCGCCGAGGCTGTTCTGCACATTTTCCTTGGGAAAGAGAATGTGAACGCCCGTAAATGTATCGTCGTAGGGCGTCATGCAGTAGTATTGGAGTTGAGGGATGGTCTTCATACCCTGCGCTTCCATGTCCTGCTGCGTAAGCACAATGGTCAACTCTTTTGCGCGGTCGCTGCGGAAGTTGAAGAAGATGACGACGTCGCCCTCCTTGATGCGACCGTCGACGTTGGCGTTGACGAGCGGCTCCATGAATTCGTCGGTGTTCTTGTGCTCCTCCGTATGCGTGTCATAACATGATTGCACGCCTTCTATCATGTCGGTCACCGCGCGCCCCTTGCCGTTTACGAGCAGGTCGTAAGCCAGTTTGATGCGGTCCCAATGTTTGTCGCGGTCCATGGCGTAGTAACGGCCGATGACAGATGCGACTGCACCTGTGCCCGTCTCTACCATGTGCTTCTGCAAGTCTGCAATGAAACCCTTGCCTGACCTGGGGTCGGTGTCACGACCGTCCATGAAGCAGTGTACGTAGACATTCGCGATGCCATACTCCTTGGCGATGTCGATCAGTTTCAGGAGGTGGCCGAGGGAAGCGTGGATGCCGCCGGTGGAAGTCAGGCCCATGAGATGAAGGCTCTTGCCATTTGTCTTGGCGTAGCCATAAGCCGACTTGATTTCAGGGTTCTCCATGATAGAGTTGTCGGCAATGGCGCGGTTGATCTTCACCAGATCCTGATATACGACGCGTCCGGCGCCGATATTCAGGTGTCCAGTCTCTGAATTACCCATCTGTCCGTCGGGCAGCCCCACGTACGCCCCCGAAGCCTGCAACGTGGAATGCGGATAATGGGCATACAGGTAGTCCATGTAAGGCGTGGAGGATTGCGCGATTACGTCGCTCTGGCTTTTGTCGCCGATTCCCCAACCGTCGAGAATGATCAAAAGTGCTTTTTTTGCGCAATCTCCTTCCGGACAGACCGGCGTACACGCCGTGAATACACCTGTTCCGCAGATGAGAAGGAGGGTGGTGAGCATCCTTTTTAAGTTCCCTTTCATGGTCTTTATTGCAGCGGAGTTAACGGATAGACAATGTTTATGATGAAGATGTTGGCGGCCAGGATGATGATGTTCATCAGCAGGCCGATGCGCAGGAAATCGCTGAAGCGGTAGCCGCCGGGGCCGTACACCAGCATGTGGGTGGGAGAACCGATAGGCGTGGCAAAACTGCTGCTGACACTGATCATCAGGGCAATGAGGAAAGGGAACGGCTCGTAGCCCAGTTTCTCGGCAGCCTCGAACATGATGGGGAAAAACATGGCTCCCGCAGCCGTGTTGGAAATGAACTCGGTGATGAAGGTGGCGACTAAGCAGATAGCTGTCATAACCACGAACGGATTGGTGCCGCATACGTCGAGGACGCCCGTGGCCAGCCACTCGGCGATGCCGGTTTTCTGGATGGCAAGACCCAGGACGGCACTGCCGGCGAAGACCATGAGAATCTCCCAGTCGATGGCTTTCATGGCCTGGTCTACATTGCAGCAACGGAAGAGGACCATCGCTCCGGCGGCAAGGAATGCACTCTGCAACAGGGGCATGATGCCGAGGGCAGAGAGGACGACCATGGCCAGCATGATGACGGTGGAGATGAATGTGCCAGGCCCGATGTTCGGCAAGTCATCGGAGTCAAAAAAGCAGAGGTCGTTCCGTAGGGTTGGGGTATCCACCTTGATGTGACTCGGATGGATGATCAGCAAAGTATCGCCGGCCTGCAAGATTACCTTGCGCGGCGCCTCGTTGATGCGATTGCCACGACGGGCGACGGCAGCGACCAAAAGGTTGTTGTCCTTCTCGAAGGTGCTGTCGGCGATGCTGTGGCCGATCAGACGGCTGCCAAAGTTGACATATGCCGTGCGCGCCTTGCAATCCATGTCCACTTCGCTCATGGAGAAGATATGGTGGTCGGCGGCGACCAACTGGTGGCTCGCAGATAGTTCGTATAACTCGTCTATTTGTCCGGCATAGATCAGATGGTCTCCTCCCATAATATACTCATCCTCCGTGACAGGTACCGCTACATCATCGAAGTGATAGAGTCCGATCAAGCTGCCGCCCTTGACATGGAAAAGGCCGGCTTCGCCCAGCGTCTTGCCGATGAACGGATTGTCCGAGGGCACCCGCAACTCCACGGTATACTCCGACGTGGCTTCAAAGGCATCTTCCGGTGCCTGCAGGTCCGGAAGCAGGCGACGGAGGGCGATGACGGAAAGCACCCCGATGAAAAGGCAGAACAAGCCCGGAATGGCCGTGGCCAGCACGTTCATCGCAACACCCGTATTCTGCTCGTAGAGTCCGCTGATAATCAGGTTCGGCGGTGTACCGATCAGGGTACAGACGCCGCCCATGCCCGAAGCGTAACTCAGGGGAATCAACAGTTTGGAGGGGGAGATGCCGAGTTTCTTGCCCCACATTTTAACGATTTTCACGAAGAGGGCCACGACGGTGGTGTTACTGAGAAATGAACTGAGGAATGCTACCGGCAACATCAGTCGCGTCACCGCTTTCGAATAGCTATCGGGCTGCCCGAGCAAGTGTTTCACAATCCAATGGAGCACCCCCGTATGCGTCAGTCCCGCGACGACCACGAAAAGCACGCCGACGGTGATGACCGACGTACTGCTGAAACCTGAGAAGGCTTCCTTGGCATCAAGAACTCCCGTGACAAACAGGATACCGATGGCACAGAGGAACACCCAATCGGAGCGAATCTTGGTAAACAGCAGGACAGTGAACATGGCAAGCACCGTAAAGATAGTGATCCATGCATCCACGCCAAAACCTAAGAATGTGAATGATTCCATATCAGTTATTACTTAAATCGTTTTGTTGCGCCACTTTCTCTTGTGGATGTACACGGCACACTGGATCCAGACACAAAGCGAATATACGCCATCGGCCGTCCAGCACACTGCGATGTCCGAATGCAGGATGCCGATAATAACGGTGCAGTACACGGCATAAATGCAAAGGGCCACCGCGTCGATGCGGAGACAGACACGTGTATCTCCCGTTCCCGCGACGGACTGAAGATACACGTTCCACGGCAGGGTAAGCAGCATGGCCGCGCACATCACCCACAGGGTGGGAACGGAACCCTGGATCAGGGAAGGAATATCGGTAAACAGGCCGATAATCTGTTGTGGGAAAATGGCAAAGATAGCCAGCAGAGGCAACATCGTCACGGTACAGAGCATCACTACGCGCCGGATAATCGGGACCACGCCATCGGGATGCCCTTCGCCTATGATGTTGCTTACCAGCGTTGCCGCCGTAGAGGCAAAGGCCGCCGAAAAAACGAACGGTACCTCGGAGATACTCCGCACGATGTTGGCGATAGCCAGCTGCTCTTCGCCCAAATGCTCGATAAAGAGGAAAAAAAGCAGCCATACGGAGATGTTCAGGACATACTCTACCATTACCCAGGAGGCGGTGGAAAGCACATGCCTGAGTTCCTTCCATACGGGTTTGACCATCTTTTGCAGGCCGTATTTCTTATCGGCCGTAAAGAAGGCCCACAAGACAAAGAAGAAGAGAGAAATGCCTTCTGCGATGGTCGATGCCAGTGCGGCTCCCTTGATGCCCATCGCCGGTGCACCCAGGTGACCGAAGATGAGCACCCAGTCCAAAAAGATATTGCTGACAACCAGTACGATGGAATTCCAGGTGAGACTCTTCGTTTCACAAACACCTACGTAGAAAGCACGGAACAGCGCTGTCATAAAGGCAAAGAACAGCCCCGGGATCCGCCAGTTCACATAGACGACGGAAGCCTCAAAAATGTTCTCCGACCGCAGAATCCCCCGAAGAAGAGGCGGTGACAAAAAATACGAAAGGACCATCGTCAGAAAAGCCAGGCCCGTAAGGAACCAGACGCCCTGCCAGAAAACACGTCCGATGGCGTCGTAGCCTGTTCCGCTCTCGCATGCCTCTCCGTTGCGCCGGCCAATGATGATTTGGACCCCGATGGAGAATCCAAACCCCAGCATATACAGAATCGTGAAATAGACGCCGGCGATGGCCGAGGCGCCCAACTCAATCTCCCCGACACGGCCCAGAAAGGCCGTGTCGGTCATACCCAGCAGTTCCTCCATCACCAGGGCTACAAGGATAGGGAAAGTGATCCTCCAAATGGATTTGAAGGAATAACTTTCCGGGAGCTTGTATGACGATTCTGTCATAACTTCCTATTCGGCTTCCACAAATTCCACTTTCATGCTGGCAATCCTGCCGGCTCGGATCTTCTCGTTTTTGTAATCCCCGTGTTCTAAGAAAAGATACCGGACCAGGGCATCGGCAAAGAGCCAGAACAGCACATAGAAAAACTCAAGGGGTATTTCATCAACAAAATGTTTGATGGCGCCAAGCAATATGCCCGACCCCACGGTTCCAACGACCATCCACCAAAACACTTTTCTGTGATGTCTGTATTCCGCCTCAGTTTTCCCCAGCATATAATCGGCATCTGATATAATGGTCTCCGTAATCATTTCCTTCTCTTCCTGGGTAAACTTTGGCCCGTGTATTTCCAGTACCAGAGGATACTCCTGCGGAATGCAATCTACTGTATTCAATAGTGCATCTGTGAATTCCGCGTCCACGGCAGCGATGATCTCGGTGCTGAATTTACTGAGGATATCGTCAATTCCGCTCACTTTGCATGGCAGATAGGCTATTCCGTTTCTTATTATATCCTTCTTCAGCCTGCTATCCAGATGGGACTTTTTATTATAAAACTCTTCCCGTTGATCTTTTTTCCTTCCAAACATATCAGTTTATCATCTTTCCTTTAAAATACACTTCTGAGGGTTTGTTATAGCTGAAGCCCTCGTGCTCTGCCGTCAGCAGATCCTTGTCGAACACCAGAAAGTCGGCGTCTTTGCCCGCTTCGATGGAGCCCTTGGCGGCCTCTATGCCCAGCTGTTTGGCGCCGTTGATGGTATAGCCAATGATCATTTCTTCTATGTTCATTCGCTCGCTTGCAGGAGGGAATGGTGCAACGGTTCTGCTGTATTGGTCGAAGCGGGTCTTCTCGTTGATCCAGCGGGTCATTCCGATTTCCATCGCAAGATAGGGACTCCAGTTCTGGAAATCACCGTAGAAAACCTCATCGCTGGACCAGGTTACCAGGGCGCCGCTGTCCCACATGGTCTTACAGCGGAACATGGAGTGGGCGCGTTTCTCTCCAATGAAAGTGGGCCAGTACTCGATGGGATTGCCGCCTACGTTGCCGCTATGCCACCAGGGTGTGAAATTGGCCGTTACGCCCAGTTTGGCAAAACGGTCCAGATCGGCGTCGTCTTGAACCCACAGATGGGCACAGGTAACCTTCACACGGAACTTGTCTCCCAGCGCCTTTCTGGCCAGCTCCACGCCGTCTAGAACAACTCTGGACGAGGCTTCACCCACGGTGTGCACGTGAAGGTCCAATCCTTCTTCATTGAGTTCTTTCAGAATCTCAGCCATCTGCTGCGCATTGAAGGCCGTGGCTCCCGTCACACCGGTATCCACGTAGGGCGTCACCATCGCCGCGGTCTCAATCTTCAGAGTGCCGTCCATGAAGATTTTCAACGTGTGCACTTTCATGTGCTCCGTGTTGAATTTCTTCCGGAAGCGCTTCACTCCCTCCAAAGCCTCCCTCATTTTTGCAGGCTGGGTAAGCACATAGCATCCGTCCACATAGACCGGCAGTTTTCCCTGCTTGTCCAAATCCTGCAGATATTCGTAAATGCGCTCATTCATCCCGTTGTGCTCCGGGAAACCGGCATCGAAGACAGCGCTTACGCCGTACTGAACGGAGCTGTCCAGCCAGCGCAGGACCGCCGTGCTGATCTGCTCGTCCGTCAGGTCGTTGATGCCGTCAAAGAGCATGGGCCAGCTGGCTGTCTCGAAAGAATTGCCGGTCAGGTGTCCGTCTTTGCGCACGAAATAGGCCAGTCCCGGTACAGGGTCCGGCGTAGCATCGGTAAAACCGTGCGCCGCAAGGATCCTGGAGTTCACCCAGTTGCTGTGCACTTCGCCCTCCAGGACAAGCATCTCTGCGTCCGGGCATATCGCGTCCAGTTCATCCCTGGAAAGCTCTTCCCCCGCCAGGCAAGTCCGCTCCATCATAAACCTGTAACGCTTGAGGCCGGGATTCTTCTGAATCCAATCCGCCATGAAGGCCAGGCATTCTTTTTTGGTGGAACACATCACCGGTACACCCAAATCCAGATACTCGAATCCAACGCCGGTCGTTACATGGACATGGCTGTCGATGAGGCCGGGCATGATGAACTTCCCGCCGAGGTCCGTGACCTCGCCCTCATAATTTGCAAGGCCGGCTTCGTCGCCTACATAGATAAATTTGCCATCCTTTACCACCAGAGCCGTGGCCTTGGGATGCTTCTTATCTGCCGTGAAAATCTTGGCGTTTTTGATGATTTTGTCTGCTTTCATAGTTATTTCCTGCTTGCCTTATATGCGGCGACACGCTTCGCCACGTTGTCCCAAATGTTGTTATAGAAGATGGAGTAGTCGTCCTGGTGGTAGCACTGCGGTCCGGCAAGGTCGGCCATTTCATTGGGCGTAGCTTTGGCGTTGGTTATCACCGTGCCACGGGCAAGACACAGCTGCGCATCGGCATCGATGTCACGGATTGCAGTTGCGCCGGTCTCGTCCATAACCATCGAGCCCAGGTTCATACTGGCAGCTGCATAAGTTTCGTCGCGCTTCCAGTTCAGCGGGTTGATTGCCACGCCGTTCTTACCAATAATGAGGTTCGGGAGCGGCAAGTTCGCCTCCACATTCTTCGGGCCTTCGGCGTGCCAGCTTATGATGACACCCGTGTCTGTTTCACCGGTCGCAAACTTAAAGTGCGGATTGGCCTTCAGGTCTTCCTCCGTGATGGAATAGCCTATGGCGTATGCCGCCACCATGCGCTGATAGTAGTCGGGGTGCTCCTTGAAGTAGCCTTTCAGTACCAGACGGAGGATGGCTGCGCCTTGGCTGTGTCCCGCGATGACGAACGGACGGCCGTTGTTATAATGCTCAAAATAGTAGTCCAATGCGGCGGTAATGTCGGTATAGGGTATGCCGGTAAGCGCCGCATCGATGGTTCCGTCCTTCTCGAAGACGTCAAACGCATGTTTCAAACTGCTCTGGCGGTACAACGGCATAAACAGGTTCGTAGACTCCTCGAATACGCTCGATTTGATTGCGTGCTCGATCGGCAAACCTGCCAGTAACTCAGCATTGTCGAGCGTTGCATAGTCGGGGTCACCCTCGTTCGCGCCCATGAATATCGTCGAGTAGATGTAGAACGTGTCGAATTCCTTGGTAATCTCAGGGAGCTTGTACCAGCTGGCTTTATTGGAATAATCCAAAGGTAAATGCTTGCTCATATTCATTCCGCGTTAGCAAACCCTCTTGGACGACCCGTTTCCAAGGCGCTCGGCCCAGGGCATCATCAAGTCTTCACGCCTTCCGAAGATATCCTTCTGCATGCCGATGACATCGTCGAAGACCATCGTCTGGCGGTCGTCTCCCGAGAACTTCTTCCACTGGTATTTGTTAGTGGAGGGGTTGCCTGTCCGGGCGAAATTGGCCCACATCTCCTTTACAACGTGGCGGAATTCACAGTCTTCGTCCGAAACGATCTTTCCGCTCCCCATCGGGTCCACTAAGCAAGTGTCAAACAAGTAAGGAAGCTCAGCCGCGTGTATGCAGCCGAGTTCAGGGGTTGTCACCGGCTTCTTGACGAAGTACATGTAGGTGTTGCCGCCGGCGGCAGCATGCCTGATGGCCATATTGGTATTACCGGCGCGGAAGTTGATGTCGTTGCAGTATTGCTCCAACCTGCTCCCTTCGCTTTCGTTTGCGAGCGTAGCCATGAACGCGTCGTACATAGCCTTCTCCTGGTCATTGAGCTGCGGGCGATCCCTCTTCGCAATCCACCTCAGCGTATTCAAGAAACCTTCTTCACCGCCCTCGAGCGGGACGAAGTACCTGATTTCGTCTTGGTTAGAACCAATCATCAAATCGAACTTGACCCTCTTCTCGTCTCCCCACATCCCGTACATAACTGCACGGTCCTCGGGCAGCGTGACGCCGTCCAGGAGCGGGAAGTTGGCACCTCCCAGAAGGCTGTTCTTGTCAATGGCATATGCTTTCTGATAGCCTTCTACCAGCTGTTCGGTGGTAAGTGCCATCAGCTCGTCCATGGTCTGGCATCCTGTAGCGTTAAGGAAGTTTTGCGTGACGTGGATGCCATGCTCCATCGTGTCGCAGTAGGCGATGTTGGCGCTCTGTGCGATGCATTTCTTGAAGAGTCCCTCGCTTCCGTCGATGAGCGGGAGGAAGGTGACGCTTGCTGAGCCTGCCGACTCGCCGAATATGGTCACGTTGTCCGGATTGCCGCCGAAGCCGGCGATGTTTTTCTGTACCCACCTGAGGGCCTCAAGCTGGTCAAGCAGGCCGAGATTGCCTGCCTCCTTGAAGTTCTCTCCGCCCGGGACCCGCTCGAAGTTCATGAATCCCATGAAGCCGAGCCGGTAGTCGATGGACACGAACAGGATGTCGGAGTACTGTTTGGAGATGTTGGTAAGGTCGTAGAGGGGCGATGACTGGGATTCGGCGCAGAACCCGCCGCCATGAATCCACACCATGACCGGCTTCTTGCTGTCAGTGCAGCTGGTATTGCAATAGATGTTCAGCACGAGGCAGTCCTCGCCGAATTCTGCCGTTCCCATTGAGTCGTTCAAGGGCCCGATGGGAACGTGGCCGGGCTTTGTTGCGTCGTACACGCCGTCATCGTCTGCGGCAGGAAGTGCCTTCTGCCAACGAAGCTTCCCAACCGGCTGCGTTGCGTAGGGGATGCCCTTCCAGACAATCAACTCGTCCGTCTTTTTGCCAATGAAGGTGCCGTTGTTACATTTGATCTCGTTATTCATGTCTTTTCAATTACTTTTTGTTATTATAAGCTGCGACACGCTTGGCCACGTTGTCCTTGATGTTGCAGTAGAAGAACGCATAATCCTCGCCGTGACGTCCATCCGGGCCAAAGAATTCGGCAGCCACCTTAGCGGATTCTTCGTCCATCTTCTCGCCCTGAGCATGGGTCACCACTACGCCGCGGTCGGGGAACACCTGCGCATCCACACCCAGGTCCTGAATCTCCAGCTCGCCGGTCTTTTCATTCGGCCAGAGCGAACCCAGGTTCAGGCTGGCCGGGGCATAGGTGTCGTCCAGTTTCCAGTTCAGCGGGTTGATACTCATGGAGCCCGGCTGCAGCACGCAAGTATTGGCATTCACCTCCCTGTTTTTGGGGCCTTCCGTGTTCCAGGTGATAATTACGCCTGTGTCGCACTCGCCTGTTGCAAACTTCATATGCGGGTAGGCCTTAAACTCTTCCTTCGTGAAAGCGTAACCGATCGGGTAGGCGGCAATCATACGCTTGTAGTAATTGGGGTGCTCCACAAAGTATTTTTTCAGCACCATCTTGACGATGGCCGATCCCTGGCTGTGGCCGGCGATGATGAAGGGGCGGCCGTTGTTATAGTGCTGGAAGTAATAGTCCAACGCTGCGACGATGTCGCCATAAGGGCCATCGGCAATGGCGGCGTCGAAGATGCCGTCCCGCTTCCATACCACCCCGGCATACCGCAGGCCCACCTGGCGGTAGTACGGCATAAACACGTTGGTGGAATCCGCGTATGCAGAGGCATGGAGGGCATATTCGCCAGCTGCGCCCTCCAGCATTTCTTTGTTATCCATATCCGCATAATCGGGAGCGCCCTCCGCCATACTGCCCAGGATATACTCGGTTGCATAGACATAGAACGTGTCAAATTCCTTGGTAATTTCGGGGATCTGGTACCAATTGGCTTTATTGGAATAATCCAGCGGTTTTTTATTGCTCATATTCATTCAGATTAGTTCATTTTCTTTCCACCGAAATACACCTGGGCCGGTTTATTGTAGCTGAAGCCCTCGTGCTCTGCCGTCAGCAGGTCCTTGTCGAACACCAGGAAATCGGCATCCTTGCCCACTTCGATGGAGCCTTTTTTCGCCTCGATGCCAAGCTGTTTGGCGCCGTTGATGGTATAGCCGATGAGCATTTCCTCAATGCCCATTCTCTCGTTCTCCGGAGGGAATACTTTGGCGGCTCGGGTGTACTCGTAGTCCCTGGTCTTTTCGGTAATCCAGCGGGTCATACCCACCTCCATGCCGAGATAGGGGTTCCAAGTTGTAAAGTCTCCGAAGACAATGTTATCACTGGACCATGCCACCTGGGCGCCGCTGTCCCAAACCGTTTTGCAGCGGAACTGCTTACAGGCACGTTCCATACCCAGCCAGGTAGCCGCAATGGCGGGGTCTCCGGAGTGCCAGTGCGGCGTAAAGTTGGCGAATACGCCCAGCTTGGCAAAACGATCCAGATCATCGTCGCACTCAATTTCAAGATGGGCGCAGGTGACTCTCACGTGTAAGTCGTCTCCCATCTCCTTTTTGGCCATCTCATAGCCGTCCAATACCGTGCGTGACGCGCGCTCACCCACGGTGTGAAGGTGAAGATCCAGATTCGCGTCATTGAGATTCTTCAAAAGCTTTGCAATCCCTTCCGCGGAGAAAGCGGTAGACCCCGTCGTATGGACATCCACGTAGGGCGTGACCATGGCCGCGGTATGGATCTTCTGGGTACCGTCCATGAAAATCTTCATGGTATGAACCTTCAGGTGCTCCGTGTTATACTCACGCTGTATGCGCATGAGTTGCTTCAGGCCCTCTTCTGCATCCCGCTCGGCATTGACCACAAGGCTGCCGTCAACATAAACGGGCAACTTTCCCTGCCTGTCCAGCTCGCACAGACGCTTATAGACCTTTTCATGGAACTTCATATCCCCCGGAAGTCCGGCATCAAATACCGCAGAAACTCCATGTTCGACAGAAAAATCGATCCAACGCTGAAGCGCCGCGTCAATCTGTTCATCGGTCAGTTCCATCCCGTTGTCCAGGATGACCTTGACTTCCGTAGCGCCTTCGTACATATTTCCGGTCACATGACCGTCCTTGCGTACATAAAAAGCAAGTCCCGGGATGGGATCCGGTGTGTCGTCTGTAATGCCGTGCTTCGCAAGGATCTTTGAGTTGACCCAGATGCTGTGTCCTTCGCCTTCCTGAATTTGAAGCTCGGCATCGGGACATATGGCATCCAGCTCTTCTTTTACGATATCCTCACCTTTGAGGAACCTTTTCTCCATCAAAAATCTGTAACGCTTCTGACCAGGATGCTCTTTGATAAACTTCGTCATCATGTCTAATGCGTCCTGCTTGCCATCGGGCTCAATGCGTTCATCGATTACTGCGTACTCAAAACCAACGGGAATGGTTATATGCACATGGCTGTCGATGATGCCGGGCATGATAAACTTGCCGCCGAGGTCCGTGACCTCGCCCTCATAATTTGCAAGGCCGGCTTCGTCGCCCACATAAATAAACTTGCCATCCTTCACAACCAGGGCCGTTGCCTTGGGATGGTTCTTGTCTGACGTGTAAATTTTTGCGTTTTTAATAATGTGGTCTGCTTTCATATTTTTATCTCCTTATTTATTTTTTTTAATTTGGTTACTTAAAGCGCATAGTATTTGGTCAGAAAATAAGTCCTGTCCCAGTCCACAATCTTTACCTCGGATTCCTTTGCCGGGTGGATGTCGAACTCGTCCAGGACCATCACTTTCTTTTCCTTCAGGTCGTAGAGCGGCCAGTCAGGGGACGGGCAGCCGGTCTTGGCAAACTGCACCCACATCCCACGCATAGCCCGGCAGAAGTTCTCATCGAACACACGGCCTATATCGGAGGTGGCTTCCGGATGATGGAAGACGACCGCCAGTTCTATGGCATGTCCGCATTTCATGATCGGGTCGGGCGACTCCGGCGTGAAGTAGTAGGTGTAAACCTTGCCGCCACCCATAGTCTGGCACTCTGACAGCTTGATAATGGGCGCATTGAACCAGTTTTGGCTTAACAGGCTTGCGTCCGGCTGGAACCAGTCTCCCTTCACATCCTTCCTGAAACTATCCACCAGCGCTTTTTCTTCTGCGGGAAGCTGGGAGAGCTTTCCCTTCTTGCGATCTTCTACCCAAACGTCCCAGCCTTCCGGTCCGAAGCTGGACACGAAGAAGTTCATTTCGTCCTTGTTACAGCCCACAAGAAGGCCGATATTTTTTGCAGCGCCGCCAGCATATGCAGCAAAGGTGTCTGCAGGCAGATACTTTCCGTCCCGTTCCGGGAACTGGTGCAGGAAGAGTACGGCACTGGCCGTCTCCAGGAGTTTCTCTCCATCCACATTCAAGAGATCCGCCACTGTTTTGCAGCCCAGCGCTTCCATCAGTTTTCCGGTGCACGCAATGGCCTCTTCCGTAGAGCGGGTCAGGTTAACGGAACCGCTCTCAGCGATGAGCCGATGGAAATACTTCTGGGAACCCGGGACGAGCGGGAGCAGGGTGCAGCTTCCGGCGCCGGCGGATTCGCCCCAGATGGTCACGTTGTCCGGGTCGCCGCCGAAGCCGGCGATGTTCTCGTGAACCCACTTCAGCGCCTTCACCTGATCCAGCAGGCCCAGGTTCTGCGCGTCCGGGTAGTCCTTGCCATCAGGCAAGTGCGAGAGATGCAGAAAGCCAAAGACACCGAGTCTGTAGGCAATGGTAACGACGATGACATCTGGATTCTCCTTTACGAAATTGACGCAGTCAAACATCGGGTCGATGGTTCCGCCCGCCTCAAAGGCACCGCCGTGAATCCATACCATCACAGGTTTCTTCTTTGCAGCAGCCTTGTCAGATTTAAAAATATTCAGATACAGGCAGTCCTCATCCATATAGTAGAGGGAGCCTGTCTCCAGCTGTCCGTTGCCGTAGGCGCTCCTGGCATTGTAATAGGCCTCATAGACGCCGTCATCCGGAACAACATCCACAGGCGCTTTCCAGCGCAGGTCGCCAACGGGTTGCTTGCCGACATACGGGATACCCCTGAATACAGTGATATCCTCCATCTTCCGGCCGACGAAGGTACCGTTGATGCACTTCACGGCCAGCGAGCGGTCATAATTACCGTTGGTAATCGGCCGATTCTCGCCGCCGTACATCTGTTTCAGCGACTCTCTAATCTCGCTTAGTTCCATGGTCTTTTAAAGCATATAATACTTGGTCAGGAAATAGCTTCTGTCCCAATCGACAATCTTGACCTCGGATTCCTTTGCCGGGTGGATGTCGAACTCGTCGAAGACCATCACTTTCTTGTCTTTCAGGTCATAGAGCGGCCAGTCAGGGGACGGGCAGCCGGTTCTGGCAAACTGGACCCACATCTGGCGCATAGTCTTTGAGAAGGCGGGGTCATAGGGTCTTCCTTCAACAAATTCCGGATGCGCGAAGACGATGGGCACTTCTTCAAAATGTGCACTCTTACGGATAGGATCAGACGATTCCACCCGATAAAAGTAAGTGTAGGATTTACCGCCACCCAGGGTCTGGCTCTCCGACATTTTGATGGCTCCCTCGATAAACCAGCTATGGCTGAAAAGCCGGCTGTCCGGCTCCCAGTCCTCGACCGCTCCTTCCTTGCAGTAGCTTTCTATCTTCGCTCTCTCCTCCTCCGTCAGCAGATGGGCAAACTTCTTCGTCTTTCGGTCTGCAGCCCACACTTTGAAGGTTTCCACGCCCCAGTCGGCCACAAAGCAGTTCATTTCATCCTTGTTGCAACCTTGAAGGAAGGTGATGTCCTTGGCTGCGCCATTGGCATAGGCTATCCAGGGATCCAAAGGCAGGATCCTTCCGTCTCTGACGGGGAACATACGCAATGCGATGGCGGCTGCTGCCGAATCCACCAGCGTCCTGGCATCCAACTTCATCAGGTCTGCGACAGTCTTGCAGCCGAGGGCCTTCATCAAATCATTGGTGGCGGCGATGGATTCCTCCACAGAATTCGTCTGTCCGGGGGCGCCGCTTTGTGCGATCACCTTCTTGAAATACTGCTGGGATCCATTGATAAGCGGCTGCATCGTCACGCTTCCCGCACCGGCAGATTCACCCCAGATGGTCACGTCGCCGGGGTCGCCGCCAAAGGCTGCAATGTTCTCGTGGACCCACTTCAAGGCCATCTTCTGGTCCAAAAGTCCCAGGTTCTGTGCATCGGGATACTCCTTGCCGTCCGGAAGGTGTGACAGATGCAGGAAACCCAGGACGCCCAGTCTGTACTGGATGGTAACGAAGATGACATCCGGATTCTCTTTTGCCAAATTGGCACAATCAAACAAATCGATCCCGGTTCCTCCGGAAACGAAAGCACCACCGTGAATCCACACCATGACCGGCTTCTTTACCTTGGATGCATCCTCCGCCTTCCAAACGTTCAGATACAGGCAGTCTTCACCCTGATACGGAATGACCGACTCGTCCTGGACGGAAGCTTTGGGGAAATAAAAGGCTTCATATACGCCACCGTCCGGCGCAACGTCTACCGGGGCCTTCCAGCGCAGGTCGCCGACAGGTTGCTTGCCGACGAAGGGAATACCCTTATAGCCAATGACATTCTCCGTCTTCATGCCCACGAAAGTGCCGTTGATGCACTTGACGGCGAGCGACGGATCATAATTGCCGTTTGTAATCTTTTTATTCTCGTTCATAGTTCACAATCTTCTTCTCGTTACTGCCGAAATACTTCTTCGCCGTCCACGATGGTGGCGATGATTTTGGCCTGAGCCACCTTTTCGATGTCGTCGTGCAGGAAGTCGCAGTCGAACACCGTCATATTGGCAATCTTGGCGAACTCGATGGAGCCCAGGCGATGCTCCTGATGGAACTGACGGGCTACGTTGATGGTCATGGCACGCAGCGACTGTTCGCGGGTGATGGCTTCCTTGAGATTGCGCGGGGCAGTTGCGCCACCAGTCAATTCCTTTGGATAGTCGCGTTTCTCTGCCGCATAGATGCTGAGTTTAATATCCATCATCGGTGAAACGGGATAATCGGAGTGGAATACCACGTTAGCTCCGGCATCATAGAAAGACTTGATGGGATAAGCCTGATCGGCCAGTTCCTGACCCATATAAGCCACTTCCTGCTCATAAATAGGAGAAGCCTTAGCTGTCCACAGAGGCGGAACAGCAGGAACGGAGCCCGTTGCCCCCATGCGACAGATGTCCTCGTCGGTCACGAAGTGCAGGTGTGCCAGAACGTTGCGCTGATCCAGATTGCCAGTAATCTTCTCGGCATCCTCGATGCAGCCCAGCATATAGTGGGTAGCACCACCACCTTCGGAGTGAACGTGAACAGACATTCCCTCCTTGTCTGCCTCAACAATCAGCTCCACCATCTTGTCATGGTCGTTGAAACGCTCATTTCCGTGGTAGCCTGGCTGATCCAGATAGTCCTGGTTCTGCCACCCCGTATGTGCCTCTGTCACACCGTCGAGGAACGCCTTGGGACCGATGATATGGAAATACTCACCACTTATCTCAGCACGCTGAGCAGCGATGCGGGCTATCTCTGTCTTTGCGTCGGCATTATCAGTCACATACATCCATGCATAGGTGCGCAGCTTCAGCTTGCCTTCCTGCTGAAGCTCATAGTACGCCTGGGGAGCAGCGCGATGTAGAACTTCCGCACCAGCGTCACCAACGGCAGTGAAACCGCGGCTGAGGGCCATCTCCTGCCAGGCCAGCAGATATTCCTTGATATCCTCTAAGGTTTTGGGAAGCTTTGGAGCAATCTCGAACACGGGACCTTCACAGATGTAGCCGTCGGGGTCACCATTCTTATCTACATGTACCAGGTCATAGCCCCATTTCTTAGCGTAGGCAGCATCAATGCCTGCCCATTCCATCGCCTTCGTGTTGAGCAGCATGGAATGTCCGCCACCTGTCTGCATGAGCAGCGGCTTGTCGGAACAGATCTCATCAAGATAGGCTTTGCTGACATATTCCTCATTTTCCACCCATCCTGCAGCTACGTAGAAATCGCGCTGCGGGTTCTTCTCAATGAATGCCTTGATGATGTTACGATACCTTGCATAGTCGGTAGTCATTCCTCCTTCCATCAGGTTCGCTTGTCCGATAGCACGTTCTCCGGCAAAGCTGCCGTGACAGTGGGATTCCATAAAGCCCGGGTAGATGTAGTTGTCGCCATAGTCCAGCACCTTCGCGTCTGCACCGGCGAGTTTTTTCGCTTCTTCCGCACTGCCGATATAGGCAAATACGCCGTTCTTAACCAATGCGGCCTTGGCAAAGGGCCGCTTTTCGTCCATCGTGATGATGTTGCCGAGAATGATCGTATGCTTCATAATAAGAATATTTTTATTTCGTTTGGGTTTCTTTTACAAAACAGGCCACCAGCCCGTAAGTAATGGTCGGACGGATCCAGATTTCCGTGAGCATATAGGCAGTGTATTCATCGGTGGGCTCCAGGAGGATGTCCACGTGATAGAGTACGGCGATGAGCATATCCACGATGAAAACCAGCCACAGCCTGCTCTTGGTGTAGTATTCCCATTCCTTGCGGGCATAGAAGTAGGTAAGCAGCAGGAGCAGCAGCACCGAAAGGACGAGACACGCCAGGTGAATCGGGTAATAGGCCAGGTGCGGCG
>Ga0310786_10004329_pt1 | contig 19836 bp, 15 predicted proteins | sample AusTroGonzalo_MG_FD_203881 | JGI IMG/M metagenome (GOLD analysis project Ga0310786, IMG submission 203881) | Bovine rumen microbial communities from tropical cattle in Woodstock, Queensland, Australia - Gonzalo_03 (v2) (version 2) | ecosystem: Host-associated > Mammals > Digestive system >... | reverse complement strand
GGCTGCGCCGACTCCGCCGATATCGGGGTCTTGCGAAACCAATAATTTTAGTTTTCTAAAAGGAGTTTGGATTTGCTGATGGTGCAGTACATTTTCCATAGCCGGCAAAAAATAATGGGATGCCCCGGATACGCCACCGGTTAATACGACGGTATCAATATCCAAAATCAAGCACATATTGGCTACCCCAATACCCAAGAAAAAACCGGTATCTTCCCAAATTTTAAGGGCGAGCGGACAATTTTTTTCCGCTGCACGGGATACCAATTCGATTTTGAAATCTTTTTCTTGCTCTACCATTTTGGCCAAAATGGATTGCGGATGCTCTAAAATACCTTCCATGACACGCCGTTTGATTCCAATCGTACCCACAAACGCTTCCAAACAACCGCGCGCGCCGCAGCCGCATTGCGGTCCGGTTTTGGTACTGGCAATTTTAATATGGCCTACTTCTCCGGCCGTCCCGTTAGATCCTTGATATAATTCTTTGTTGAGGATCAGTCCGCCGCCGACCCCAGTACCCAAAGTAACCACTAATACATTATTAGCTTGGCGGTTTAAGATTCGCTCATATACCCCCCAAGCGGCTAAAGTGGCATCATTGGCTACATGCGGGCGGATAGCGGTATATTTTTCCAACATATCCGCTAACGGCCAATCGTCTACATCTTTGAATTTCAAATTCGGATTATAGCGCAAAATACCCTGCTGATTATCTACATCCCCCGGTGCGCCAACGCCGACAGCTACATTTTGCTGCGGATATTGCTTTTTGATTTGATTAATAAAATCCGCGATTTGCTTTAAGAACCCTTCGGCCCCGTCTTTATAATTGGTTTCAATTTTTTCTTTACGCAGAATTTCTCCGCGTTCATCCATTACGTACAACTTTACAAAGGTTCCGCCGATATCTACACCAATGCCAATCATATTATTTCTCCTGATTTTTGGGATGTGCGTATTGATATACGCTTTTTAATTTATCCAGCGATACATGTGTGTAAACCTGTGTTGCCAACAAACTTTTATGTCCTAACATTTCCTGCAAACTGCGTAAATCACAACCGTTATTAAGTAAATGGGTAGCAAAGGAATGGCGCAAACAATGCGGACTAACTTTGCGTGCAATATTGGATTGAATAGACCAGTTTTTAATCAAATAAGCTAGTCCGTCTCCTGTCAGTGCGGTGCCGTTTTTATTAAGGAAAAGCGGGTCTGCCGGCCGCGGATTTTTGCGCGTAGATAAATAATCACGTAAAGCTTGCAGGGCCACCTGGGTTACCGGAACATAACGCTCTTTATTGCCTTTTCCCAAAACTTTGACTACCCCGTTAAAGAAATCTACGTCGGAAATTTTGAGTCCGGTCAGTTCGCTACGGCGCAATCCGCAAGAATATAAGAGTTCCAGTAACGCGCGATTTCGATCTCTGAAAAGATGGTTATCTGCCGCAGTTTGAATTAAACGGTTGGTTTCTTGGGGTGTTAAAAATTTGGGGAGTAATCGTTCCCGTTTTGGGGCGGGTAATAATTTGAAAGGGTTGCTGGGCAATAATCCTTGTTCTACTAAATAATTAGCAAAGCTGCGTAACGAAGCAATTTTATGCAACGTCGTATTGCGTGCATATTTATTATTGGATAAAGAAGCCAAAAAAGCACGTACATTTGCCAAAGAAAAATCGGTTGTCTGCGTTAATTTGCGCGCGGACATAAAGTCTATAAACTGCTGCAAATCCTGCTCATAGCTTCTTAGGGTATGAGCCGAAAAATTTTTGTTATGCAAATGTAACAAAAAAGCTTGTACCTGCTGTTTCATGTGCCTCTCCATTAGGCTTTTTGTTCGTGTTTGGCTTTGATGGCTGCAATTTCTTCATCAGAAATATTGACGATATTGCGACATTTCGGGTAACCCGAACAGCCTAAGAAATAGCCGCGTTTGGAATTGCGAAGTACCATAGGCTTGCCGCATTTATCACACAAATGTTCAGTGATAATAGGCCCGGCAGCGGCTACTTTGTTACCTTGTTCATCAATAGAATAAGTATTTTTGCATTTCGGATAGGCAGAGCATGCTAAAAATTTTCCACGCCGGCCGGTACGAATGACCATGGGGGAACCGCATTTGTCGCAAATTTCATTGGTTTTTTCCGGCATTACTTTTTCACCATCTTTCCCCAGATTTACTTTTCCTTTGCAGGTTTCATCCGAGCAAACTAAATATTGTCCGAAACGGCTGGTTTTCATCAGCATAGGTTTGCCGCACACAGGGCATTTTTCGTCGGTTTGTTTGGCTTGGGGGCGGGCCATGTCCTTATCGGCTTGCGCTAGTTCCCTTGCAAATGAAGTATAGAATTCGTTTAATAAATCTACCCATTTCTGTCCGCCTTCGGCTACTTCGTCTAATTTTTCTTCTACTCCAGCCGTATAAGATAAATCCATAATTTCTTTGAAGAAATCTTTTAGGCTGTCTGTAACGGTAATGCCGAGTTCGGTGGCAATTAATTTATTACTTTTTGGCTGACGTGCGATATATTTACGGTCCAAAATAGTTTTAATGGTGGGGGCATAGGTAGAGGGACGCCCGATACCATGCTTTTCCAAGGTTTTAATCAAACTTGCTTCATTGTAATACGGAGGCGGTGTGGTTTTGTGGTCTTTTGTGGCAATTTCTTTTAACGTCAATTTATCGCCTTCGGCTAAATCCGGCAATAGGGCGGAATCTTCGTTTTCGGTGTCCTCTTCATCCTTATAGATGGATAAATAGCCGGGGAATTTGACCGTCCGGCCCCCTGCGCGCAAAATGCAGTCTGCTTTTTCTCCGGCGGTAATATCTACAGTTACTGTATTAAAGACCGCTTCTGCCATTTGACTGGCCACAAAACGCAGCCAAATTAATTCATAGAGTTTATATTGGTCTGCCGTCAGATATTGTTTCACACTTTGCGGTGTGCGGTTCACATCTGTGGGGTGAATAGATTCGTGCGCTTCTTGGGCACCTTTGACTTTACTTTTGTAAATATTGGGTTTGGCCGGAACGAATTTTTCCCCATATTTAGCGGCAATGAATTTGCGGGTTTGGTCCTGTAATAATTGCGATACGTTGAAAGAATCCGTTCTCATATACGTAATCAAACCGACGGTCGTGCCGGCAATAGCAATACCTTCATACAAATTCTGCGCCAGCATCATCGTTTTTTGTGAAGCAAAACCTAATTTATTATAGGCATCTTGCTGCATAGAGCTAGTAATAAAGGGAGGTTTGGGTTTTTGTTTAACAGATTTCTTTTCAATTTTGGCAATCGTGCAAGGACCTTGCCTTAGTAACGCATTGACCGGAGCTAAAGTTTCGGGTTTGTCGAAAACGGTATTTTTAACTTTATAATCTTCGGCAAATAAATGATAGGTTTTTGTTTGCTCTACATTTTTACCCTGCCATTTGAGCAGCCGGGCCCAAAAAAGAGGTTCGGCGCCCGGTTTTTCAAATTGGGCTTTGAGCGACCAATACGGGGATTCTTTGAACTGTGCGATTTCTTTTGCGCGTTCAGTCAACAAACGAACCGCCACCGATTGCACACGTCCGGCCGATAAACCGGAAGTAATTTTCTTCCACAAAAGTGGGGATAGTTTATACCCTACAATGCGGTCTAAAATGCGGCGTGCTTGTTGCGCATTGACTAGGTTTTCATCAATTTTACGCGCATGGGAAAAAGATTCCTTAATTGCCGCTGGCGTGATTTCATGGAAGAAAATGCGCTGGTAACGTTCGGCAGGCAGTTTTAAGAGTTCAACCAAATGCCACGCAATAGCTTCCCCTTCACGGTCAGGGTCGGTAGCCAGATAAATTTCAGGAGCATTTTTGGCGGCCGCTTGCAATTCGGCAATTAATTTTTTGGCGCGGTCCACGGGTTTGTAAGTGGGTTTGAAATTGTTTTCAATATCTACCCCCATATCATGCGACGGCAAATCGCGCACATGGCCGAAAGAACTGCGTACAATAAAATCATTTCCTAAAATTTTACTAATGGTTTTTTGTTTGGTGGGAGACTCTACAATTACGAGTTTTTTCCCTTTGAAATTGTTGGCTACCATAAGAAACTCCTAAAAATTAAAATTTGCTTTTGGCATATAGCCCGGCATTGCAAGTCAGCAAACCTTTGACCTCTAATTCAAATAGTGCTGCGGCTACTTCCGGTACGGATAAACCCAATGCCTCTACTACTTGGTCGGCAGACAGTTCTGCTGATCCGATTTGTTCCAGCACCTGTTGCTGTATTGGCGGCAGATCGGTTTGCGGCGCAGATGCTTTTTCTGTATCCGCAGGAGTCTGCAAGTTAAACAGCTGGGGCTGTGGTATATAGTCTATTATATCTTTTACAGAGGTGACAACCCCTGCCCCGTCTTGAATGAGATGATTGGGACCGCCGCTTTGCGGACTGTCAATAGGTCCCGGCACGGCGAGGACATCTTTGCCCATTTCTAAAGCAAGTTTGGCGGTAATTAAGGCCCCGGATTTCACTTCTCCTTCTACTACGACAATTACTTCAGATAATGCCGCAATCAAACGGTTTCGCCGCGGGAAATGAAACGCGTTGGGGGCTTGTTAAAGGGAAGTTCGGAAATAATAGCTCCGTCATATTGCAAAATGGCACGGGCTAGTTCGCGGTTTTCGGGGGGATAGCAACGTCCAATCCCTGTACCGATAACAGCCACCGTAGGTTTGTGAAGTCTTACTGCGGCGGCGTGGCATTCGCTGTCAACTCCGCGGGCTAATCCGCTAACAATTACCGCGCCCACTTGGCAAAGATCTGTTGCCAGGGTATTGGCGGCGCGTCTTCCGTAAGCGGTAATCTTACGTGTTCCGACCATTCCGATATAAGCTTTGTTTTGAGGAATTTGTCCCAGCACGTACAAAGCTACAGGAGGTTCTTTACATTCCCGTAAGGCTTGCGGATATTCTTCATCTTCCGGTACTAAAATCCGTCCGCCGTATTTTTCGGTTTTTTCTAATTCTTCTTCCGGATTAATGGCAAACGCATCGCGTAAAAAATGAGCCGCTGTAGAGGGATTCATTTGTGCTTCCCGTGCGAGTGTTTCGGCATCTTGTTTGAGAATTTCTTCCGCGGAGCCAAAGATATCAATGAGCCGCGCCAACCAATCGGCCCGGAAATATAAAAATGCATTAATGCGAATGCGTGCCAGGCGTTCTTTGTGGGAAATGCTCATAAATCCGGCACCCCCTTGCGGTCCAACGGACGGTATTGCAAAACTTCAATTAAATGTGTATTTTCGATATTTTCTTTGCCTTCTAAATCGGCAATTGTACGGGCGGTTTTAAGTACTTTGTCTAAACTGCGCGCACTTAATCCAAATTTACGCATGGCTGCTTCCAAAATGCGGTCTGCTCCGTCCGGCAAAGGACAAAATTCTTTAATTTGTTTTTGCGTCATGAAGGCATTGGCTGTAGTGGGGGTACCCGCAAAACGTTTTTGTTGGATTTCCCGTGCGGCCATAACACGGGCGCGAATTTGAGCAGAAGTTTCTCCTTCAGCGGGTTTGTTCCAATCCCCGTAGGCAACCGGATTTAGATGTACCGTTAAATCAATACGGTCCAACAGCGGCCCTGAAATTTTATTTTGGTAGCGGCTGATTTGCATGGGGGTGCAAGTGCATGGCGTATGCGGACTACCCAAATTGCCGCAAGGGCATGGATTCATAGCCGCAATTAAAGTAAAGCGCGCGGGGAAAGTGACGGTTTCTTTGGCGCGCGAAATAGTTACTTGACCGTTTTCAAGCGGTTGGCGCAATACCTCTAAGGTGGTGCGGGAAAATTCTGCAAATTCGTCCAAAAATAATACACCGTTATGTGCCAAAGACACTTCGCCCGGCTTAGGCGTGCTGCCTCCACCAATTAAAGCAACATCAGATACGGTATGATGCGGATCGCGAAAAGGGCGCTTGGTTAGACGACGGGCCGTATTGATTAAATTGCATACAGAATAAATTTTCGTAATTTCTAATGTTTCTTCATCGGTCAAGGGGGGCAAAATGCCCGGGAAGCGTTTAGCGAGCATGCTTTTGCCCGTACCCGGCAACCCAATCATTAGCACATTATGTCCGCCGGCAGCAGCAATTTCCAGTGCGCGTTTAGCAACGGCTTGGCCTTTGACATCAGAAAAGTCCAGCAAATTATGTGTATCTTCTTCATCTTGCGGCACAAAAGAAACGGTAACGGCTTCATCCGTTGTTTTCCCTTCCAGCCAATTGACTAAATCGCGTAAAGTGCGCGGGGTAATAAAATCAGCGCCGGATGTTTTTCCTTCCAATAGGTTGCCTGGGGGAATGACAGCCGTATATTTTCCTTTTACGGAAATAAGCATAGGTAAAATCCCGGCACAAGGGCGCAGCGTCCCATCTAATGCAAGTTCGCCTAAAAAGACTAAATTTTTTAATTTTTCAAGTGCTAAGGCGGATAATTCGCCATTGGCAGCGACAATGCCTATCGCAATAGGCAAATCAAATTGGGTACCGCTTTTGCGCAGTTCGGCCGGACTTAAATTGACGGTAATTCTTTTTAAGGGGAAATCAAATCCGCTGTTACGCACAGCGGCGGTAACCCGGTCTCGGCTTTCTTTTACTTCGGCATCTGGCAAGCCTACCACGGACAAGGTGGGCAACCCTGATGAGATGTCCACCTCTGTAATGACTTCAAAACCATCTATGCCTTTTAGGGCACAGGTCCGTATATTTGCCAGCATATTAAATAAAGTTAAGTACTATTTTTTGCGGTGTAATATCCATGACCGTAAAGTTCACATCATAGCGGCGTATAATTTGCGAGGTCAATTCCTCGGCAGAAGAAATATTGGCCGATATTTCAAAATAAGCGTTCGAATTGGTATATTGAGTTAAGTTATAATCTTCCATTTCACGCATATTTTTGAAAATATCTTGTAGTTGTTTTAACCGTTCAATACTGTTTACGTTTTGAATTACCACATTAAATTTATTAGCGGAATTAATGGCGGCATTGATATTTTCTATCAGCTGTTTGGAGGCGCTTTCACAAGAAGCTGAAATTGCTTTTTGGGCGGCGATATTTTCTATAGGGTCTAATCCGCTGAGCTGGTCTGCTCCTTCCGCCACAATCTGATAGTTGTTGGTAGAATATACCTTAATATTTGCGCGCGCGCGGTAGGTCTTGAAAGGAGATGTAATTCCCGGCAAGGCCTGCAGTGGGTCAGCAGATACATCCGCCATAATTAAAAAGCGGGCTCCTTCCTGACGGGCTTTGTCCAATACAGGGATCGGATCTTCAATATTATTTTGACTTAAATTTTCACCATTAATTAAAGAATAAGGTTGTGTCTTTAAGGTGCGATAAATGGCTTGTTTGCAATCTTGTTTGAGTGAAACTTCTTCTCCCATCATTTCGCGGGAAGTAACAAGTAAAGTCGTTTTCTTGGCAAAAGCTTCCGCATCGGATTGTTTAATAATATCGCTAATGTCTTTGACTAGTACCATTACGCGCATGCGGGTATACCATTGGTCGCCTTTGCGGTAGGCTTTTTGCACGTAGCCGCGCCGGATAAATCCGGCAGATTTAGAGGTGATTTTTTCATCTATCAGTTGAGCTTGTTCCACGGTGGAAGTGGAAGAAATAAAAATGCCGGCTACTTTTTCTACAGCTGCTTTTTGGGCAGCCAGTTCGCCTTCCTTTTTCATAGAGGAAATATTGTTTTCGTCATACGGCACCAAGGATTCAGCCACCACATATTCTCCTTCTCCTTTCGGTCCGATGTGAAAAGCGCGGCAGGCGCTCAATGTTAAACAACCTGCTAGTATGAGCAATAACAGTTTTTTCATGACGGCTCCTATAAATTTTTACCTAATTGTTTTAGATGCTCGCGTGAAATACGCATAATCACACTACAACCGCCGTCCTCTAAATACTCAGTAGAAATAAGCTCCATATTATTAAGCAGTCCATTGGCGGAAGTTTGGATAGCAGATCCTTCAGATTGGGCATCCACAATTTCAATATGGCTTTCTAAATTTGCTCCATATAATACTTCGGTAGCCCGTTGATAGGCTTGGGCGATAGCAGCTTCCCGTGATAAAATGCGCCGTTGGGAATCAGACGTGTGTTTGGGATTCGCCGCCCCAAAGCCACGCACCCATAAATATTCACTGTCTACCAGTGTGTCAGTGAAAGTAGGCGCTATTTTGCCGTCTTTGACGGCCGATTTTAAATGACTGCTGCAAGCGGTCATGCATAAAAGTCCGATCAGTACGCAAATAATTTTCTTCATCTTAATAACTCCGCTAATATTTTCACATACGTGCTAGGAGCGGTTACTTCTTCATGATTGATGACTCCGCAGCGGATTAACATTACCTCTAACATGTGCGTTAAAATATCATAGAAATTTTCCCGCACGGAAGGTTCGCAGGCGTTCATATTCGGTCCCAAAATGACCGCCCCTTTGAGTTTTTTATTATCACACAAATTTGCGATTTTGAAAGCGGATGAAATAATGTTTTCCGTAGAATAGGAAGAACGCACTGCCAGTTCCGGGCCGCCCGGAATACCTAATTCTTTGGCGCGCTGCTGCAGGGCAAAGAGCATCCAATTCATCATGTTGGAATTATTTTGCGGATAGAAAAATCCAATGCGTCCCCATTCGCCGTTTCCTTTAACAGAAGCACTTTGTATATCATCTATCGATTTTTGAGCAATAATACTGCTTTGGTCTTCGCCTTTAGTTGCCAACAATTGATCAAAAATCGTCATTAGAGATCTCTTTTCCGGGTCTAAATTGGGGAAGATTAATTTTTCCAAAACACGCACGCGGCGGATACTGCGTACCACTGTGCCCAAAGACATATTCGGATGTCCGAAGAAACGGTTGATATCTTCGTTAGTGATATTAATTCCGTTGCTGGTGAGCATATTTTGAATAATGCGCATGCGGGCCGGACCGTGAGCCTGTTTTAAGTCAGAAATCCAACCGGAATCCAATTTGAAATCAAGCAATTCTTCTAATTTCGCTAAATTTTCCGGCGGATATTTGGAAGTAATAACAATTTGTTTTTGTTGGGCGATAAAATCGTTGAGCAGTTTGGACAAATAAACCCGGTTTTGTTCATTGATGGAAATTAAATGAATATCATCAATCAGTAAAGCTTTTACGGAAGATACAAATTCTTCAAACTTGGCGATATTACCTTCCATAATATAGCGTTGTATCCCACGCGATAACCGCACCCCGTTGGTAATAAAAATATTTTCTTGGCCGTATTTTTTAGACAGCGCATAGCCGATTGCATGCAAGAAATGCGTTTTGCCGGTACCGCTGGCACCATGTAAAACGAGCGGATTGTATAATTTGCCCGGATTTTCTATGACGGAGATAGCCGTTGCATGCGCAAAACGGTTAACGGAGATAGTCATATTTTCCAAGGTGTAAGTCGGCACTAACGGCACTTCCAGCGGCCAATTATGTTTCTTTAATTCGGACAAGGGTAATTCGATAGAATGGTCGATAGTGGTCGTTTTTTCCAACATAGTTTTGGAGAAAGTGCGTCTGCGCAAAATGGTATGTGCAGAATGCGGCTGCGGCATTTCCGGCATTGCTGGGGTAGCCGGTTGCGGAACTTGTGGAACAGTCGGTTTCGGCGGCATAGGAACAGCCGGCGGTTGGGCCGCTTGTTCTTTGCGTTTGAGATGTATAAAAGTTTTCTTTTCCCCTTGATTTTCGTTCATAGAACTCTCCGTACTTGCCGTTGGAATAGGAAAAACCCTGTTTTCTTGTTTCTTTTCGGCTTTAATGTTATTTTGTAAAATTGGTTTTTTCGGTGCTGCCGGCTGTTTTGGCGCCACAGGTTGCTGAGGTACTGCCATAAGTGGCGGTACCGGAGCCGCTTCTTTAGCTGAAGGCATTTGAACCGGTTTGGGAGCGGTCTTGGGTGCCTGAGCAGCAGGCAAAGGCTTCGGTGCTTTAGGAGCAGGCTCTGGACTTGGCATATCCTTGGCATTAGATATAGAAGCTGGCTTGGGCATTGGAGCAGAGTCGGCCTCTTTTTTTGCAACAGGTTTCGCCTCTTGTTTAGAGGGTTGCTGCTCTTTAGCAGGTAATTTTCTCCCGGCTAATAATTGTTCAAAAGGATCCATTACCGTTTCGCTTTTTTCTTCTTCTATATTGCGGAGAGAAGGCGGCGTGGTAGGACTAACCGTGGGCGTTTTTTCAGCGATTTGAGCATGCTCCGCAAAACTTAAATCTTTAGCCGGAATGCGTTGCGTAATTTCTGCTACATCTTCTATATCAATTAAAGAGGTTTGTTCTTTGATTTTTTGGTCAAAGACATTAAACATTGTTTTTTCCGGCGTTTGCGCTTGTTGTACTTTTGGTAAATCTGGCGGCGGTGTATTGGGGGTAATTTTCCCGGTATCTTTATTTTTTTGGGTCAAGGCCGCTGCTGTTTTGTTTTGCGGGGTTTCTTTGGAAATATCTACAAAGATATCATATTTGGTTTCTGCCAAGAAAATATCTTCCAACGGTTGTTCGGCCTGCTGGGAGGAGGTGCTTTCTATCCGTTGCAATAAATCCTCTTTGGCAGCTTGGGTACTATTTTTAGCCGCCAAACTATTGGTTTCAACCGCCGGTTTGCTGTTTTGGGTTTCTGTCACTGGGGGTTGCTCGTGCGGCTGTTCTGTTATGGCCGCGGGTTGTGCCGGCTGATTTTGAGGGGCAATCGGTTCCGCAACAGGTGCTTGTTCGATGGGTTTTGTTTCCGCAACCACAAACGGTTCTTGAATCGGCGCGGCAGAAGCTGTTTTCGCGAGCGATTCTTGCATGGGTTCAGCGGGAGTTGTTTCTTCAACAGTAGGCGCTACTATAGGCTCGGTTGAAAGGTTTTCTGCCATTGCAGAGGCGGAATTTTGCAGCTCCTCTTGGACGGGTTCGGTTGCAATACTCTCGTTTTCGGAAACCAGAGGTTGTGTATCTTTTTGAGTATTAAAAAACTGGTCCAGTGTTTGCGTAGAAACCCATTTTTTGCGGTGTTCTTCTGTGCTTTCTACATCGTGATGCGTCGGCTTTGGCTGGTTTGTAACAATATGAAGAACATCCTCTTCCCCTATATTAGATAAATCAATTGTTTTATTGCTGCCGGGCGTTGTCGGCGGCGGTGGCGGAGGCGTGGCAGGCTTTTCTTTGATATCTGCTAAATCTAAGAGATTGGTCGCAGTATCGGAGAAAAGCGGATTGCCCAAAGGCCCTCCTGGGATAATAAATTCGTCTTTATTGGCCTGTTCAACCGCCTGACGCATCAATAGTTGTATTTGTTCTTGCGTGTCTTCATCTAAATCAGAGGGCAATTGAAACTGGTAAATAAAAGGAGGAAGCGCTTGGGTTGGCTTATAGTGGATATATTTCCTTAATTTTTGCGCAACGACCTGTGCATCATGACCGGTACCGTCCATGACTAACGCATAGGACACATCTGCGCCTTTATCTGGGCTTAAGCTGGAAATAATATCCCACTGAGTAATCATTTTCCCTCTATAATTTTGACTCCGGCACTGGCACCGATACGGGTGGCTCCTGCCGTTACCATAGCATCAAAATCTTCTCGTGTACGTACGCCGCCGGATGCTTTCACCTGCACTTTGCTGCTGACTGTTTTGCGCATGAGGGCCACATCCGCCGCCGTTGCTCCGCCGCCTGTAAAACCGGTAGAAGTTTTGACAAAATCCGCCCCGGCTTGTTCGGCCAGTTGGCAGACTTTGACTTTTTCTTCGTCGGTTAATACAGATGTTTCGATAATCACCTTTAAGGTAAAATTGGCCCCGGCATTTCGCACGGCTTGAATATCTTTAAGCACATAGTCCCAATCGGCACTTTTTACCGCGCCAAGATTGACAACCATATCCAGTTCGTCAGCTCCGTGTGCTAAAGCATTTTTGGCTTCAAATACTTTGACTTCTGTCGGCGTTGCACCTAATGGAAATCCGATAACGGTGCATACTTTAACCTCGCTTCCTTTCAGCTGTTCTTTGCAAAAAGCTACCCAATAAGGATTTACGCATACGCTGAAAAATCCGTATTGTTTGGCTTCTTGACAAAGATGAGCAATATCAGCTTGTGCTGCTTGCGGTTTAAGCAAAGTATGGTCAATGTATTTAGCCAAGTTCATAAAAACCCCTTAATTAAAATTAATAATGCGGGTAAATTTTTCCGCAATTAAAGACTGTCCACCGACAAGGGCACCGTCCACATCCGGTTTAGCCATAATTTCGTCTACATTGGTATCTTTTACGCTGCCGCCGTACAAAATACGAGTAGCATCGGCAAAGTCAGCTCCGTATAATTTGGCTAAAGTGGCGCGGATAGCTGCATGAACTTCTTGTGCTTGGTCCGGGGTAGCGGTTTTGCCGGTACCAATGGCCCAAACCGGTTCATAGGCAATAATTAAACCTTTTAATTGCTCCGCGGTAAAACCTTTCAGTCCGTTTTCAATTTGACCGTTAATCACATCCAGGGTTTTATTGGCTTCGCGCTCTTGCAAGGTTTCTCCTACGCAGAAAATAATGGTTAAATGATGGCGTAAAGCGGCGGCTACTTTTTTGTTCAAAATCTCATCTGTATCGCCGAACACACTGCGCCGTTCGCTATGGCCCAAAATGGTGTGGGTGGCACCGGCGTCTTTGGCTTGCACCGGGGAAACGGCACTGGTAAAAGCGCCTTTATCTTCCCAATGAATATCCTGGGCCGCCACTTGAATTTGAGAGCCTTTTGCCAATTTGGCTACTTCGGCTAAAGAAGTAAAAGAAGGGGCAACCATAATTTCGGCATTATTTTTATTCGCAGCTTTTTTCAGTGCTTCAATTAAAGCGGCAGATTCCGCCAAGGTGTTATGCATTTTCCAGTTTCCGGCAATAATAGGAGTTCTTTTCATATATTCCTCTGTGATCAAATAAATCTCGTCGTTTTCGTAAGGGAAAACGGCCTATATAAATACTACCATAAAATACAGCCTTTTGTAAGGGGGGATTTTTCAATAGGGTTCTGGTGGGGAAAAACAGGATAAAAAAATCGCTTGACTTGTTTTTTTTTTTTGATATTATATAGGGGTAGTGTTACTTTTTGCTTCGCCAAAAAGTAACCAAAAAACTCGCAACTGCAAACGTAAAATCAGTCTTAAAACGGGTATTTTATAAACTCGCTTGACCGCTCAAACGTATAAAATACTTTGTCTGTTTTAATCCTGATTTTAACAACCGTTTGATGTTGCCTTAAATAACAAAAACGAGGAGAAAACATGAGGAAAGGTTTTACTTTAATTGAGCTGTTAGTCGTGGTATTAATTATTGGCATTTTGGCGGCGGTTGCTTTGCCGCAATATCAAAGAGCAGTAGATAAGTCTAGATATACGCAGGTAATGGTTTTGCTGGAACACATTTGGCAAGCAGAGCAAGTATATAAAATGACAAATGGGAATTATGCGACATCTTTGGATGATTTGGCTATTGATGTTCCGGAATATAAAGGGGGGAACTGTTTTGTACATGATACAGGGTATATCGCTTGTATTCTGGCATTGAATAATTCTTCCCAGACATGGTATTTTGCTTGGCCAAATAGCGCCTCTCGGTCTTGTTGGGCTCAGCCAAAAGAGAATGCGCGCGCAAATGCTTTATGTAAAGCAATAACAAGGAAAACAACCGGAACGGAGAATGGTATTTATATGATGTATTATTTTTAAGTATATCGTAAGTTTTCAGGTCCTTTTAATAAATGCTAAAATGAAATGAAGATTCTGAACGGAAATCGTTTAGAATAGCCTTTCAGATTTTTTAGCATTTTTGTTTCAAGGAGTCCTCATGGAAATCGGTATTGTTGGGTTGCCCAATGTTGGCAAATCTACCTTATTTAACGCACTGACTTGCGCAGGCGCAGAAGCTAGTAATTATCCTTTTTGTACGATTGAACCAAATGTGGGTATTGTAGCTATACCGGATAAGCGCTTAGATAAACTGTTTGAAATGTTTAAGCCACCTAAGAAAACCGCCGCGTTTATTAAATTTGTAGATATTGCCGGTATCGTCAAAGGGGCCAGTCAAGGCGAGGGCCTGGGGAATAAATTTTTAGCCAATATTCGCGAAGTGGACGCGATTATTCATGTGGTGCGTTTGTTTGAGGACGATAATGTAACGCACGTAATGAACTCGGTGGACCCGTTGCGTGATATTGAAATTATTAATACCGAACTGATGCTTGCCGATTTGGAAAGCGCAACGAAAATTTGTGACCGCTTGGGCTCTAATGCCAAATCCGGCAAAAAAGAGGCCGTGGCGGCTTTTGAGCGTATGAAAGAAATCAAAGCGGCATTGGAAAACGGCAAACCGGTTTCTTCGCTCGGTTTAGAGCCGGAAGAGTTGAAAGAATATCAATTTTTAACCGCCAAACCCGTTTTATATGTCGGTAATAATTCCGAAAAACGCAACGCGGAAAATGCCGAAAAAGTTGCTAATTATGCGAAACAAACCGGCGCGGGTTTTGTGGAACTGTGCGTAAAATTTGAAGCCGATATCGCGGAGTTTTCCGAAGAAGAAAAGAAAGCTTTTTTGGCGGAAACAGGCAATGATTATACGGGCTTGGAAAAAGTTGTGCGCGAAGGGATGAAATTATTAAACCTTTGCACCTATTTTACCGCCGGGCCGGAAGTGGAAGTGCGCAGCTGGCTCATTCCCATCGGGTGCAGTGCGCCGCAAGCGGCCGGAAAAATCCATAGTGATTTTGAAAAAGGATTCATTCGCGCTGACGTATATACCTATGATGACCTCATTAAATACGGCGATGAAAAAGCGTTGCGCGAACATGGGCTCATTCGCTCAGAAGGGAAAGACTATATCGTAAAAGACGGCGATATCTGTCTGTTCAAAATCAATGCCTAAAATTACTTGCAAACATTTCAAACAATGCGGCGGTTGTGCCCTGCTGGACTTGTCTTACGAAGAGCAAGTGGCGCACAAAGCTGCACGTCTTAAAGAAACACTTAGGGATTTTTGGTCAAACGAAATCCCGGTTACATGCACCGATAATCCCGAATTTTTCCGCAACAAAGTAGAACTTGGTTTTTGCCGCCAACCGGTTTGGAAAGAACCCTTTGATAAAAAAGTCAAACGCGATAAGACATTGCCGCTTGAATTTGAACAATGTTTCGGATTTAAGCTCAAAGGCCGCTGGGACCGCGCCGCGGATATTGACGAGTGCCATACGTTTGACGAAAAAATGATTGAGTTGGTGCGTGCGGTGCGCGCGTGGGCGCAAGCGGAAAAATTGGAATATTACGACCACCGCAAACACACAGGTATTTTGCGTCACTTGATGTTGCGCGTGGGCAAAAATACCGGCGAGCAAATGGCGGTGCTGTTTGTAACCGACGATATTCCAGAAAAAAGTTTTGTATCTGCCGTGGAGTCTGTTTGGCCGAATGCTAATATTTTGCTGGCAGTAAATACATCTTTGGCCGATACCGCCGCGCCGGAAATGCTGCGCGTGCTGAAAGGCAAAGACCACATTTGCGAGAAAATTATTTTGTCGGCAGCTGACGGAAAAAAGGAAAAAGAAGTAGTGTTTACCTTAGCGGCACAAGCCTTTTTTCAAACCAATACGTTGACTGCGCAAAAAATGTACAGTCGCGTGCGCGCGCTTGTTAAAAAAATCGCTCCAAAAATTATTTATGATTTGTACGGCGGCGCGGGCAGTTTTTCGCTATCGTGCGCGGATTTGTGTGAGAAAAGCATTTGCGTGGAAAGCGTGGCCCCTGCCATTTATAACGGCATTGAAAATGCCAAACTAAACGGGGTTAAAAACGTACAGTTTTTCTGCGCCAAGGTAGAAGATTTTGTCCGCCAGCAGCCGATAGAAAAAAAGGATGCGCTGATTATTGTAGATCCGCCGCGCTCGGGCATGCATCCGCGTGCCGCCAAAGCCGTGGCAGAATCGGGTGTAGCCAAGGTGCTGTATATTTCGTGCAATCCGCTTACGCTGGCCAATGATCTAAAAATTTTGACTCCTTTTTATGAAGTAAAAGAAGTGGAAGCATTCGATTTTTTCCCACACACAGACCATATTGAAACCTTAGTGCAACTGAAATTAAAATGACCGTAGAACAAGCTCTTAATTCCTTAAATCCGCAGCAACGGCAGGCCGCTTTGTATGAAGACGGCCCGTGCCTGATTGTGGCCGGTGCCGGAACAGGAAAAACCAAAACGCTCACGACCAAAATTGCCAAACTCATTTCGGAAGGTTATGCTCCCTACCGCATTTTGGCGGTTACGTTTACGAATAAAGCCGCCCAAGAAATGCGTGAGCGTGTGGAGGCGCTTGTCCCCGGGCAAAGCCGCAATGTGTGGATACATACCTTTCACTCTTTTGGGGTGCGTATCTTGCGGCAGAATGCCGAAAAGGCCGGGCTCTCACGCGATTTTGCAATTTATGATGAAAATGACCAAAAACGGGTGGTCGCTTTGCTCTTGGAGCAATTAGGTGTCAAAGACCCCAAAAAAGGAGTCGGTCAAATTGTCGGCATGATTTCCCGCGCCAAAGACGATTGTGTAACGCCGGAAATGATGATGGAATCTGCTACTGCTGCCGGGTTGGATTATAAAATCCGCGCGGCGGATATTTACCGCAAATACGAACAAAAGCTGAAAGAGGCCGGTGCACTCGATTTCGGGGATTTATTGGTTAAAACCTTAAAGCTTTTGCAAGATAATGAAGATATTCGCGACTATTATCAGCAATTTTTTCAGTATATTTTAGTAGATGAGTATCAGGACACGAACCATACACAATACCTCATCACGCGCTTATTGGCCAAGCAGCACCGTAAGTTGTGCGTCGTCGGAGACCCGGACCAAAGTATTTATTCGTGGCGTGGGGCTAACATTCGCAATATTTTGGAATTTGAAAAAGATTTCAAAGATGCCAAAATTATTACCCTAGAGCAAAATTACCGTTCCACCAAAGCTATTTTGGAGGCCTCTAATAATCTGATTGTTAAAAATCGCCAGCGCAAAGAGAAAAATCTTTTTACCGATAAACCGCATGGGGATGATATTGAGTTTCATGAGGCTATGACGGAAAACCGCGAAGCGGATTGGGTGGCTAAAAATATCAAATATTTGGTGGATACGCAGGGATTTTCGTTAAGTGAAATAGCGGTTTTTTATCGTACCAATGCGCAGAGCCGTAATTTTGAAGAAAAGTTCCGTCATTATCAAATTCCGTACCGCTTAGTCGGAACGGTACGTTTCTATGACCGCAAAGAAATTAAAGATATGCTCGCGTATGCGCGCATGCTGGTAAATCCGAATGACAATATTAATTTGTTGCGCATTATTAATACCCCAGCGCGCGGATTAGGTAAAACAGCACAAGAGCGGCTACTCGCGTATGCGCAGGAAAATCAGCTCTCTTTATATGGTGCGCTCAAAGCCGTGCAATCGGTGCCGGATTTAACTCCGCAGGCGCGCCGAGCGGCCGGGGAATTTGTGCGGCTGATAGAGGGGTGGCGCGCGGATATGTTTTTGGTTTCTCCCATGGATATCATGGCCAAAATTTTGAAAACATCCGGCTATGAGGCCATGATAGAATCCGAACTGGAAAAAGATCCGGAAGCAGAAAGCCGTTTGCAGAACTTGGAAGAGTTAATCAATGCTGTTAAAGAGTATGAAGACCGCGCGGCCAATCAAGAAGATAAAGAAATTTCTTTAGCGGATTTTTTGCAGGAAGTGGCGCTCTTGACCGGAACAGATGATTCGCAAGCAGGCGCAGGCGGCGCGGTCACCTTGATGACGGTGCATTTGGCAAAAGGGCTTGAATTTGATGCGGTATTTGTAACGGGACTTGAGGAAGGCTTATTCCCGATTACGCGTGATGATGAAACCGATATGGAAGAAGAACGCCGTTTGTGTTATGTGGCCATGACACGCGCGCGCGAAAAATTATTTATGACTTGCGCCGCTCAGCGTCGCCGTTACGGAAAAACAAATGACAATGTCCCTTCGCGTTTTCTGTTTGAAAGCGGACTTTTATCGGAAGAAGACCGCGAACGCTATGAGCAAGCCCGGCCTCGCTTTGATAATTTCCAAACGAAATACGGATTATACGGACAAGGCGGCGGATTTTTTGGCGGTGCCAAAAATAAAAGCGGCTATCAGGGCGCGTTCGGCCGTAGCCGTGATAGTTATAACGGCTATGAGGGATTTGTCAGCCGCAGTAAATTTCAAAAAAAATATGATGTACATGGCTATGAAATAGAAGAAACGGGAGACGATTATTCCTCCTCTTCCTATCGTGCGCCAAGTGCGTTTTCTAATTCAGATAACCGTCGGCACTTTCCGGGAGCGGCTCCTAAACAAGAGGCAGGCACTTCTACGACTGCGAGCAACGGAAAAACGGTGGCTGTCGGCGGCAAAGTGAAGCATGGAGCCTTCGGTATCGGTACGGTTACTGCTGTGGCGGGTTCTGATGACAGTTGTAAAATTACCGTACAATTTCCAGGCGGTGTAAGCCGCACCTTTATGCTGAAATTCGCTCCGCTGGAAATTTTGTAAAGTTGGCACATCTAACTATAAGTAAATTAAAATTTTCTTCATTTTTCTTGTCGGTAAAAAATCGCTTGACTTGTTTTTTTTTTTTGATAAAATATGTGCAAGGGAAAGGTTCTGGCCTTGTCACTAAGCAATGTCGCTGTGTTCAATATAGGCCGGGTTCTCAACCTTATTAAAGGAAATGGATGAGACCCCCGATTACAAATTTCGGGGGTGGGATAAAGTAGAGCCCCCGTACAACAACCTTACGGGGTGGCAAACTAAGGACCATTCCCGAATGTCTTTATCGGGAATCTCAGCTTATATTCATTACTTTTTGCGGCGGCAAAAAGTAACCAAAAAACGCGCAACCCTGTTCGGTCCAAAGGTTGCAAAAATTAAAATAGGAGAACTTGATATGAATAAACGAGCATTCACACAAAACAAGAACCATTCCCGAATGTTTTTATCGGGAATCTCGGCCTTGTTCAAAAAAGCGGCCGAGACCCCCGATTACAAATTTCGGGGGTGGGCAAAAGGCTTCACGCTAATAGAACTATTAGTAGTAGTATTAATTATCGGCATACTGGCAGCGGTAGCGTTGCCGCAATATCAAATAGCGGTGCTCAAAACAAAATTTGCTACGATTATGCCGTTAGGCCGCTCCATTAAAGAAGCCCAGGAGCGATATTATATAGAAAACGGAGAATATGCGGTGGATTTAACAGATTTAGATATACAGTTGCCTAATGATTGTACTTCAATAGCTCTTCCTAATAATATGTGGTATTGCGGAAATGAATGGTATATAGATAGTGCGCTTGGCTATGGTAAGTCTCTGGGTTGGCTTTCTGTACAGTTTTGTCCGAACTATAACACAGGAGGATATTCCACATGTAGTCCTAATGCAGAAGCAAAACTAAATTTTTATTATCAGTATTCGTCACTTAATAGCAAAGGGAAAATTATATGTACGGGAATAACTGATAAAGGTAAGCAACTTTGCAAGACGTTTAGAGGGATTACAAATGAATGAGGGGAATTTTCTGATTCTAATTTGACTGCAAACAAAAAACCCCGCTCAACTGAGCGGGGCAATTTATATCGGTGAATTTTTATTCACAAGCACGCGCATTTTGGGCGGTGCCGAAAAAGATTTTCTTTTCTGATACCTCCTATTTTAACGGCTTATTTCTTTTTGCCGCCGCCGCATCCACATCCGCAACCCATAGTGCAAC
>Ga0310786_10004328_pt1 | contig 19838 bp, 14 predicted proteins | sample AusTroGonzalo_MG_FD_203881 | JGI IMG/M metagenome (GOLD analysis project Ga0310786, IMG submission 203881) | Bovine rumen microbial communities from tropical cattle in Woodstock, Queensland, Australia - Gonzalo_03 (v2) (version 2) | ecosystem: Host-associated > Mammals > Digestive system >... | reverse complement strand
GCTACTACATAAAGGAAGACTGGCGGAACGCTATCTAACCTTTGAGCGAAGCAGAAAAACGCACGGAAAAGCCGATGGTGTCTGTTGCTTCTCGCGATAGTGCACGTCAGGCTTACGATGCAATGCAGAGAGAATTAGACTCCGTTCAGGTTATCGCCTTGGATCTAGCTCGCCAGTTGCCGACTCCACGTGTGGAAAGCAAGCGTAAAGCTTTGCGCCCGACATTCGACAAGGTTCACCAGGCTGTTGAAGATTACGCTTCGTTTATGCAGAGATCAATCCAGAGCGACCACTTTGAATATATCCGCAAGCGTGTTTTGGATGACGCTGGCTTTTATCTAGCATGTGTTCGTTCTGGATCAGCTTGTGCACCAGAAGAGATCGGTCCAGAGTGACCACTTTGAACCTAACGACATACCTCCATTAGAAGATGATTTGTAGGGGCTTGTCACAATCACACGCCCCCTTGCCATTTCCCGTCAATCTTTGTATATTGCCTTACATGAGAAAAATCACGAACCTTCTACTTCTACTTAGCATCGCTACCGAAGCGAGGTTTTAGGGATTTTTCAAAGAACTTTGAATGAATTTAAACCCAAAAGCGCCCGCTTCAAGAACGAAGCGGGTTCTTTTTTAGTTTGAAATTCTATTTTTGGTTTGAAAATTAAAAGAACTTTGCGGTCTTGATGCCGGCAAGGAGATAAAAAATGACTGAATCGAGAAAACCATTCTTCTATGACGTAACACTGCGTGATGGTAACCAGGCTCTTCCGAAGCCCTGGAACAACGCCCAGAAAAAAGATGTTTATCTGTTGCTCTTGAAGCTCGGCGTGCAAGGTGCCGAAGTGGGTTTCCCTGCATCTAGCGAAATGGATTTCGAATCTGTCATGGAATTGGCTAAGCTCACCGCCCAGATGGCCGAAGAAGGTGACGAAGTTGCAAAGAACGTGGTCGTGTCTGGCCTCGCTCGCTGCATCGAAAGCGATATCCAGCGCTGCTGGGAAGCTGTTCAGTACGCTCCGCATCCGCGTATCCATACGTTCCTCGCCACAAGCCCCCTGTCCATGGAAAATGTGCTGCACATGACTCCGGAACAGGTCAAGGAAAAGGCCGTGAAGTGCGTGAAGTTTGCAAAGTCCTTGGTCGGCGACAAGGGCGACGTGGAATTCAGTGCCGAACATTTCGGTGACTGCCTCGAAAACATGGACTTTGTGATTGACGTTTTGAAGGCTGTTGTCGAAGCGGGTGCAACAACGATCAACCTGCCGAACACGGTGGAACGCTACCGTCCGAAGCTCTATGTGGATCAGGTCAAGCAGGTCTACGAAGCTCTGCCGAAGAACATCACGATTTCTGTGCACTGCCATAACGACCTCGGCATGGCAACGGCTGCAACCGTCGAAAGTTTCTTTGTCGGTGCAACGCAGCTCGAAGTTGCTTTGAACGGCCTCGGCGAACGTTGCGGCAATACGAACTTCTATGAAGTCGCGATTGGCCTGCACAACTCCGGTGTCGATACGGGGCTGCATCTCGAACGCATTTACGAAACTGCAATTCTCGTGAGCCATTGGAGCGGCGTGCCTATATACATCCGTGCTCCGTTGATCGGAACAGAAGCTATCGTCCATCGCAGTGGCATCCATCAGGATGGCGCTTCCAAGACGAAGGACATGAAGAAGGGCGCTTACCGCCCGATCGACTACTCGATCATCGGTCGCAACCAGAACGATTCGCTCAGCTTTACAAGCCAGAGTGGCCGTACCGCCGTGTACGAAATCATCACGAAGTTCGGCTACAAGATGTCGTTGCAGGAAGCTTCCAAGTTGCAGCCTATCCTCAAGCAGTTGAGCGAAAAGGATGGCGAACTCAGTGCCGAACGCGTGCTCGACGTTTTCCGCGAACAGCTCGTGAACGTGAACGGTCGCTTGGTGTTCAACAACATCGAAGTTATCCCGGACGAAAACCGCTTTATCTTCCACTTCAAGAAGGATGGCGAAGCTTTGATCAAGTCCGTGACGGCTGAAGGCCCGATCGAGGCAGCTCTCATGCTCATGCGTGAAATCGGCATGCCTGTGGAACTTGTGAAGTACCGTCAGCTCGTTGTGCCTGAAAAGGACAAGCTGTGGGCTGGCCGTGGCTTAAGCCGCATCGTGCTCAAGGCGAACAACGAAGAAGTCGAAGGTCGTGGCGTTTCGAGCGATACGCTCAAGGCGAACATGCGCGCTCTCTTCGGCGGCGTGAACCTCTTGTACAAAAAGGCTTAACATCGCGCACAATTGAGATGTCATTCCGGCCCCCGAGCCGGAATCTCCTTTGTTCGATTTTGAAAAGGAGATTCCCGCCTTCGCGGGAATGACAAGTGAGGCGAGAGTCGCGACATAAAACGTCATGGCGGACCTGATCCGCCATCTCGGAAAAAAGGAGAAAATATGTTACAACAACTGAAGACGCCTTTCAAAAAAGTCTATGGTAAGGTTCGTTCGCGCGCGGACGGATTTGTAGGTCCTGTTAAGGAATCGGCGTCCAAGTTGTTGGCGCTTTTCCCGAACATCAAGGCTTTTGCCGGTTCCGAAGATTTGGCCGAAGGCGCTTCTGCAGAAGGCGAGAATGCCGAAGGTACTGACGCAAACGCAAAGCCTGGCCTGCGTGCTCGCTTCAAGAATTTCAAACAATCGCTCAAGGGATTGAGCGATCTTCAAAAGCTTATTCTCTTGACCATTGCCGTTGTGCTCCCGGCGGGCATTCTCATTGCTGTTGCGCTTGCAAGTTTCATCAAACGCAGAAAGAAACAGTCTTGATTTTAGGAAAAAAATGCAGAATCGTCTAGCGATACTTTTGCTTTTTTCGATCTTCTTTTTTGCGGCATGTCAAAGTAGCTCTAATGATACTGCTAAAAGGAATGATAAAAAGTCGACAGAAGAGGCGTTGGAGACTGTTTTCAAAATTGAAGATGCTGTTACCAATTTTTTTAAAAAGAGAGATCGAAATTCTGCTGAAGAATTAATGTCCACGGTCTCTAAGAACAAAGTTGCAGAAGGTTCTTTTAAAGACGATCGTGATGGAACTGAGTACAAGTCTGTACAAATTGGTGACCAATGGTGGATGGCTGAAAACCTAAAATTTCTGCAGGGAGAAGCTGTCTGCTATAAGAATGATTCTACCAATTGCGATAAGTACGGACGTCTCTATTCTTGGGATGAGGCTGAAAAAGCTTGCCCATCGGGTTGGCATTTACCGCAAGTGAGCGAAGTTGAAACTCTCTTGAAAAAAGCAGGCGGTGTTCAGGATAAAGAAAAAAAGTTTTTATGGCATAATGCGGGTTATTCTTTGAAGGCCAAGACGGGGTGGCAGGATTATGATGAGGGCGTTAGTGGGAACGGCTTTGACGTATTGGGTTTTTCGGCGATAGCGGCTGGCCGGTTTGCTGATGATTTTCTTGGTTTCTATTATTTGGATGTTGGAGCTTGGTTCATTGTGTCGCAAAAAAATGCCCCATGTCGTTTTAATATGTTGACGATGGGTTTTGATTCGGGCAATGCTTTTTTATCTTGTCAAAGCGAAGATTCTGGAAAAGAGGAGCTTTTGGGTAAAATAGAAAGTAGCCGATATTCAGTCCGTTGCGTGAAGGATTAATGTCGGTACACCACTTGGTAAAGTGAAGATAACATAAAAATGCTTGGAAATAAGCATGTTCTAGGTTTGTTGCTCCTTTTTACAATAAATTCTGTTTTTCTTTGAAGAACTTTTATAGAAAAATTGTATTTTTTAAAGCAAAGGAGAAAAATATGCATCGTATTTTATCGTTACTCTTCGTTGTTCCTGTTGCTTCATTTGCTGTTGGTGGAAATTTGGCGGGTTCGGGCACTAAGGCTGATCCGTGGCAAGTTGCCGACTATGAAGATTTGAAAAAAGTGGGCGTTACCCCTTATACCATGAACGGTCATTATCGCCTTGTTGCCGATATTGACGCAAGTGCTTCGAATACAGAAACATTTCCCGATGAAACTTCCTCGATAAAAGGGTTCAAGCCTATTGGCATGTTTCTCCCGTCTGTGGTGGCGGCTATGGATTCTGCTGAAAAGAAATGGTCTACGCCTTTTACGGGAACGTTTAACGGGGCTGGTCATAAAATCAGCAATTTGATGATTTATAACTTTGCAGAACCTTCGACGGGTTTCTTTTCTCAATTGGATTCTACGGCGCGCTTGGATAGCCTCACGCTCAAGAGTTATTACTTCAAGGGAATCTATTCTGGCGGCGTAGCAGGAATAAATCGCGGAACCATCAATGAGGTTCATGTCGATACGGATACGCTTGATTTTGTGAGTTCTGCCGGTGGCTTTGTAAGTGAAAACTACGGCACTATAACGAATAGCAGTTTTTCGGGAACGATTTTGGGTGCGTATGTAGGCGGTATTGCCTATGATAATTTCGGCACGATTTCCAAATGCAATGTTGTCCTTAAAAATGGGGATATCCTACGTAAACCGACGATGTATGGTGGAATTGCAAATAACAACAAGGGAACAATTTCAGATTGCAAGGCTTCTGGCGAAATATATGCTTCTGTGAATATCGGAGGTATTGCTTCTGTGAACACCGGTATAGTGGAACGTTGTTCTTCTTCTGTGGAAATCAATGGAGCGGGCAGTTCGAGTTTGCCGGGCATCAATATCGTGAACGCTTATGCTTTGGGTGGATTAATCGCAATTGATAGCGGTAAGGTTTATAACTCCCATGCGACTGGGAATGTTACCGCGACGGCGAGCAATGTTGGTGGATTTGTGGGCGTGGCGTTTGGTGAAATATCTGGATGTAGTGCTTCTGGGAAGATAAAGGCGCTTGCCTATAGTGGAGCTTTTGTTGGCATAAACCGTGGAAAAATCGATAGCAGTTTTGCTACGGGAAAAACGGTGGGGTCTGCATATTTGGGAGGCTTTGCCAGTTACAATCATGGTGAAATTCGCAATTCCCATGCTACGGGTGGTGTAGATGCATCAGCTTCGTCAGGTGGAGGCTTTGTCGCGAGAAACGAAACTACGGGCATTATCGAGAATTGTTATGCGACGGGTAACGTGAACAGTTATGTGTACGCAGGTGGTTTTGCCAGTGAAAACGCCGGAAAAATTTCAAAATCACATTCTGTGGGCCATATCCAAGGTTCAACTAATTTAGGCGGCTTTGTCGGCAAGCAAGAACGAGGCTCTATTGAACTTTCTTACGCGACAGGCTATGTCTATGGCGAAATTGCCGCAGCCGGTTTTGCGGGAATTATTTCTAGTTCTACCATTGACCAATGTTATGCCACAGGGGATGTACTCGAGGCTCATATCGAGGGCGCAGGTTTTGCGTCTGCCGTCTCGAAATCGACCGTGACCAATTCCTTCTCGACAGGAAACGTTTATTCTATAGAAGAGAATTTCCATCAGGCGGGCTCCTTTATTGCTGTCAATGACACATCTTCAAAAGTAAAGAACAGTTTTTCTGTGGGCTCGGTTACGAATCCGACCGCGAATGTAGATAAGCTTTGTGCTACTGACATGGTTAATGGGGTAGATGGATATTATTGGAATGTATCTAATTGTTCCGTTGTCGATACTGCCAATTACGGCATAGCGCTTACGAGTGACCAGATGAAAACTGCGGCAAGCTTTGATAAGTTTGACTTTACAAAAACATGGACGCTTGCTGCCGGGGCTGCATTCCCGACGTTGAAGGATGTACCTTATGTTGCCGAGAAGAAGGATTCGACGGGCTTCTTTGGAAGTGAACTCGAACGCTATGTTCCGTCTGATAATCCTGGCCCTCGAGTTGCTGTGAAACCGTCTCGTTCTTCTGTAGTTCGCAGCGTGCCGCTCTCTTGCCGCTATGAGCAAGGTGCAGTGCATGTATCATTTGCAGTGACAAATGCAGGGACTGCAGATGTTCGCATCTTCAATTTCCAAGGTCGTGAAGTGGGTCGCCATTCGGAATCCGCTGCAACAGGAAATCGAAACGTTTCTTTAGATGCGTCTGGATGGGCTAATGGCCGTTATTTGGCAGTGCTTCGCATAAATGGAAAAATTGCAGGCCAAAAGGCGTTCATAAAGAAATAAGAGAATGCTATATTTCTCTCGTCTGTTGTCTCATTCCTCAAAGCGCCGTAGTCGCGGACTTCATACCTGAGAATCTCTATGCTTTCATCGCGTTTGCCTAAGGATCTTACCCCGTCGCCGTTTTTTGCTGAATTGGAACGCGCCAAAGCAGATGTGTTGACGGAATGCGCTGATGCTTGCGGTAACGGTGCCGGATGCCTTCCGTTTATCGACATGACGGTGAGTAGCCCGCTTCGTGTAGGGCTGCCGTTTGACTTGGCTCCTGCGGTTGATGAAGCAAAGAGCGAATTTGGAACTTGGGTGGCCGATGCTGCGGGCCGTCGTGATGCTCGCGAAGCGGTTGTGGAATATTACCGCGAACGCGGTGGTGCATTTACCGCGGGGCAAATTATTCTCACTGCAAGTACGAGCGAAGCGTATTCTGTTTTGTTCAAGACGTTCTGTGATCCGGGCGATGTTATTTTGACGCCGATGCCCGGCTATCCGCTCTTGGATACGCTTGCGCAATTGGAACATCTCGAATGCGCTCCGTATTTTTTGAAGCTGAAACGACAACCTGTTAAGGCGAGAGTCGCGACCAACAAAGTTGGGCATGACCGAGCCGAATGGTTGGGACTTGAGCGAAGCGAAAGTCCAAAGACGAAAGAAGAAAGACGAAAGAGGTTGTCTGGCCCTTCGGCTAAGCTCAGGGACCTTACAAAGTTCACTGCCTGTACTGAGCAATGTCGAAGTAAGTCTGCCGAAGTGAATACAACATCTTCTTTCCGCTTTGTTTTGGATTCTGACAGCTTGCTTGCGGCGCCCGAACGTGCGAAAATCTTGTTGCTTGTTTCGCCGCATAACCCGACAGGGCATTGCGTTTCGCGCGAAGAATGGAACGAGGCGGTTCGCTTCTGCGAAGAGAACAATATGATTCTCGTCGTCGATGAAGTCTTTGCGGACTACGCTTTTTCGGATAAAGTCCAACGCTCTTGGCAATACGTCATTGCGAGCGAAGCGAAACAATCCATGAATGTTGAATGCGCCAATCTCTGGGATGCGGGTGGTGGCGACTACATCAACCTTCCCGAAGACGGTCCGAAGTGCCCGATTTTCTGGCTGAACGGTTTAAGTAAAGCGGTGGGCTCTCCGCAGTTGAAACTCGGATGGATGGCGTTCTACGCTCCACGTGAAAAGTTCGAAGAAATTCGTGCAGCCCTCGAATTTGTCGAAGACGCCTACTTGAGCGTGTCTTCGCCCGCGCAGTCTTTAGCGCGCCCAACGCTTGCTGTTTCTGCTGCTTATGAATCGCGTATCCGCGAACGCCTTTTGCAGAACTGGAATACGCTCCGTGAAGCTTTCCCGAGCAAGTACTGCCCCGAAGTTCTTGGCGGCTGGTATGCGGTTGTGCGTCTTGGCGAAGACGATGAAGAAATTACGCTTAGACAGCTCCGCGAAAAGCATGTGCTTGTGCAGCCTGGATTCTTCTTTGACTTTGATGAAGACGGCTGGGTGGTTATTAGCTTGTTGCAAGAACCTGCGCAGTTTAAGGAAGCGATCCGTCGCATCAAAGCATAAAGTAAGAAGATGTCCGCTGGAGCTTATCCCAGCCCCGAACTGGGACGGGCATGACAAGTCTTGCGATCTTTTGGATGACATTGTGTGTTAAACAAAAAAGCCCTCGCTTTTGCGAGAGCTTTTTAAAGTCGTCATTTCTGACTTGATCCGATGACAGTTCTGCCAACTGTCTACTTCCTACTGCGGAAGCCGCCTAAATCCCGTTTACCTTGAACGTCTTTGTTGCGTTCTTGGACGTAACCTTGATTATCTGCATGCCTTTATTCTTAAGGCTTACATTCAGGCTAGCGCCCTTGCTTGCAATTTCTTGTTCAAGCTTGCCGTTGAGGCCGAATACCTGGACCTTGAACGGGACGGAATTTGCACTGCTAATAGTCAGAGAATTTGTACTGCGCACAAGGCTGAATGTATTTGTATTCAAAATGCGCCCAGCAACGATTCCTTCTTGCTTTTTCTTTTCTTCTTCCTCTTTCTTCTTGCGTTCTTCTTCTTCAAGACGTTTCTTTTCTTCTTCGTCTTCTACGTCACTGCCGACGCTGTCGACCGGAGCCTTCTTGCTCAAGATGTAACCGAGAGCGCCGACGAGAGGAGCGTTAATGTCTACGCAGACTTCGTTCACTTGCCAGTTGGAAACATTTCCATCGTGGCTACCGCTACTGAAGTTGCCTGCAATCATGCCTCCCAGGAGCTTGTTCTTTTCTGGAGCGGAACCTGCGCCATTGACATCACGACCCGGGTCTTCGTTGCCGTAGTAGCCACGATGATGGGGCTTTGTGGGTGCGTTTGCACCATTTCTGGTAAAGCCAACAACGTAGGATTTCTTGTTGCTGTTATCGCCAAGAAGGTATCCAATGTTCTTTTCGATATCCTTGTCGTAAGAACTGTCCTTGGAGAACTTGGAGTAGAGGGCGTACAAGAATGCGCCTCCCGACGGAGAACGGGTGGGGAATCCAGCTCCCTTGATATCCTTGTTGTAAATTCCCTGGTTATCGACATTTTCCAAATAGATTCTGTCGAGGTAGGTCTGGACACCGGCAAGGTCTCCCTGCGGATGCCATTCGAAAATGAATTCGCCCAAAATGTAAGTAATCGGACTTGCGTCAGAATAGCTCAAGCGTGAGAAACCATTCTTTTCGAAGTCAATCATGTCATAGAACTTTCTGGCTTCGGTTTTGTAGGTTTCTTCTTTGGTTGTGCGGTAAAGTTCAATAGCGGCAAGGCAAGGACCATCAGCCCAGATGCCATTCCACCAGCTACTTTCATAGAAACCTTGGGAGTTCGTGACGCCTTTGTGGCTCTTGGAGTATGCAAAGGCCGTCTTTGCGGCTTTCAAGTATTTTGCGCGGGCGCTTTCATCGGGGTCGATTCTTGCCATGACGGCGAGCATAGCAGCGGCCATACCCGGGGTGTAAGCATCGTTTTCATGACCTTTAATTTCGCGCGGTTCGCCGCCGTCACCTGTTCCGAGCTTGGTCATGGCGCCGGCAGTAACCCACTTGTTGTGGTCTTGGTTGCCGTTACCTTTCACGGTCACAAAGTTGTTTTCGTCGATGGCGGCCTTGACCCAGAAATCAGCTTCATAGCGGAGTTCTTCGAGAAGGTCACGCACGTCGTTTGGCTTACCGCCTTTGCGCGTATAATCCTTGCTGGCCTTGTAGTCGGTGTAGTCACCGGTGTAGAGGTCATAATAGCCTTTCGTAAATTCGGCGAAGCTGAGTGCCAAAACGTAAGAGGCGAAGCCTTGGCTTTGACCGTACATCACGTGGTCACCGCAGTCAAACCAACCACCGCTTACGTCCTTTCCGTTGTACTTGTCGCCGGTAAAGCTTGTCGGGTTGTTTGTACCATCCAAAACCCAGTTCGGGCCTTGACCAGAGCGCTGTGCTCCATAAAAACGTGTGGTCATCCATGCGGCTTCTACGTAATCATCTGTGCTCAAAGCAGCATAGCTGCTTGTAAATGCAAGTCCAAATACCGCAAGGCCTGCAAAAAAAGTCTTTTTTAACATACTCGTCCTCTAAGGTTTCCCATCCACTCGTAGCCAACACAATATAAAATTTTATAGGATTTTTTCATGAAAAATAAAATTCACCTTTCGGAAACAGGAGAAAATTACGCTCAGCTTGTAATTTTTTGAATACATTTTTGAATGCGTATTGATAAAAAATGACAATAACTATATATTAGACCATGGTGTGGGTTATTTAAAAAGTGGGATGTTTTATGAAACGTTTTGTTTCTGTTTTTGCTTGTGTCGGCTTTTTTGCGGCAGCCTATGCTCAAGTTTCTCTTGAAAATGCCTCTGGTGCGCTAGAATCTGCGTACGTTGAATGGGCTTCGGATGGTTCCGATAGCTATAACGTCTATTATTCGGGTGCTGGTGCAAGTAATGTCAAGGTCGATGCGCCGCTCATCCGCAAGTACGGTTCCAAGTTCCGCGTCGATGCGGTGGGCCTCAAGGCGGGCGATTACACGTTCAAGGTAGTTTCGGTCAAGGGCGGCAAAGAAGGTGCTTCGTCGACTTCCAAGACGATTTCGGTGAAAGCTCATGACCGCAGCGGTTTTGCTTTTAGCAACGGACATGTTCCGGGAGCCTACAAGGCCGATGGTACACTCAAAAGTGGTGCGGTTGTTCTTTATGTCTCGGAATCGACAAAGAATTCGGTCCAGCTTGATGTGATTACGAGTAGCAAGGGCGCAACAACGGCATGCTCTGGTTTGCAGGACATTTTGACCGCTCTCAAGAAAGGCTATGACACACGCCCGATTGCAATCCGCTTGATTGGCAATGTCACCGACCCCGCGGTAACGGACAAGGGCGATATCCTAGTGGACATGGGCGAAAAAGAAGGTCTATCGCTGACAATTGAAGGTGTCGGCAACGATGCAACCGCAAACGGCTGGGGCATCCGCATCAAGAATGCTCAAGACGTGGAAATCCGCAATCTCGGTATCATGAATGTGGATAGCAACGAAGGCGATAATATTAGCCTCCAGCAAAACTGCCAATACATTTGGGTGCATAACTGTGACTTTTTCTACGGCCATGCAGGTAGCGATAAGGATCAGGTTAAGGGCGATGGCGCTCTGGATTGCAAAAAATCGACTCATATCACGTTCAGCTACAATCACTTCTGGGACAATGGCAAGTCGAATTTGCTAGGCCTTTCCGAGGAAACGACAGACGCGCTCTACATCACGTATCATCACAATTGGTATGATCATTCCGATAGCCGTCATCCGCGAGTGCGCTATTACAGTGCTCATGTTTACAACAACTACTATGATGGCAATGCAAAGTATGGCGCGGGTTCTACGCTAGGTTCATCGGTATTCATGGAAGCGAACTATTTCCGCAATTGCAAGTATCCGATGATGACTTCGTTGCAGGGGAGCGATGTTTATGCGGGTGGCACCAAGCGCGACCCGAAAAATTTGGGCACCTTCAGCGGCGAAGACGGGGGTGCAATCAAGGCATTCAATAACTACATGGAAGGCTCATTTACGTTCATTTCGTACGGTGCAAGCAAGTACATGCTCAAGGGCAAGGAAACGGCGGTGGGTTCTATCGATTCCAAGGCTGACTTTGATGCCTACGTGGTTGCAAATCGCAATGACAAGGTGCCGTCTAGCGTGAAGTCTTATGCCGGTGCTAACTCCTATAACAACTTTGACACAGACATGTCCGTGATGTACAGCTATACGGCGGATTCTCCGGAAGCCGCTCGCAACAACGTGATTGCCTATGCGGGACGCGTGCAGGGCGGTGATTTCAAATGGACGTTTAATAATGCTGTGGATGATACGGCTAGTGCCGTCAACCAGAAACTCAAAGACGCTCTTATGGCATACAAAGGAAGCAATGGGGAGGTTGTGGAATACTCGAGTTCATCGAGTAAAGTTCCCGGCAGTTCTTCCAGCAACTCAAAGGTCCCGGGGCCTGCTGAAGGGTCATCATCTTCGATTGCGACTTCTTCGTCATCTTGGAACGGAGCGATAGGATCCAGTAGCAGTTCAGAGGGAGACGTGGGCCTTGCCAAGATGGTTTCTAAGTCAAGAAATTTCTTCTACGATTCGCGTTCTTCCCAGCTTTTCATTGGTTCTAGCGATGTTACCTGCCTGGATATCATTGGCGTTGATGGTCGCCGAGTCGATATTGCTGGCCTCAAAAAAGTTGGCGATGTTCATGTGCTGGATGCGAGCTCCCTTCGTGCCGGGATTTACATTGTGCGACTCTCGACTGCTCGTGATGTACAAACGATAAAATTCGTGAAGAATTAGTTGCAGGTCAATGGTCTTTAGTTTTGAGTTTCTTGGTTGAAAACGCAATGAAATCTATTGAACAACGACTAAGGACTAATGACCTTTTTCTGTAAATTTTTATATCCTAAATTGCGTTTTTTTGACGAAAAACCATGTATCTAAATAAATTACATCTATCTCCCCATATAATATTTATTTTTCAATCGGGATTAATGGTTGCGGAGATTGGGTGTAAACCAAAAGGATGTTTATGAAAAAAATCTTCGCATTTTTGATGTGCGCTGCCGTAACTTCTGCTATGGCAGTTTCTGCTAGCCGTCTTGGCCCAGTGAGCACATACGGTGAACTTAAGGCTAATGGTGGCAAGCTTTCTGGCTCCTGCCCGGATTATGCCAACAAGCCGGTTCAGGTCAAAGGCATGAGCCTCTTCTGGAGCTCGGGTGCAGATAGCTCTACGGTTTTCTATTCTGAAAAGGCCGTGAACGCCATGGTGAAGCAAATGAACATCGAAGTCATTCGCTTTGCAATGGGTGTGACTCAGGAAAAGTTCCAGGACCAGGGCCGTGGCTACTTGAGTAGCCCGCAGGGCGAAACTCTCCAGAAGGGTTACCTCAAGAACGTGGTCAATGCCGCTATCGAAAACGACATTTATGTGATTATTGACTGGCACATCGAAAGTGCAAACGGCAATACTTCTGAGGCTGTCAAGTTCTTCGAATATGCGGCCAAGGAATACGGTTCCTATAACAACGTGATTTTCGAAGTGTGGAATGAACCGGTCGGTGCAGACATGGGCACTGTCGCATCTCACGCTAACTCTGTGATTGCTGCAATTCGTGCAGCCGGTTCTGATAACCTCGTGCTCGTGGGTAGCCCGGAATGGTCCAGCCATCCGGAACAGTGCGCTCAGGCAGGCATTCAGGACAGCAAGAAAAACTTTGGTTGCACGCTCCACTTCTATGCCGCAACGCATCAGACGGGTAACGGCGGTTACAATGATCGTGCTGCTCAGGCTATGTCTGCCGGCGTTCCTGTGTTTGCTACGGAATGGGGTACGGTTAGTGCCGACGGTAACGGTTCTCCGAACCAAAACGCCAGTGAAGCTTGGATTAGCTGGATGAACCAGAACAATGTGTCTTGGGCTAACTGGTCTGCTTCTGCAATCAAGGAACAGTCTGCTGCATTCCAGAACCTCGCTATTGACAACGGCCTTACCTTTACGGCATCTGGTAGCATGGTCAAGGGCTGGATGAACGGAACGAGCGGTTATAAGGATTGCGGTCTCCAGAATGGTAACGCATCTTCTAATAGCGGTTTCTCGGCAGGTGTTGCTAATGGTACAAAGACCGATCTCATTGATGACCTCGAAGATGGTGACCGCTTCGCTTACACAGGCGGATGGTGGTCTGCATTTGCGGATTCCGACGACGATACGGACGGCCAAGGCGAAACCTCTATTTCTAACAAGAAATGGGAAAACGATTTCGGTAAGCAAGTTTATGACGTGCTTATGGAAAAGAAGGGCGACAAGAATACTTCTAAGTACATGGCTGGTATCGAGAAAATCAAACTTGCCAAGGGCGCTTACAAGTATGCTCCGTACGTTGCAATTGGCCTTAACCTCAAGCGCGATACGACTATTATCGATCTCTCTGCTTGCAAGTCCATCAGCTACAAGTTCAAGGGTGCAAGCCACAACTTCCGCGTTGAAACCTCTCTCGTTACGAACTGGAACTTCCATCACGTGAACAAGGATGGTTCGGATGAATGGAAGGAAGTTGAACTCACTTGGGACCAGTTTACTCAGGAAAGCTGGGGCGATGATGACAAGCACTTTAGCCTCGGTGACAAGGGTATGAACAAGGTGCAGCGTTTTGCTTGGGAAGTCAAGGGCGCTCTCGATGTTCCGGATAGCAAGAACCAGCCCAAGTACGATTACCTCTATGTGGATGACGTTCGTTGCAATGGCGTTTCTATCACGGCTATTAGCGGTGGTGACGGCCCGGCTCCGACTTCCTCTTCTGCAACTGCAACGTCCAGCTCTGGCGCTGTAAAATCCAGCTCTTCTAAGGGTGGCAACTCTAGCTCCAGCGTTGCTCCGGTGGTTTCGTCTTCTTCTGTAGTTCCTGTTAAGGATCTCTTGATTATTGACGATGTCGAAGACGGTGACGAAGTTGCCAACACGACGGGTACTTGGTATGCCTATACGGACAAGGATCCGGGTGGACTTTCTTCGATCTCGAACGTCTATGACACTAAGCTTGGTGGTTATGTCGTGGTGTTCCCGGGTACGACGGATCCGACTAACGGAACCAAGAACTTTATCGCCTTGAACGACATCGTTTGGGATCGTGGCACTTATGAATACGCTCCGTTCGTTGCCATTGGCTTGAACCTCAATGCGGATACCTCGAAGGGTGTTGACTTGAGCGCATGCTCTGCTCTCAGCTACCGTTATAAGGGTGCTGCTCACAGGTTCAAGGTGCAGGACGGCCAGGTGGTTGACTTTGCGTACCATGAATTCCGTGCTGCGGATATTACGGAATGGAAGACGGTGGTCATTCCTTGGGATAAGCTCGAACAGCCGGTTTGGACGCAGGACCCGAAGGACTTGAACAAGGCCGGGATCAAGAAGATGGCTTGGGAAGTAGTTGGTTATGAAGGCTTTGACGATCAGCCGGAAATCAAGTACCTCTACGTGGATGACCTCAAATGCCTCAGCGGATCGGTGGCTATCAAGGCCATTGCTCGCGCTGCAAGCGGCATCAAGCTTGGCATGAAGGGTAACGTATTGAGCGTGAACTTCAATAAGGCAGGCCAGGCTTCTGTCCAGGTGTTCGACATGATGGGCCATGTTGTTGAAAGCTTCAATGAAAACGTGACCGCCGGTGCAAACCAGTTCTCTCTCAAGAACATGAGCAACGGTAACTATGTCGTGCGTGTGATGATGAATGGTGCAAGCAAGAGCGCTCGTATCTCCATCAAGTAAAGACTGATGTGCCCTCAATGAGGGCGCTAAGTAACCATCAAAAAACGTCTCGGGCGAATGCTCGGGACGTTTTTGCATGTTTTAAAAATGACAAGGGAGGGCTCGCGCCCCTCCTAAATTGTCATGCCCGCCACCGAGCGGGCATCGCCTTTTCATCAGTTTTTATTCAAGGTTCCTCTGCAATACTTCGCACTTGGCCTTAGCCCATTCCTCGAATGTATCGTCGGCGAGGTGGTCCTTGGCTTCTTGCATCAAATGCAGGTAGAAGTGCAAATTGTGGATGCTCGCGAGCGTGTAACCGAGCGATTCACCGGCATGGTGCAGGTGGCGCAAGTAGGCACGGCTGAAGTTACGGCAGCAGTAGCAGTCGCAATTCGGGTCTACGGGCTTGTCATATTCTTCGGCATGGCGTGCAGCCTTGTAGCGGAGAACGCCTTCGCTTGTGAAGAGCATGCCGTTACGGGCGTTGCGCGTAGGCATGACGCAGTCGAACATGTCGACGCCGCGTCCAATGAGTTCGAGCAAATTCCACGGCGTTCCGACGCCCATCACATAGCGCGGATGGTCGGCGGGCAAGTAGTCGGTGCAGAAGTCTGCGATTTCGTACATCGTTTCGGTCGGTTCGCCCACGGAAAGGCCTCCCATGGCGTAGCCGTCTGGGCCAAGTTCTGCAATGCGTTCAATGGCTTGCTTGCGCAAATGCGTGTGCATACCGCCTTGGATAATGCCGAAAAATTGCTGGTCGTAACCGTGAATAGGCGGATGTTCCTTGAGCCATTCCATGGCTTCGGCGGTCCAGCGGAGCGTGTAATTTAAGCTATGTTCAGCTTCCTTGACTGTGCTCGGGTACGGTGTGCATTCGTCAAGAGCCATGATGATGTCGGCGCCGATTTCGCGCTGGGCGTTCATCACGCTTGCCGGACTAAAAAAGTGCTTGGAACCGTCGAGAATGCTTCTGAATTCAACGCCTTCGGGCTTGATCTTGCGCAAGTCCTTCAAGCTCCACACCTGGAATCCACCACTGTCCGTAAGCACTGGGCCGTTCCAGCTCATGAACTTGTGAATGCCGCCTGCAGCAGCGATTTTAGGCGTTGTGGGGCGCAAATACAAGTGGTACGTGTTGGCGAGGATAATCTGAGCCTTGATGTCTTCCTTGAGCTGTGCAGGCGTTACGGCCTTAACGGTCGCTTCGGTGCCCACCGGCATAAAAATCGGCGTTTGGATGTCGCCGTGGTCGGTGTGCAAAACACCTAGACGGGCCTTGGATTTCTTCGACGTCTTCTTCAGTTCAAAACGATTCATATTGCAAATGTAGAATTTTTTCTCAATGTCACCCCGGCCTAAGTCTGTCCCGCGCTAGTTGCGGGATGCCGGGGGCGACAAAGCAAATAAAAAAGACTCGATTTTCATCGAGTCTTTTTCTGCGGTCGGACAGACTTGAACTGTCATGAGATTGCTCCCACTAGCACCTCAAGCTAGCGTGTCTACCAATTCCACCACGACCGCGTGGTCCTTAGCGGAACGACACAAAGATAGTATAAAATTTTGATTTTGGAAACGTGTCAGGCGAAAATAAATGAAATTTTTTTTTCGATGCAATCTTCAAGTCCGCGAGCTTTTTGTCATGCCCCGCTCCAACGGAGCTTCTTCGTATTCAAAGCAAATAAAAAAGACTCGATTTTCATCGAGTCTTTTTCTGCGGTCGGACAGACTTGAACTGTCATGAGATTGCTCCCACTAGCACCTCAAGCTAGCGTGTCTACCAATTCCACCACGACCGCGTGGTCCTTAGCGGAACGGCAACAAATTTAGTATAAAACCTTCCGCTTGTAAAGGGGTGTTTGTGAAATTAATAAAAAAATTTAGAACTTAGAACTTAGAACTTAGAACTTAGAACATCCTCTCTAAGTTCTAAAAGCGAAGCGGTCTAAGCTCTACCAACTGCGGCTCTGCCGCCCTAAGTTCTACCAACTAAGCTCTACCAACTGTACGGCTTAGCCGTAGTTTTCCACCAGCTTATCGAAGACTTGTCCGCGGACTTTGTAATTCTTGAACAGTCCAAAGCTTGCGCAGGCTGGGCTCATGATGACGGTTCCGCCTTGACCGATGCTAAGGCTATCAGCGAAAGCTTCTTCGAGAGTGGGGAAGATGGCAGTCTTGATGCCTGCTTCATCGACTCCAGCTTTTTTCAAGTCGGCAAGCATGCGTTCTGCGGTAGCGCCAATGAGCGCAATTTGCTTCAAGTTCGGGCGTTCCTTCACCAAAATGTTCGAAAGTTCCGTGAAGTCAGCGTTCTTTTCAGAACCGCCCAGAATCAATGCGAACGGACGCTTCATGCTTGCCGTTGCAGCAATCGTTGCGTCCGGGCGTGTGGCGTAGCTGTCGTTGTAAAATTCAATGCCGTTCTTTTCGCCCTTGAATTCCATGCGGAAGGGGAGTGTCTCGTAACTCTTGAGCGCTTCAAAAGCATCGGCAACCTTAATGCCCAAAGCCTTGCAGGCGAGCGTTGCTGCGGCCATGTTTTCAAGCTGGTAAATCCCACGCACCTTGCAATCTGAGAGGTACAAAGTAACGCCATCAATCGTAAGCGTTGCTCCGTCAATCACAGCATCGCCGTCACCAGCGCTTTCGCCATCCTTAAGGCTTACTGCATACTTTGTCTTGGCCGGGCTTTCTGCGGCAATCTTTGCTGTCGGGGCGGCGTCTTTCAGATAAACGCATGCGCCATCGCGCTTTTGCCAACGCACCAAATTTGCCTTTGCGTCGCGGTATTCTTCAACGGTCTTGTGCCAGTCCAAGTGCTCTGTCGAAACTCGCAAAACAACGCCAACGTCCGGCGATACGGACAAAGTCATCAGCTGGAAACTCGAAAGTTCCAAGATGCTGATGCGGTCCGGAGTTTCATCTTCAAGCAGGTCCAATGCCGGTACGCCAAAGTTTCCGCCAATCGCGTTCGCTTTACCGCACTTGTCCAAAATGTGGCTGATCATGCTCACGGTAGAACCCTTGCCGAGAGTGCCCGTTACACCGACGACTTTTGCAGAACGAGTTTGTTCTAAGAATAGCTGAATCTGGCTCGTCATGATTCCGCCGTTCATCTGGAATTGGAACAGCTCCTTGCTCATCGGATAAACGCCTGCCGAGCGTACAACCGTCACACAATCCTTGAGCCCGTCCAAATAGTTTTCGCCGCTGCTCACCTTGACGTTCACGCCAGCAGGGACTTCTGGCAAGCTCACCGGGTTCTTGTCCATCACGACGATGTCCTTGACGCCTTCGCGGAAAAGATAACGCAATGTGCTCTGGCCCTCAACGCCAAAGCCTAAAATACCAACAGGAGAAACGAGTGTGTTCTGCATAAAAATCCTTGATGTAATTACGTTTAAAATTTAGCAACCCTTACCATAAGTGGGCTCCTTTCATTTATTCAATAACCATTGACCAATGACTAACCACTAGTATCCAAAAACAAAAATCCGCTCTCTTTCGAGAACGGACTTCTGAATGCGGTCGGACAGACTTGAACTGTCATGAGATTGCTCCCACTAGCACCTCAAGCTAGCGTGTCTACCAATTCCACCACGACCGCAGAGCTTAGTTTGCCGCAACGTTTCCGAAGCGGTAAACTACAAACTCTTACTTCGCAGCTTTCTTCTTGCCTTTCTTAGCCTTCGGAGCTTCAGCCGGTGCAGCCGGAGCAGCTTCTGCAGCAGGTGCCGGAGCGACAGCTTCAACAGCGGCCGGAGCTTCAGCCTTCACTTCAGCGGCAGCCGGTGCTGCTGGTGCAGCTTCAGCCGGAGCGTTGAAAGTAGCCGGGAGAGCCGGAACTTCCGGAACGGCTTGTTCTGCAGCGCTTTCGCGAGTTGCCTTCTGCATCGCAGATTCTTCAACAGCTTGATCCTGCTTGGCAGTAATGAGGCCAAGAGCAAAAACAACGATGAAGAAAATCACAGCAACGACACGAGTCAACTTCTGGATGAAGGTCGCGGCGCCGGCGGTAGAAAATGCAGATTGCGAAGTCATGCCACCGATTCCTGCGAGACCGCCCATCTTGTCATTCTGCACGAGAACGAGGAGAGAGAGGAATACGCAAAGAAACACGTGGAGGACGATCAATACCCAAAAGAGAGTTGTCATTTGTGACGATCCTTTCGTTAAAAGTTACTTGGCTTCAGCGGCAGCGATGATTTCCATGAAGGTGTTAGCCTTGAGACCTGCACCACCAATGAGACCGCCGTCGATGTCCTTCTGAGCGAGGAGGCCAGCTGCGTTGGCACCCTTCATGGAGCCACCGTACTGGATGCGCATGCCTTCTGCAACAGCTTCGCCGTAGATTTCCTTAACAACGGAGCGGACATAAGCCTGAGTTTCTTCAGCCTGTTCGTCGGTAGCGGTAACGCCAGTACCGATTGCCCAAACCGGTTCGTATGCGAGAACGCACTTGGCTGCGTCTTCAGCAGAAACGTCCTTGAAGGCGCCCTTGACCTGGAGGCCGAGAACTTCCTTGAGGATGCCGCCTTGGCGCTGGTCGAGAGTTTCGCCAATGCAGATGATCGGCTTGAGGCCAGCTTCGAGAGTCTTCTTGACCTTGAGGTTCACGGTTTCTTCCGTTTCGTGGAAGTACTGACGCTGTTCGGAGTGACCGATAATCACGTATTCAGCACCGATTTCCTTGACCATGTCAATGGAAACCTTACCCGTGTATGCGCCCTGGTCCTTCCAGTGGATGTCCTGGATAGCGAGCTTCACGTTCGTGCCCTTAACAACGTCTGCAACCTTAGCAGCAGCGAGGTAAGTCGGAGCGATAACGACTTCGGTCTTCTTCACGTCCTTGACGGCTTCCACGATATCCTTAGCGAGCTGAACGGATTCGCTAACGGTCTTGTTCATCTTCCAGTTACCAGCAATGATATACTGACGCATAATTAACTCCT
>Ga0310786_10004327_pt1 | contig 19845 bp, 13 predicted proteins | sample AusTroGonzalo_MG_FD_203881 | JGI IMG/M metagenome (GOLD analysis project Ga0310786, IMG submission 203881) | Bovine rumen microbial communities from tropical cattle in Woodstock, Queensland, Australia - Gonzalo_03 (v2) (version 2) | ecosystem: Host-associated > Mammals > Digestive system >... | reverse complement strand
AGGGCTATCAGGTGTTCGGAATAAGCCGAGACTCAATACAGAGCCATATTAAGTTTGCGCAGAAGTATGAGTTACCCTTCCCGCTCCTGTCGGACCCCGACCACACAATCCTGGAGCAGTTGGGAGCATGGGGCGAGAAGAAAAACTACGGCAAGGTCACGATGGGCACCCTGCGCAAAACCTACATATTCGACGAGAACGGTATCTGCACCCGCGTGATAGAGAAGGTGGACACCAAGAACCACTCAACCCAGATACTGTAATTACATAAACTCTTTCAGGAAGGGCTTGAAATTGTTGCTTGAAGGCGAATCTATGATTGCAAATACAATCTTACTGAACCTGCCCTGAAACTCATTTTCGTCAAGCACCTGATGGAAAAGGCGCGCCATCTGGGCGGGAGGTGTACAGAACGCTCCGCAACCCAATGCGCCCAGCACAAGGCTATCGTGGTTCTTGAGCGCACCAATCCTTAGGATAGTGCGTATTTTCTCTTTCAGGATTGGCTTGTCACTCTCCGGGATATTGCCGTTATCAAGCTGGTTGTGCCCGTGCTTGGGGTTGTAATTCAATGATGCAACCGATATTACCGCAGCCCGGAACGGCTCGTCCAGCAACGCATAGCCCTCATCCTTTGTAGCACGGAAAAAGGTGATGTCCGGGCTGTAGATACCACCGTAGGTATTGTCCATCGGATAACGTTCGGCACGACGTTTTACACCCACCATATCGGCCAAATCACCGTATCGGCCACCCGGCAAAGAGAACTGGTAAAGCGATATAGCCAGGGTACTGCGGCGGCAAAGGTCCTCCTCCTGGGCGCTGGAGCCGGTAAGCACTCCCCCACCCGGATGATAAAGACTGGCCATATTGAGCAATGCCGGATTATATCCCTGCTCCACCAGATCATGCGTGGCCAGGATACAATCCTGATTCAAAACGTGCAATTGGGGTCTGACCCCTTTTGTATCATTTTTAAGTTCGATGGGCGCGGAGAACATCTCAGAATCTTCAACGAACTTCCCGCCCACAGGCAACGTAACCACGCGGTCCGTCTCCGTGCGGTAAGCGCCGTCACGGAAAATGTCCAGATTGTGCATGAACACCTTGGTCAAAAGTGCCCGCCTGGCATCGCCACTACGCGTAACCGACGCCTTCCACCAACCGCTAAGCCATATCTGGCTGTTCCACTGCTGTGCCCTCAACATAATGCATCTTTGCTTTTTCAGATTGCCAAAGTTACAAAATAATCAACTTGTTCCGCGTAATAATCAGGAGGGTGGATTTCATTCCGAAAAAAAAGTACATAATTATAGAAATCACAATTCTTTAGTGTAATTTTGCGTCCGATACGGTGATGCCGCCACACACTGTGACGGCAGAAAGGGAATCCGGTGCAAGACCGGAACAGTGCCCGCTACTGTAAAGTCCTCAAAAAATTCCGCAGGGAATCACAACGCCACTGCTTCTCTAACTGAGGTGGGAAGGCCCCTGCGGAGGACCAAGCCAGGAAACCTGCCGCATCGGTTATATTTAGAACAACGGTCCCGGGACAGAGCCTGTTCAGATTTATTTGTTTTCAAAAGGATATATGCTAAAGAATCTGATTCTTTCAGTCGTATCATTGTGCGCTTTGTTGCCCGTATATGGTCAGGTAACACTAAGCGGCATAGTGGTTGACTCCGAGACCGGCAAGCCGGTACAAGGTGCCAATATCCGTGTGGAACATAGTCTGACAGGGGCTTCCACCAACGGAAAAGGCGAGTTCACAATCCAGAATCTGCAGGACGGGCAGAGCCACAAGCTAAGCGTCACACACGTATCGTATCTGCCTGCTGAATATACTGCATCGGCAGGTGAGAATGACATCATAATCCGGCTACGTGAAAGCTACATCAACCTGGGGCAAGTGGTAGTAACCGGTACCGGCACGCACCGCCGCATGACAAACTCCCCCGTTCCCATTCAGGTGATTACCGCCAAGGACATTCAGAACGCCGGAGTGACATCGGTAGAGGATGCACTCACTAGGCTTATGCCCAACATCACCACCATGACCAACGGTATGGGCACATTCCTGAACCTGAACGGCATAGGGCAGGACTATATGCTCATAATGGAGAACGGACACCGTACCGGAGGCGACGAGCGTATGGCACGCATAAACGTATCTAACATAAAGCGCATTGAGGTCCAGAGCGGTGCGGCATCGGCCCTTTACGGAAGCGAGGCCATAGGCGGAGTGATCAATATCATTACCGACGATTCCAGGAACGGCACGGGAGTGAATTCATACACCCATTACACTACTCACGGACGTTTCACGCAGTCCATTGATGCCGATGTAACCGCAGGCCGCCTGTCATCATACACCACCTATCAGCGCAAGGAGGCCGACAACTGGCAGGTTAACGACATTGACGAGGATGGATACAAGACCGGGCGCCCCATGTCGGCCGGATTCCGCTCGGACAATGTGAGCCAGAGGTTCACATACAGTGTTAATGACAAGCTGAACCTGTCCCTGCGCGGCAACTACAACACATATGAGACACTCCGCCCCGAGAGTGCCACATACTACAAAAAGAGCGGCAAGAATGATGACGGTTCAGATAAATACGTTGAAACCAAAGCCTATACCTACAATATGGCTCACCAAACCTGGCTTTATGGTGTGGGTGCAGACTACATGATAAATCCCAATGCCTATATTGAAGCGGATTTCTATAATGACAACTTCACATCATCATACAGGTATTTCAGCAAGAGCGGCAGTTTTATGCCAGGTGATGAGCAGAAGCGCAAGGAGACGCACTATTATGACGCCAATGTAAAAGGTATATTCAAACCGAATGGAATCAACAAGATATCTGTCGGTGTAGAATATATTGACGAGCAGTTGCGCAGCGAATCGGACAACATAGATTTCAAGAGCATGTTCACAGCGGCCGTATATGCGCAGGATGAGCTATCCATTACAAAGAACATACAGGCTGTGGCCGGTATACGCTATCTCTATAACGAGAATTTCAGAAGTCACGCAACACCCGATTTCTCACTCATGTACAATCCGGGCGGATTCCGGTTCCGTGCGGCATATTCCACAGGCTACCGCTCTCCTACCCTTAGCCAGCTCTACGCCACAGACCAGACCAAGACCGCCAGCCGTTACACCGTGGGCAACCCTGACCTAAAACCTGAGAAGAGCAGTTTCTGGTCACTAAATGCAGAATACTCAAACCAGCGTCTGTCTGTCTCTGTTACAGGACTGATAAACAATGTGACCGACATGATAAACTACCGCACACTCACAGATGCTGAGATATCGGCCTTAGGATACGATGCACTTCACGCTGAGTACGCAACCATACGGCAGCGTGACAACATAGACAACGCACAGATAAAGAGCATCAGCGCCAACGCAAACATATATATCGGCGCAGGTCTGACCGTTGGTGGCGGATATGTGTTTACAGACTCCAAGGCCGAGAGTGACGGAAAAACAACTCCGGTTGACAAGAGCGTGAAGCATAGCGGTAATGTGAATGCACATTGGGACCATGACTGGGGCGGTTATCACCTGAATGTGAGCCTGAACGGTCATATGCAAGGAGAGCGTTACTCAAGTACATACGGCTATGCTCCTGCATACAGTCAGTGGGACCTCAACACCAAACACACCTTCTATCTGGAGGATATGGTCATTGAACCCGGAATAGGTATTGAGAATATACTGAATGAGCGTGACACACGCCCCTGGAACAGCAATTTCTCTACCGTCAATCCCGGGCGTTCGGTTTATGTTAGTCTGGCATTAAGATTCAGGAAATGAAAAAAAGCAGTCTTTACATATTGCCCCTGCTGCTTTCCGCGCCTATGATGGCACAGGAAGTAACGACTATAGCCGAACAGTTGGACGATGTGGTGATTACAGCTACCGGCACCCCGCATACGCTCAAGAATGTGCCCGTACAGACCGAGATCATTTCACGCAAACAGATAGAGCAACTGGGTGCGGCATCTTTTGAGGATATCCTGTCACAGCTTAGTTCCGGATTCGATTTCAATGCCGGCGATATGGGTAGCCAGATGACATTGAACGGGCTGGGCAACAACTACATCCTGATAATGATTGATGGCAAGCGCCTGAACGGTGACAACGGCGGAGAGAATGATCTGGGGCGCATTGACCCTCATAACATAGACCATATTGAAATAGTAAAAGGTGCAGGCAGCGCACTCTACGGCAGCGACGCTATGGCCGGAGTGATAAACATAATCACCCGCCGGCACGATGACCAGGCTCTCTATCTGGAGAACACCACCCGTGTAGGTTCATACCTGGACCTGAGACAGCATAACAGCATCGGGTTCAGCATAGGTAAGTTCACATCACTAACCACATTCCAGCTACAGCATACTGACGGTTGGCAGAACACCGGTGAGGAGGATCCCGCACAGACCGAGTTCCATATCTATGATTCACGCAACAAGACCGTCAACATGTACACCAACGGTCAGTTGAGTGAGCGACTTACATACACCCCATCTGACAGGCTGTCATTTACAGCCGACGGCTATCTGTACCGCAAGCGTATCTTCCGCCCCACCAATGGACGCTATCCATCATGCGACGTGAACACCTTTGACATGAAATACCACGATGCAGGTGCATCAATAGGAACGGAATACAAGTTGAACGGAACAGACCGCATAACCTTTGATGCCAGTTGGGACCGTCACGCATATTATTACCATTATACCGCCACAACACTTGAAGACGGATACGATCCCAACGGCAAGTTTACCCATTACTTTCCATATTTTGAGGGACAGGAGCATTTGCAGAGTGACCAGCAACGTACTATAGCTGAACTTAAAGGAATATTCAGCTTACCTGCGGCCAATCTTATGAGCGCAGGTGCCGAGTACCGCTATGATTACCTGAATGCCCCAATGCGCGTCAAGGACGGCAAGGCCAATGACTGGACAGCCGCACTCTATCTTCAGGATGAGTTTACAGGTCTGGGCTGGCTGAACGTAACCGCAGGAATAAGGGTGATAGAGAACAAGGCGTTCGGATTCCATGCCACACCTAAGGTCAGCGCCATGTTCAAGGCGGGAGATTTCCGCCTGCGTACAGGATGGAGCAAAGGATTCAAGTCTCCCACTCCCAAGGAACAGGGCTACCACTACCTGCGCACAATGGGTGCCACCACATTCCTCTATCTGGGCAATACTGACCTCAAGGCCCAGACATCCGATTATCTGTCGGCTGGTATAGAGTTCAGTCACGGAGGATTCTCGGCATCGGTAACAGGTTACAGGAATGTATTGGACAATATGATTACCATCGTGAACCTACCCACCAGCCAGATTCCTGAAGGTACCGCCGAGTATATGGGTGACGGAAGCGCCGAAATCATACCCCGCATGTACATGAATATGGAAGATGCCAGGACATCGGGCATAGACGTTTCACTGACTTGGCGCATCAACTCTGAATTCACGGTGGGCGGATCATACAGCTGGCTTGACACCAAAGCACATGTCTATGATTCCAAGCATGAGCGTTTGAAAGAGGTTACCATTGACGGTATGGCCAATCATAAAGGCAACGTCTATGGAACATGGCAGCATAGGTACAATGATGCATACCGTCTTGGGCTTGGTCTCTACGGACGTGCAAGCAGCACCCGCTATTATCAGAATAACGGAAACGGCAAACCGTATCAGATATGGAAACTTACCACAACCCATGACATAGGTAGGAGCAATAAAGGTCTGGTATGGAGAGTTGAAGCCGGAATAGACAATATATTGGATTATAAGGAGACTACACCGCACGGGCTGCACTACGGAACTACCACTTCCGGAAGGACTTTCTACTGTACACTTAGCGTAAAGTTCTCCAAAGGAAAGAAGATGAATACAAAAGACATTGAACGTAAAGATGTAGGAGATGATGACTAGATGTATAATTGAGAATTGAGAATTGAGAATTGAAGATTGAGAATTGTAAACTTATACACTAACTTTTTTTAAAAACAAAATGAAAAATTTCAAAGTAATTCTGGCGGCTATGATAGCCGCAGCAAGTCTCAGCTTTGTAAGCTGCGATAAAGAAAAAGAGGAGACACTTGACAACTACACACGCTATCAGCGTGCCGTTGACTCTCAGATTCAGAACGACAAGAAGAATGACAAGGTTATTCTGCTGGTCGCTTTCGGTTCAACATGGCAGCAGGCTTTTGATGCATTTGATGCAACAAAGGCTGCTTATAAGAAGGCCTTCCCCGGCTATGATGTTTATGTAAGCTACAGTTCAGCCATCTGCATCAACCGCGCAGCTGCCGGTGAGCACAAGGCTGAAGGTGCCGAGGTTCGTAACTACTACGCTCCTAACTTCTGGCTCCACGGATTCGGTGCAGCCCAGTATAAGGAGATTGTGGTCCAGTCACTCCAGGTTATCCCGGGCGAGGAGTTCACACGCGTCATCAACTACATCAAGGACTTTGCAAACAACAGCCTGGGTGACATTGACGACAAGTATCTGAGCACCGTTACCATTAAGCTTGGATTGCCTCTGCTTGCTGCCGAGGAAGATGTTACCACCGTCGCTACAACACTTAACAGCATCTACAGCGCAAAGGCTGCAGAGGGGGTTGTGGCATTCATGGGTCACGGCAACCCTGACAGCTATGACACATACAAGGCAAACGTCCGCTACAACGAGCTTGAGGAGGAACTCCAGAAGTTCAGCCCCAACTATTTTGTAGGTACTGTTGATGCTCCTGACAACTATAAGGTTCAGGTTCTGGAGCGTATGCAGGAAGCTGGTATCACTGAAGGTAAGGTATATCTGCATCCTCTGATGTCTATTGCCGGTGACCATGCTCACAACGATATGGGCGGTGATGATGACGCTTGGGAAGAAGGTAAGGGATATGAAGAAAATGAAGAAGGCGAGGTAGAAGATACCAGCTGGAAGTGCTACTTCAAGAACAATGGTTATGATTGCAACGATAACACCGTTATCATGAAGGGTCTGCTTGAGGTTGAACAGATTCGCAACATCTGGATTGAGCACACCAAGGATGCCGAGACTCTTGAGGATTACTACCACAGCATGTTCCCCGAGGATTAATCAACATTGATTCCTTTTTTCAGATCTGTTATCCGGTGCGTATGATAGGAGCGCACCGGATGACGGATTTGGTTTTAAATTATCTTTGTGTTATGAAAAAGACTGCACTCCTCATTTTGGTTACCTCCCTAATTGCAGGCGGCTGCAAAGGCAGACAAAGCGGCTCGCGTGCAAACATCAACGGTGTTGCTGACACGACAACCATCAAGTATGCACAAGGATTCACCCTTACTTACAGCGGTGATTTACGCCTTATAGACCTGCAGGACCCGCAGAAAGAGGAGAGCCAGTCTTTCCATTACGCACTTGTTCCCAAAAATGGAACAAGACAGGAAATTCCGGAGGGTTACACCCCCATTCCTGTACCTATCAGTAAGGTTATATGCATGACATCCCTGCAACTGTCCAGTTTCATAAAGCTGGATGAGCTTGATGCCGTAGTAGGTATAACCAGCACACGACACCTCTTCAATGAGGAGATGAACCGCCGTCTTGAAGACGGTCGCACCCACAAAATAGGCATCGAGGGCAATTTTGACAATGAGGTTATAATGGCTGTCAACCCCGATATCATACTCATTTCGCCATTTAAGCGCGGCGGCTACGATGCGCTTAAGAATGTTGACATAACCCTTGTACCACATCTGGGCTACAAGGAGATATCTCCACTTGGCCAAGCTGAGTGGATAAAGTTTGCAGGTATGCTGTTGGGATGCGAGGAGAAAGCCGACAGCATATTCAGCGGTATAGAGCAGCGTTATCTTGCGCTTGCCAGACTCACAGCCAATGTCGATCATCGGCCTGTGGTGTTCAGCGGAGAACTGCAGGGAGGCAACTGGTACGCTGTAGGAGGCCAGAGTTTCCTGGCACGCATTTTCAAGGATGCCGGCGGTGACTATTTCCTAAAGGATGACCCCCACTCCGGAGGTTTCACTATGGATTACGAGGTAGTTTACAGCCAGGCCGCCAATGCCGACTACTGGCGTATAGTAAACAGCTATCAGGGCGACTATTCATACAAGGTCCTGGCCGATGATGATACCCGTTACACTGATTTCAAAGCGTGGAAAGAGCACGGCGTGGTATATTGCAACATGAGTAAGACACCGTTCTATGAGAGCATGCCCATGGAACCGGAATTGGTGTTGAGTGATTTCATCAAGGTTTTCCATCCTGAGCTGCTTCCTGATTACACGCCCCACTATTACAAACTTCTTACCGAATAAATTGTTATTTTTGTGCCACGATGAAGCGATCCGTTATTTTAAACATGCTCGTCATTATGGCACTGATTCTGGTGCTGTTTCTGCTCAACGTGGCTCTGGGCTCGGTGAGCATCCCTACACGTGCGGCATGGAACATACTGTGGGGCGCAGCTGACCAAGATCCCATCTGGACCAATATCATCCTTAAATCAAGGGTTCCCCAAACTCTTGTAGCTATAGTGGCCGGCGCAGGTTTGGCCATTAGCGGTCTGCACATGCAGACTGTTTTCCGCAACCCTCTGGCAGGACCGTCGGTTCTGGGTATCTGCTCCGGTGCCAGTCTAGGTGTTGCATTCGTAGTGCTGCTCTCCGGCAGCATAGGCGGTGTAGCTCTGAGCCGTCTGGGATTTGCAGGTGACATTGCGCTCACAGTGGGCGCTATAGCAGGAGCACTTGCAGTAATGGCGCTTATAGTTTATGTGTCACAGCGTGTCAAGGGTAATGTGACACTGCTCATTATAGGCGTGATGATTGGCTATGTGGCCAATGCCATCATCGGCGTTCTAAAATACTTTAGCGTTGAGGAGGATATCCGCGCATACGTTGTCTGGGGCTTGGGTAGTTTCAGCCGCGTATCGGGAAATCAGATGTCACTGTTTGTGACCATGATGTGCATCCTTCTGCCGCTCTCCTTCTTACTGACCAAGACTCTCAACCTGCTCCTGCTAGGTGACGCTTACGCCCGCAACCTGGGGCTTAACATAAAACGCGCACGCCTGCTGGTAATAAGCTATTCGGGAATCCTGGTGGCTGTGGTTACGGCTTACTGCGGTCCCATCAACTTCCTTGGACTGGCCGTACCGCATCTGTGCCGCGCGGTGTTCCGTACATCGGACCATCGTATCCTTACACCTGCCTGCGTACTGATGGGTGCGCTGTTTGCACTTGCATGCAGCCTTATAGCACGTATGCCGGGCATTGAGGGTGCTCTGCCCGTCAACTCGGTTACAGCACTTGTGGGTGCACCTGTAGTTATATCAGTTTTGTTCCGTCGCCGTAAAGAAGATACTGCCGAATAATATGAAAGAGCCAACCATTCAGATTGAGTCCCTGAGTACGGGATATCGTGGCAAGAACAACGTGACCGTTGTTGCCCATGACATCAACGCCACCATCCAAGGAGGCCAGCTTACCTGCCTGTTAGGCCCCAACGGTGCCGGCAAATCCACCCTGCTGCGTACCCTGTCGGCATTCCTGCCACCCGTAAGCGGCAATATCACTATCATGGGCCGCAACCTTAAGGACTATTCTGATAAGGAGCTCGCCAAGACCATCGGTGTGGTACTGACCGAGAAAACGGATTTAAGGAACATGAGTGTTGAGGACCTGATTGGTCTGGGCCGAAGTCCTTACACCGGATTCTGGGGTACACTGCATGAGGATGACCGCCGTGTTGTGGCCGAGGCTATCGAGATGGTTGGCATAGGCCCGCTTAAGGAGCGCATGATACAGACTCTTAGTGACGGCGAGCGCCAGAAGGTGATGATTGCCAAGGCTCTTGCTCAGCAGACTCCTGTGATATTCCTTGATGAGCCTACCGCATTCCTGGATTTCCCCAGCAAGGTTGAGATAATGCAACTGCTGCACACTTTGTCCCGCACCACCGGCAAGACTATTTTCCTTTCAACCCATGACCTGGAACTGGCTCTTCAGATTGCCGATACTATCTGGCTTATGGATAAGGAGAAAGGGGTCATGATTGGAACCCCTGAAAAACTGGCATCTGACGGTTCACTCAACAGTTTCTTCTCACAGAGAGGAATTGAATTTGATATTCACAACGTTGAGGGCTCGCTGTGTATAATCCCCAGAACTAAATAAGCACCGCCGTACTATCCCCTTTGGGGACCAACGTTCCGTGGCTACTCCGCTCCCCCTACGGACCCTAAACGTCGAACTCCTCCATCTTAGCCCCCTACGGGGTCTAATCGTCGTCAGACAAGCGCCGTTCTTAACGGGATCCTTCGGGGGGCTACGCTTAACGCCACTGCACTGATGGTCCCCAAAGGGGATAGTACGGCTACTGCAAATGGAAACATTTGCGTTAGTAAAGGCTTCCTTCTTCGGATATTAGGATGATGGTAAGGGTGCCGCTACTTAGGAGGTGATCACAATGGGTGTGACAGTGACAGATTAGGGTTTGACAAAAGTCTGGCAGGTTTTGCTTGGGAATTAGGGTCCAGAGTTCTCGGGCAAGAGTGATACTGTATATACTATCACAAATTGTTTTGGGGCAGCCGGATTCACGGGCCATTTGTCTGATGAATTCCTTATCCATTACGCCTTCGCGGCTGTGGGTATCGAGCATTCCGGCGGCCAGTTTCACGGCTTTTCCTATCATCAGACCCATGGTGACCTCTTGGAATCCAAGTTCCTTGGCAATCTTTATGGTATCACCTATGTAGTTGCCGTAATGCACGAATGCCTGAGGCGGCAAATCAGGATACAATGATTTGACAAACCTTTCGCTGCGGGCACCGGAGTTTATTACCAGTCGTGGTGAGCCCACGGCCTTTGCAACCTCTACCTCACGGCGTATGGCCTCAACAAAAGCCTCATCGGAGAACGGACGCACTATTCCTGACGTTCCAATTATAGAGATGCCATCCTCTATTCCAAGTTTGGGATTGAAAGTCTTTTGAGCTATTTCCTTGCCTCCGGGAACAGAAACAGTTACATCCAGTCCACCGTCATATAGTGCCGCAAGTTCCTGTTCAATCATCTTGCGGGGTACGGGATTTACTGCGGGTTCACCAATAGGTATTCCCAATCCGGGTAGAGTTACTCGCCCTACCCCTTCGCCTTGCAGGAAATGTACTCCGGACTCATGGCTCAGCTCAACCTTGACGCTTATCGTACAGCCGTTTGTCACATCAGGGTCATCGCCAGCATCCTTTACTACCGATGCACTTGCCCAATCCTTCCCAATCACGCAATCCTGAATAGGAAGCGTAAACACCTCGCCATCAGGGATGCTGAACTTTACGGAATCCTGCTCCTCGCCGGTAAGCAAGGCAGTCAGAGCAGCTTTTGCTGCCGCAGTGGCACATGCCCCAGTAGTGAATCCGGTACGCAGTTCATAGAATCCGGGCACAAGCCGTTCAATCTCCTTACGCAGTCCGTGTTCTCCGGTAACAGTTATGAAACCGTCGGGAAGCAAAGGGCGGCATACTGCATATAGCGGAATGCCAAGTTCACGGGCAGCAGCAACCTTGTCCGTAAAGCCTCCACTCAGACCGCTCTCTTTCGTGATAACCGCCTGAGGCTTAACTTCACTCATCAGTTCCAGATCAGAACCGGTTCCGTAGAAAACCAGATTATCCGGGTTGAAACCGGCCTTGCGGGCTAGCTCCACAGACTCTTTGCGATCCAGCACACGGAATGTGCACTTATGTTTCTCCCAATATGGTTTAAGTGCAGAAATGGTCTGAACACCTGTCAGCGCCAGAAGGCTCTCCACCCCAGCCTTATCCAAACGGGATAATGCATCATCATAATCCTTGCACCAAATTATGTCATCAGTATGATTGGGGTAAGTGCGCTCATATCGGACCACGTAAATGGCAAGTGTTTGGCTTACCTCACTGACAGTCTTGTGAAGACGTGCGGCAAAGGGATGTGCAGCATCTACTATCAACTTGATTTCATGTTCGCGGCAGAATGCAGTCATTGCGTCCGCATCCATAGCTCCGGTCACGTGTACTCCGTTACGGCTTTCAACCTGCTGCAAATCACCCCGGGTGGAATACCAAAAACGGCGACCGGCTTCATCGGTCACCTTAACGGCCATACGGCCTTCGGTAGTTCCTCCCAGAATAAGAATCATTTGCGGAACATGTGTTTGAACTCGTGGGCATAAAGGCGGGACAGCCCTTGACGGTTATCTATGGCATCGCCCACTACGAGCAGAGTTGTGAGAGTAAGGTTATGTTCACGTACAATCTTGGCCAAATCCTTAAGTTGTCCGCGATAGATGCGCTCCTCTTTCCAGGTCAGTTTGTAGCAGGCTGCAACAGGGGTCTCGGGCGGGTAGGCTTGCAAGAGTTCCTCCTGCACCTGCTCTACTATTGCGGCACTAAGGTAGATACACATGGTGCTCTGTGACTGCGCCAGTTTGTGCAGCTGCTCCTTCTCTGGCATAGGCGTACGGCCGCCACCACGAGTCAGTATTATGCTCTGAACTTTTTCCGGTATGGTAAACTGTGAACGCAGTGCTGCGGCTGCAGCCTGGAAAGATGATATGCCCGGGGTAATATGATAACGCATTCCGTATTTGTCAAAGAACGCCATCTGCTCCTGTATTGCTCCGTAGATGCAGGGGTCACCAGTATGCAGACGCACTACAAAAAGGTCCTTGTCATAGAACTCCTTCATCAGGGCAAATTGTTCCTCCAGGTCCATATCGGCCGAACTCCGTACAGTTGCGCCAGGCTTTGCATAATATGTCAGTTCCTTAGGTACCAGACTGCCGGCATAGAGAATAAGGTCTGCCCGCTCCAGCATACGCTTGGCGCGCACCGAGACAAGCTCCGGATCTCCAGGGCCGGCACCTACAATCTCTATGAATCCGCCACGCATCAGCCTACCGTCCATTGCAACGGCAAAAGTGAAATCATTGCCCTCGGATAGTTGTCCTTTCCGCTTTTCAACAAGCAGGATTCCGTCACCGCTTGAACGCAGTGCCGCCCCTTCAGCAACACCATAGACTCCGGTAACCTCAAAAGCCTTTTCTGACGGATTGGGCACTTCTATTCCTTCAAGGTCTGATGCCGACCAGATGTTTGTTCCGGCCCAGGGCCAACGGCTCTGCAATGCGCCTAAAAGCGGTTCATCCTTTTTAAGCTCAATAGTGCCTATGCTGGCAATTGCCAACGGTGAGAGACCGTTTTGCTTAAGACAGTTCTCAATATGCTCTGCTATTCCATCGGGCTTGCACTGTTTACGGCAACCAACGCCTATATGCATAACCTGCGGATAGTAGCTCAACACAGGAACAGGGGCATAAAACACGTGCGGGCCAACCGTAATTAGAAGTTCAAACTGACCGAAATCAATATCGTTGTATTGGCAGAACACTTTTACGTGTTCAGGCAGGGTACTCTCCAGATAGTCAGTGCCACTGTCACGAATCTCAAGCAGCAAAGCTGTAGGACGTTTTTCTACAAACAGTGCAATAGCCTTGTTCATCTGTGCGCGGCTCAAATCCGTTTTCCAACTAAACCTGGCTGCAAGGGTATCAAGAGCCCATAATCCGGTATTGTCACTCTGGGTTGTAACCACGGCTTCACCGCCTGTAAGTGCTGCAATCCTGCGGGCTAGATCATTGGCACCGCCTATGTGACCGGACAAAACAGGAATCACGAACTTGCCTGTGCTGTCCACACAAACTACAGCCGGGTCCTTGTACTTGTCCTTTACACAAGGAGCAATGCTGCGTACGCAAATACCCATAGCGCCTATGAATACAATCTGCTCCAGGCTGCTCCAGTTTTCCTTTATGAACTGTGCGTATGATTTGATTACAGTGCAACCATCCAACTCCTTCTGACTGTATATGACAGCGTCAACTGCTGAGCATATCTTTTGCGCCAGAAGTAACGAACTCTCTGATACAAGTATTATCGCTTTCATTCCGCTTTCATTATCAGGATAGGGTTATGCTCATCTACCGCCACACGAGTGCAGCCGGTAATGCGTTTTCCAATATTTTCAATTCCCTGACGGAACATTGCGGCACTCTCATCGGATACCGAATTGAAGACTATTACGCCACCAGGCAGCAGCACATTGTTTATGGCTTCAAGCATATCGGTCATATGTCCGCCGTGCCCTCCTATAAAGACTGCATCTGGTGCAGGATATACCGTAAGGTCAAGTTCCATAAAATCACCTATGATACCGTTTATGCCGGGAGCGCCAAAGCAGCGGCTGTTTGTAAGCAGCAGTTTTTCACCCTCGGGGCGTTTTTCAAATGCCGTAACAACCAGATGCGGGAACTGTAAACGGGCCTCGATTGATACCGACCCAGTGCAAAAACCTATATCCCAGAATGAACGGCGGCGGCCAAGTTCAAGTGCTGCAAGCGTAGCCAAACGTATCGGCATTTTTGTTATCATGTTCACCCGGCCGTCAAGTAATTCAAAGCGCTCTTCGGGAATTCCCAACAGTTTGCCACGCATCTCTGTCATCTGAAGGATCAGGCAGTTGGGCGATTGGGCATCGTAAAACATTGCCTGGACTACGGTCATAGTCGTGACTTTTTCCCTATCGGGATTGCCCATACATTCACCTATAGTAATGGTATAATTGTCATAACCGTATTCCTGCATCATGGATGCAATTGCGCGTGGCGTGCGCGTATGGTCGGTCAGCACTCCTATCAGTCTTTCCCTGTTTATCAACGCATCATGGAAATCCTTCCATGCCCGGCCGGTAAGTGATACCGCATGCATATCCTGATAAGGCAGCAGCATTCTATGGGCAAGCATCTGCAGGGAGTTGAAAGCGGGATAGACCTTTATCACGGCATCCGGCAGCTCACGCTGAACTGTTGCCGCAAATCCGTAGAACAATGGATCGCCCGATGCAAACACCACAATCTCCTTATGTCCCTTATATTGCTTGAATACATCTGCTAAAGGAACGGTTATCTCAATCCACTTAGCGCCCTGCGGCAAACGCTCACGCATAAGCTCATAATGCCTCTTTCCCCCTGAGAAAACCTTTCCCCCGGCAATAGTCTCCAGCGCTCCGCTCGACAACTCTTGTCGCGGATTATCACTGATTCCTATTATTTTAAAACTCTGTTTCATCTTTTTGCTCTCTTTCCAGCGAGCCGATAGGGCCAAAGGGGACGGTTCTTTTTGGCCCTATATTAACCAGCTATAGTGATAATAACATCATTTTCCAAAATAGGGCCAAAAAGAACCGTCCCCTTTGGCCCTATCGGCTCGTCTAGACATCGCGTCCCGGTTTAAGTTGAGCCGCATCATCAAAGGTCAGGATGGCATTGGTCAGCGTTGCTGCCAGATTGCTGCCTCCTTTACGACCCTCGATGATAATCTTGGGAATATTGGTAAAAGGCTTTACCATATGCTTGCTCTCACGCACGTGGACAAACCCCACCGGAGCTGCTATCACGCCTGCAGGCTGCGCCTTGCCCTTGCGTATAAGCTCACATAATTCCATTAGCGCAGTAGGCGCATTGCCAAACACGAACAAGGCATCCGGATGTTCCTCAACTGCCAGACGTATCCCAGCCTGAGTGCGGGTTATCTCCTTCTCCTTAGCCATTTGGGCAGTGCGTTCATCGGTCAGGTAACACTTGACAGTTACGCCCAAACGCTCCAATGCGCCCTTGCGTATTCCCGATGCCGCCATAGTGACATCGGTAACAATGGTCTTGACAGCGCCGTCACGGAACTTACCATACAATATCTCCACCGCACCGGGATCAGTATAAAAAATATCCTCCATCTCAAAATCGGCAGTAGTATGGATTGCGTGCAGCAAAGCCCACTTGTGACCAAGAGGCCAGTCCTGGCGGTTGAGCATACCGTCAATTGTGCGAAAACTCTTTATCATTATATCCTGCCCCACTCCTACAGTTTCATCCTGCTCCTGCCTATAATATCCACGGGGAGTTATCATCCTGCCATTCCAGTTATAAGACTGACTGTTGCCGATGAGCACTACCGTAAACATATCAACCTGCTCGGGATCAAAACCGGCCAGTGTGGTAACGGTTACAGTCTCCTCGTCACGTCCGGCATGACGGACAAAACCAACAGGCGTATCAGCAGAACGTTCTTTCAAGAAAAGCTCCTTGAGCCTGTACAGTTGCCAGTATCGCTCATTGCTCTTGGGATTGTATATGGCTGTGACAAAGTCTGCCTGCGCTGCGGCAATGATACGCTTTTCTATCAACTCCCACGGAGTCATAAGGTCTGACAGCGAAATCACGCAGAAATCATGTCCCACAGGAGCTCCGAGCAGTGATGCCGCCTTCTGAAAAGCACTGATACCCGGCAGCACCTCAATCTCCACATCGCTTCCACGCTCCCGTTTCATTTCATATATGAGCGGAGCCATTCCGTAAATTCCGCTGTCGCCTGAACTGATAACGCATACCGTCTTACCCTGCTCCGCCAATTCAAAAGCCTGACGTGCACGGTCTCTTTCACGTTTCATTCCGGTATCAATGCACTCTGTATCATTTTTCAGGAAATGCTCTACAAATCTGAAATAATACTTGTAGCCAACCACAACATCGCAATTGCGTAACGCATCGGCTACCGCCGGAGTGACATCAGCCTCACTTCCGGGCCCTATACCCACAACAGTTATTTTCATAGAACAAATATACTTATTATTTGGCACTGAAGAAGGTTATATACCTTAAAAATAAACAATCATTATATATAACGAGCTATTCTTTTATGTAACTTTGCAGCCGGAATTGGGTATCTGTTAATTCAGATTCAATAGGGAACACGGGTGAGACTCCCGGACAGTCCCGCTGCTGTAATTCTCAGATATCGGTTCAGGATGAGCAACCGCACCAATGGTTGTGATAAACACCACTGACCTGCATGGTCGGGAAGGTTCCTGAAACTGTGAGATAAGTCAGAAGACCTGCCCAAGATTCTAAGTTTTACTTTTGCCCCGAGGATAGGGCTGGTACGACAAATGACAGAAACTATTGAAGACAGTTCTGAAATGAGCGGAGTTTTGTTTCGTATGGCCGTGTGCAGTATTCTGCGTGCGGTTAGATTGTCGTATACTCACATATCCTCCCTGCCAAGAGTAATTAGTTGCAATGAAATGTTGTTTGACAAAATTACTTGTTTGATGGTAGCCCGTACGCGGGCTACAGCGCAGCGGGTTGCTTTGACAGGTGGCCTGCAGATTGATTGGGGAGGCCGTGAGGTTTCCCCATATTATCGTCAATAAGAAATGAATAATATACAAAAGATCACCTTTAAGTTATGAGTGACAAGAAACTAAACGTCAAGATGTGTGTCCTGCTGCCAATCGTGCTGGCAGTGACCATTTTCCTGTGGGCTGTTCCTGTCAGTTTCTATGGCATTGAAGCCCTTACCGTAGTCCAGCAGCGCGTTATTGCACTGTTCGTATTCGCCGCACTCATGTGGATATTCGAGATTATCCCCAACTGGACCACCTCACTGTTACTTATAGTGTTGACATTGCTGACTATATCGGACAAGGGCATCAGCCTTTTCTGCGATCCCAAGTTTGGAACGCTGGTAAGCTACAAGAGCCTTATGGCATCATTCGCCGATCCGGTTGTAATGCTGTTCATGGGTGGATTCGTACTGGCTATCATGGCCGAAAAATACGGTCTTGACGTTACATTGGCCAGAATCCTTCTCAAGCCTTTCGGCACCAAACCGAATATGGTTCTGCTGGGATTCCTGGTAGTGATTGCCGTATTCTCAATGTTCATGTCCAATACTGCCACAGCCGCCATGATGCTGGCATTCCTGGCTCCTGTGCTGCAGGTCCTGCCTTCCGATGACAAGGGCCGTATAGGATTGTCACTTGCCATCCCGGTTGCCGCTAACATTGGTGGTATAGGAACTCCCATCGGCACACCTCCTAACGCTACAGCCGTCCGTTTCCTCACAGAGGCAGGTTATGAGGTTACTTTCTCCGAATGGTCCATGAGAATGATCCCGTTTGTGCTTATCATGATTCTTGTGGCATGGGTCCTGCTCCAGCTTATATTCCCATTCAAGACAAAGAAACTGATATTGAACATCCCGGAGCACAAGCGTCCCGTGGACTGGAAGACATATGTGGTATGGATTACTTTCATAGGCACTATCCTGCTTTGGGCTACCGAAAGTCTTACCGGCATCAACTCAAACGTAGTTGCACTCATTCCTCTAGGTGTTCTTCCCATGACAGGCATATTCACCAAGGATGATATCAAGGAGATCAACTGGACGGTGCTATGGTTGGTGGCCGGAGGATTCGCATTAGGTACAGCCCTGCAGGGAACAGGTCTTGCCAAAACACTTATCAACGCCATTCCGTTCGGATCAATGAGCGTACTGAGCGTACTTCTGATTGCCGGTTTCGTATGCTATTTCCTCTCTAACTTCATCAGCAATTCAGCCACAGCAGCTCTGCTTATTCCTATTCTGATTGTAGTTGCCGAGGGCATGGCCGATCCCGCCGCATCAAACAACGCTTCGTTCATTGCATTTGGTGGTACACACGCCATGATCTCATTCATTGCAGTCTGCGCATCAATAGCCATGCTGTTCCCCATATCCACACCTCCGAATGCAATTGCATCAAGCACCGGTCTGGTCCAGACCAAGGATATGGCCAAGGTGGGTATAATTGTTGGTGCCATAGGATTTGCCCTCGGCTTCTTTTGGCTCACAAAGATTTTTCCGTTTGCTACGGTATGATTCTGAAAATACACTAAATTTGTGGACATTTTAAAAACTACATTCATCCATTATGAAAAAGATTCTTTTAACAGCTGTTTTAGCAAGCCTTACAGCCATTTCCGCTATTGCACAGGATACACAATTCGGCCGCAAGGTTACCGATAACACAACAGGTCCCAAGATAGGCGGTTTTTTTATCGGCAAATACACATATACGGACCAGGACGGTCAGAATGGTGGCAACGGTTTAAGTCAGCGCATGGTACGTCTTTATGCCGACGGAACCATTCTTACGGATTTCAAGTACCGCGTTCAACTCCAGGTCAATAACGCTTCATTCCACATGAAGGACTACTTTGTGGAGTGGGCTCATTGGAAAGAGTTCTCAGTCAAGGTAGGTCAGTACAAACGCGCTTTCCTATTTGAGAACCCATACAATCCCTGGGATGTAGGGTTCGGTGACTATTCACAGATTGTAAAGAAGTTCTCAGGCATGGGTGACTACTGCGGTGAGGCAAGTTCAAACGGTGGCCGCGACCAGGGTATCCAGTTCCAGGGTGACCTGTTCCCGGTATCAGACGGTGATTACCGCCTTATCCACTATCAGCTTCAATTCATGAATGGTCAGGGAATCAATACTGCCGATGCAAACAGCACAAAGGATATCATCGGAACACTGCAGATACAACCCGTCAAAGACCTTTACATAGGAGCATTCGGATGGAAAGGTGATTATGTAACAGCCACTGAAACAATAGGACGTGACCGTTGGGCCGTATCTGCCAAATATGAACACAACTCATGGAGCGCCCGTGCCGAATATGCGCATTCCGAAGGAAAGAACATCAGCGAGGCAGATGGTTGGTACGCTGCAATAGGCGTTCCTGTCAACGACTGGTTCAAAATGTATGCCAAATATGATGTTTATCGCTGCAAGGCTTCGACAGAGTCTATGAATGCCATGTATTCCATTGCACCCAACTTCCAGATTCACAAAAACCTGATGCTG
>Ga0310786_10004326_pt1 | contig 19846 bp, 36 predicted proteins | sample AusTroGonzalo_MG_FD_203881 | JGI IMG/M metagenome (GOLD analysis project Ga0310786, IMG submission 203881) | Bovine rumen microbial communities from tropical cattle in Woodstock, Queensland, Australia - Gonzalo_03 (v2) (version 2) | ecosystem: Host-associated > Mammals > Digestive system >... | reverse complement strand
TTTCGGTCGTTTACGAGTTCCACAACTCGAAGAGCCCGGACCCGCCGAGCGAGGCGGGCCACTCCCCGGCGGAACTGGCGGCGAGCAAGGGAATGGCGGAAATTGCGAAGTGGCTGGGGGACCGTCCTTTCGCGGGGCTGGAACCGGACTACGCCATCGTGTCGGGGGACCACGACAAGAACGAATACGGGCTGTACGACGGGCGGTGGAACTTCATCATCCCGTTCGTGTCGGTGGAGGTCTCGACCTCCTCTTCGGCGAACAGCGAAGGGGTGGGCGGGGAGTCGGTGGTCTGGCGCAACGTGCGTGGGGATGACTGGTCGCGGGTGGGGAACGGAATCCGCATCAAGAACACGACGTACACGCCATCGACCGGGCAGACCATCACTTGGCGGAAGACGGACAGCGAGTTCGTCTCGCGGACCACGGGAGCGCGGTTGCACGACATACAGGTGCAACGGGAAATCCAGTATTCGGACGTGCCGGCGGGGAGCGGCGGGAAGGTGGTCGCGTCGTACAGCACGAGACAGGCGCGCATTCACACTGGGAGCGGCTGGAACCAGAAGACCTACTGCTACGAAACGGAAATGACGACGAAGCTCTTCCGAAGCAAGGCGGACGCGGAAGCGTTCGTGGCGGAGGCAAACGGGATGTGGAATGACGGGTCGATGGTGGATGAAGTCGGAAACGGCATCTGGTCTGGCCGGAAGGTCGTCCACAAATACAACAAGGACTACGTGGAACCCATCGACATCAGGCTATGAGTTTCGGTTTCACCATACAGGACATGCGGAGCGCGCGGGCGTTCGACGACCTCGGGTTTTCGGGCGGCGGGGGAAGCTCGCGCGGTTCGTTCGGCGGGCAGAGCATCGGGGCGAACGGACCATCCATCAGTGCGGAGACGGGTGATGGCGGTGAAATCGCATTCGGCGGCGGGAAACTGACGCGCCACCTGCATTTGCGGGACGAGCGCGAGAGGGTGCGCCGCGAAGCGGAAGCGGCGGCGCAGAACAAGGGGCAGGCGAACTGGGTTGGGCTGGTGCCGGACCTTCCGATTCACATCCGGCCGGGGAAGCCGCTGACGCTCGTTTTCAACGGCGGGCAGATGGAGTGGAAGGACTACGGGGGAGGGGGCACGACGGACCTCGACCTTACCGGGGAGGCGGAAAACAACCGGCTCGTGATTGGGCTTTCCGGCACCGTAAACGGGCAACCCGTCAACACGACCGCCGACATCACCAACGACTCGACGCTTTCCATTTCCGGCGAACTTGCGGATGGGAACCTTGTCATCAGTCTTTCCGGGAACATCTTCGGGAAGGCGGTAAGCGACACCACAAGGATTCCGGTCGAAACCTGTAGCGGAGGCTCCTAGTGCCGCTCTACGCCAGAAACGGGAAGCTCCTGCTGTCGGACACCGGCACCGCCCTCCGCGGGTGCTGTTGTGAGCCTCCACTTATCGGATTTACCTATGGCGGGTGCGTGTGCTTGCAAGAGCAGGACGCGGGACCGCCAATGCCGGATTCGCCGGACCCTGACCCAACACGTCCGGTCGAATACCAAATAACGGACGATACATGCTGCATTGACAACACTGGCCCTTGTCCATCCCGCGGGCATTTTGCGGTTTACGACGACCCAGCCTCCGGTACATTGTTTCAAGGCGAAACGGTTGAAGCCGCAGCTACCGCCGCCCTTGCCCAAATCCTTTTTGTGTACAATGCCGGAGAGTCGCCTTTCCATCTTCTTGGCGCCACCGTGAAAAGCGTTGAACAATTTTCCAGCCGCGGCTACCACGTTGAATTTTCGGGAATTGTTTGTAATGGGATTTTCGCATATTGGGCAATGGATAAGATACATTACACGCAGACCATCACAATAACAGGCTTTCCAAGCCTTACACTTTGGAGGGTTGTTTGATGGGATGCCCCTGCAAGAAACACAATGAACCGATCGGACTCCATGCCCACGGCGGTACGTGGCCGACGGACTTCTGCCTCTACTGCGCGGAAAAGCACTTGTCCTACGCGGCGTGTTTCGCGCGGGAACACGGACACGAAAAGGACAACATTGGATTCGTGTCTGGGGAATTGGGCGGCGCGGAGTTGCATCTTGCCGCCGGGCCGGAGGAGGCGAAGAAGCTCGCGGAGCGCATCCGCGAACTCCGGCACGCGGTGCAGACCTCCCGCACGGCCCCGCTGGACCAAGACTTCGTTCCGCTTTTGCGCGAGGTGGCGGCGCTCATTGACGCTGACATCGCCGCAAACCAATCAAAGAGCAACGCATAACCCATCAAAGAGGAGCCCCGATGGACAACAACACGACACCGAAGAAGGAAGAGAAGGCGAAAGAGGACAAGGACAAGTGGTACTTCTTCTGCCGCTACATCGAAAACGGCGGTACGTTCGCCGGGTCGCTGGAAAAGGTCGGCAAGGAGAAGGGCTGGTTCGGCAGGCTGTACAAGGAACCGGAGTTCCGCAAGCTGTACGAGGAGGCCAAGGAAATCCGGGAGGAGGTCCGCCGCGAACAGCGGGAGGACGCGGTTCACCACCGGGCCGTCGAGGGATACGACCGGACGGTGGCCTCCGGCGGCGTGGCCGTGGCGGTGGACAAGGTGTACTCGGACAAGCTCTTGGAGCTGGTGTACCTCAAGGACCACCCGGAGCTGGTGCCGCAGAACGGCGGGGCGGGGCCTACCAACATCGACGTGGTTCTCGCCCAAATCGAGCAGGCCACCCCCATCGGCCAGCACGCGAAGGCGGAGGTCATCCGCGCCGCCCTGCGCGAGAAGGACCGGCTGGGCGAGGGGGCCGGGAGCCTTGTCGCCCTCCCCGCGGGGCGGGAGGAAGGGGAGTAGGCGCGCGATGGAAGCGCAGGTCATCCGGCTCGCGGACGCGCTGGTGCGCTGGCGCAACGACGCGCTCGCGTTCGTCGAGGAGGCGGTCCGGCCGCCGGAAATCTCGAAGGACCAGGCGAAGCTTTTGCGGCTTGCGAGCGCACCGGGGGCGCGCGTGAGCATGGTGTCGGGAACGACGTGCGGCAAGACGGCGAGCCTGGCGTGGCTGGTGCTGTGGTTCATCACCTGCCACTTGAACGCGCGTTGCCCATGCACGGCGACCACCCGCGAGCAGGTCATCAAGCGCCTGTGGCCGGAGATAATCATGTGGCACAAGCGGATGCTCCCGTCCGTCGCCTCCATGACCGAATGGCACCCCGAAAGCTTCTGCCACTCCGGGGCCTACCAGCGGGAAAGCTTCGCTTGGCCGATGGCGGCGAACAAGGACAACGAAGAGACGTTCCAAGGGGTCCACGCGAAGAGCGTCCTCTTCCTCTTCGACGAGGCGAGCGGCATCCCGTCCAACATCTGGGACGCGGCGAGCGGGTCGGCCAACGCGGTCGGCGGGCGGTGGGTTGTCGTGGGCAACGGCAATCGGAACTCGGGGGCGTTCTACGACACGCATCACAAGAACGGCAAGTTCTGGCAGCACTTCTCGGCGAGCAGCCTGGATTCCCCGTTCTGCGGGGCGGACTACTGCAAGTCGATGGCGGCGGAGTACGGCGAGGACTCGAACCAGTACCGCATCCGCGTCTTGGGCCAGTTCCCGAAAGACGACCCCGACACGCTCATCCAGCGCGATTGGGTGCAGAACGCCATCGACCGGCAGGCCGACCCGGAGCGCCGCATCGCGCTGGACACCGGGGACACGCGCATTGCGGGGGTGGACCCCAACAACGGCGGGCCTGACGCGTGCGGCTTCTGCATCCGGCGGGGGCCGGTTGCGTACGGGATGCAGAGCTGGCGCACCACGGACCACGAGCAGATTGCGGCGAAGGTGTACTCCGCGTACAAGGAAGGCTGGTTCGACGTTTGCCACGTGGAAGCGAACGGCATCGGGCTTGCGGTGATTACCGTCTTGAAGCGGCTTGGGGTTCCGGTCGTCGCCGTGGACGTGTCGCGGTCGAGCCTCACGCGCTCGCGGTGCGCCAAGATGCGCGACGAGCTTTGGTGGCTGGGGCGCGAGTGGTTCCAGTCCGGGAGCGTCGGGGTCGAGCTGGGGCCGACGGGGGACAGGAAGGCGCTGGACGATTTCGTCCATGAAATCACGACGCCCAAGTGGGAGGAGCTGGACCACATCCGGGTCGAGGGGAAGGACAGCCTCCGGCGCGCGGACCGGCTGGGGCACTCGCCGGACATTGCCGACGCGTTCCTGCTTACGCTCGCGCAGGGCTTGCGGCCCGTCCAGCGGGGGGCGATGGACGCGATGAACCGCCCGAAACAGCCCGGATTCGTGTGGGTGTGAGTCCGTGCAAAACGGCAGGATAAGCAGAAAAACTGTTCATCCTGCCGCGAAAACGTTCAATTCCACCCCTTCCAGCGCAAGAAAGGTTCATTTTCCGCGCCATCAGTTGAACCACTTGAGAACCGGATCGCCGCGGAATCCCTTTTCCCAGACGAACCAAGCGTAGGCGATGAGCTTGTTGGCGCAGGGGATGCCGTCCGGCCAGCACGCGAGGCGGTTGCGGCTTACCCATACGCGACGGGGGGGGAGAGGAGGAACAGCATCTTCCGCTTCTGGCTTTCGAGGAATGTCAGCTTGAGGAACATGGCGACCTTCGCGCCTTCGGAGACGCAATCGAGCGCGCGGGAAACGAACTCCGCGGCCAACGAGTAGGGCGGATTCGTCACGATGTCGCCGTCCCAATGTTCGGGGAAGGAGAGGAGGAAGTCGCGCACCTCGTTCCCGCAACGGTCGATGATGTCGCTTTCGCGGACATCGTGGCCGGCGGCGCGGAGAACACGGGAAATGTGCCCGCCGCCGCAGGCGGGCTCCCAGATTCGCTTGGAGAAGGATTCGAGGGAAAGGAGGAGTTCGACGGCCTTCGGTTCGGTGGCGTAGTAGTCCTCCGCGGATCGAGGCGCGGTCGAGCGGTTGGACGGCGCGAGCGCGGCGAGCGAGGCGGTCCTGTTCCCCGTCCAGTCCTTCATTGGTTGGTGGCGGTGCCGGAGATTGCGCGTTCGATTTCAGAAAGAATCTCCATAACGTCATCCGCGTCCACAACGTCCACGGGAGTCCCGCCTACCGCGTAGCCGTTTTCGTCATACGTCACGCCGTCGTATGGTTCTTTGATTCGGTTCACCTTCTCCCGAGCCGATTCCAGCGCCTTCCGAATTTTGACATTTTGCTTGTCAAGAAGCGCGCACAAGCTCCTGCGCACTTTGAGGAAATGTTCCATCAGGGTAGCGCATACCCGGAGAACCTTCGCAATGCCAGGAGGGAAGAGTATGTACGCGCTTGCGTCGGTACGCATGTCTTCAAGCGCCGTTGACAGTTTCCGAACACTCTCAATCGTGTCTTGAATCGATCCGTGCTCGTATTCAGATGGATTTCCATCCTTGCGATACGACATGCAATGAAAGCAATCCAGCAATCCGATGTTCACCACCGCATTGTTTCCTTGCGTGCACAAGAACGGAGCCTTTTGATTTTTGGAAGCCTTGAGATTGGCGCAGTTCGAGCAACACACTTTGTCATTCGTCGGCATGTCTCCCTCCTAGAACGGAATCTCTTCTTCGCCGGGGGTCTCTTCGGCGCGGGGCTGGCGGACGAGGTTGGGGATGTCGTCGAGCGAGGCGCGGAGGGTCGGTTGTTGCGGCTGGGCGGTCTCGCCGTAGAGGAGCTTGGCGCGGACGCCGGAGAGGGTGGTGTTCCAGTACGCACGCCCGTCGCGCGATGCCTTCTTCTTGGAGCGGATGGAGACGCGGACCTTGACGAAGTTCCCCGCCTGCATCCCGGCGAGGTCCTTGGTGGCGTCGTCCCAGAAGGTCGCGTGGATCATGGTCGGGTACTTCTTGTCGGTTTCGGCGGCGAGGACGAGTTCGCGCTTGCGGGATGAGCGGTCGCCGAACTGGACTTCCTCGATGCCGGAAATGGATTCGATTCTGCCTTCGATGTCGGATGTAATCATTTTTGGGGCTTTCGTGATAATATCGGGGTGGATATGGTTATTTGTTGGTTAAATCGGGGGTTATTTCATTGGTCGCCAAGCGGCCGGGGGAATCCGGCGCGGCGACGGCGAGGACTTCGGAAAAGTCCTGCATGATTTCCTCGAAGTGGGTGGAGGCGGCGGACATGGCGCAGGGAAGATTGGCGATTCCCCAATGCTCCCACGCCGCGGTCACGTCTTTGTCGCCCAGGGCGTGGACGACGACATCCATCGCCACGAGGATGTTCGCTTTCGTCAGAAGGATTTCGGCTTCTCTCGGTGTCATGTTGTTGTTCCTTGTGTTCGGGTTCAAATCGTGTGAAGTTCCTGCCATCCGTCCTTGGAGCGCCGGAACCAGCGGAAGCGGAAGGCGCCGGGGAAGCGCTCCTCCGCCCATGCACGGCACTCTCGGAACGCCGTGAGAGCGCGTCCTTCGGACGGCAGGCGGTAGGAGCCCTTGACCTCGTAGCAGCCAATCCGCCCGTCGGGTTCGGTGAGAACGAAGTCCGGCGAATAACGGCTGCCACCAGTCATCTTGAAGGTGATTGCCTCGAACTTCCCTTTCCCGGCGAGGACTTCGCGGTTGAAGCGCTGTTCGGTTTTGTTGGGGGCGCGCGTTCCGGCGCGGCGGGGCTTTGGCGCGCACGGCGCTTGCGTTGCCTCCAGTTGCGCGATGGCGTTGCCGCCCGCCGCAAGCGCGGGGTTCAAGCGCAGTACGTGCGGCGGTATGTCCGCCAGCCGGAACGAGACGGCTGTCATGGCTTCTTCGCCCCGATTGATTCCAGTTCCGCGGCGTAGAGCGATACGTACTTCAAATCGCCGTTCGCGAAGTAGGAGAACACGTACACTTTGCCGCCGAACGTTTCGCGGATTTCCTGTAGCATCATCACGATGCCGCAGATTTCGACATGCGAGCCGAGAGAAAGGTTCATGCTTCGCCCTCCGCAATCTTCCGCAGGATAGCCGCCGCACGGGCTATGTCCTCGCCAAGTTGCGCGGTCCCGACGGGCGGGGGCGTCCCCGGCGCGTCGTATGGCGCTTGCCCGCGCCGCCAAGCGTTGTGCGCCTCCAGCCGCGCCGCCAGCTCCGCAAGGTCCGGGCCGTAGGACGGTGCGGTTCGGCGGTTCCAAAGCTTGGAAAGCGCTTTAGCTCCGGCAAACGGAAATCCCGCTTCCCAAGTTTCCGGCCCGATTGCCCCGCAGAACGGGCACACGATGCGAACGTTCCGCAGCTTCTGCGCGCTCATTCTTTCCCCCTCTTCCGCCCCTGCTTATCAGCGCCTGCAAATTCCAACGTCCCTTGTTCGCGGAAGGCGCTCCCGTCTAGGATTGCGATAGTCATTTTGTCCACGGGGTCGAGGGTGTGGTTCATGCTTCTTGGTCCTCCATTCCCCCATCTCGTTCCGAAAATCCGCTCCCCTCGAAAACGCATTGGCCCGGAGCATCGGCGTGGCGGGCGCGATAGCGTGCGAAGTAGGCGTCGCGGGGAAGGCTCGTTTGGCCGGTCGCCTCCCAGCGTGAGAAGTACTCGGCGGCCGGATTGGCGGCGAGGCACCAGTCGGGACAGGTCGCGCCGGTCGCTGTCACGTAGCCGCGCTGGCGCATCCGTTCGGTGAATCGCTCCGCGCCTCGCCGGAGCATGGCGCGCGTTTTCGGCCAGCGTGCGGCATCGCGTCGGCGACACTCGTTGGAGGCCAGCGGGCAAAGGACGCACCCGATGCGTGAAAAGCCTTCGTCGTAGAGGCGGCAATGAGGAACGCCGCGGGAGGAGAGGTATTCCCAAACGTCGGCGGAGGACCAAGCGAATATCGGGCAGCAATACCAAGTGCCGTCGCCCTTACGCCCGAAGGTGCGCCAGGAATCGCGACGGCGCGGAGACTCTTCCGCGCGGACGCCAAGAAAGGCCATCGGGAAGCCGGGCGTCTTTTTGTGCTTTGCGCCGCAACACCAGCGTTGCCAGCGGGAGGGAAGACCGTTGGCTTCGATCTCGTCGAGCAGGGGTTGCTTGTACGCGCGCCGGAAGACGACTTCAGGATATTGGGCGCGGATGAAGGCAATCAGTTCGGGCGGCTCGAAGCGGGTGACGGAATATTGCGCGGAGAATCCGATTCCCGCTTCCCGGCAAAGGTGGAAGACCACCTGCGAGTCCTTGCCGCCGGAGAAGGCGACGAGGTTCCGGCCGTCCGCGCGGGCGTAGTGGCGGATGGTTTCAAGCGCGATGTCGTAGGCGCTACGCCCGTCGAGCCCCTTGTCGAAAACGCTCATGCCTTTCCTCCTTCCGCCGCGTATGGCAACTGGCCCCAGAGGACGCCACAGGACTTCGGACGGGGCGGCCACGTTTCCTTGACGGGGCAGCCGAGGCAGTGTTTGCGGGCGTTGCAGAACCTCGCAAAGCGCGCATCCTGTTCCTTCGCGGTTCCCACGTCGCAGTTCCGCGGGGGCGCTGCAAGGGCGGCTTGAACATCGGCAATGACCTTTGCCTGCTCGTAGATTACGCCGTTGCTGATAACGTCAAATGTCGCGGCTTGCACAAAAATCAATGCTTTTTCCAGTGCCTCCCGCAACTTCGCAACGTTGCCGCTACGTATGGCGGATTGCGTTTCGTTAGACGCAAGCGCGTCCTCGATGCGGTCGGCGTAGCCTCTCAAGCGGCTCATCAAGTCCGGGTGAAAGTACGCGTTGCAATCGGTCTCGTCCCGCATTGCCTTCAACACGTCAGCCACGGTTTCCTTCCTGTCAGTCATTGTCTTCTCCTGGCTTGCTGTAATTGATCAAAAGGCAATCCAATTTTTCCCGTTCTTGCATGATATTGATTTCGTGTCTTTCCATTTGCGCCTTGAGAAACCCGATTTCCCTCGCGGATTCTTCGATTCTTTTGGCGCATTCGGCGATTTTCTTTCGCCTCTCTTCCCATTTGAGCGGGTCAGCCATTGTTCGCCCTCCTTTTGGCGTCTTGGATGATTGCTTTGATGTGGTCGTCGAGCATCAGCGCGCATTGCGACACGCACGAGTCGTCGATCTTGATTCGTTGGTTGATTTCCCGGTTGTAGGCGGCTTCGAGCTCGTCCGCAAAGACTTCCATCGAATCCCGCGAAACGAGGTTGCACCGCGCAATGGTCCTACCCATTGCAACCGTATCTCCGCTCGCCAATGCCCGCCGCATACGTGCCAGAACCTCAGGCACGTCCTGCGGCTTCTCGACTGTCGGGTTCTCGTCATTCGGCCGGTACAAGAAGCAGCGAACTAGGTCGAGGCCGCCATGTTCAACGAGGTCATTCCCCTGCGCACACGATGCGTCGTAATGATTTGGGTCTCCACGAAGGAAGGCGCAGTTCAGGCAACAAGCGGCTTCATTCGTTGGCATTGTTATCTCCTTCTTGCGGCCTCGGCACTTCGATGCCATACGCGATGACGCCAAAGCGGATATCGTCATCAATCTCTGACCGTTTCCATTCGCATCGTTCACCGTCTATCGAGACGACAGGAAACCCGTCGGGGATGAACGGAACGAGCCAGAATGGAGCAAGCCATAGTTCCGAGTCCCCCTCGTCGCTCCAAGGACGGAATCCGAGCGCGGCCAGCGCATCTGTCGCAACTCCGACGCCAGCAGTGATTCGTTCGCGCCACGCTTCCCATGGTATTTCGCCAGCGATGGCCTTGGAGTAATTTTCGACTCCATTCTTCGCGAACTCCGGAAGACGCCTGGCCTCAATGGCCATCGAGTTCAAGAACCTGACGCCGCAAATTCCAGCAAATTCGGCAACGGTTCGTTTCTTCATTTCCCCGCCTCCTGTCCAAGAATCTTTTCTGCTTCGTCTATGAGGCATTCCGAGTCGTACACGATGCGGTGCAACTGGTCCGTAGCCGTGTCGAGTTCGTCCACGAGCTCCTTCACAAACTTCTTGAGGACTTCGTTCTCATTCTTCAGCGCCTCTGCCTCGACAAGCTTGTGCGTCATTTCGTCGCATTGCGCCTTAAGCTCCTCCATGTCGCGCGGCATTGGAAGCGCTTCGAGTTTGCATGTGATTGGTTCAGTCATTGTTGGGGTCTCCTTGTTGGTTGTTCCTGTAAAAATCCTTGTTGACGGCGGCGAGGATGAGCCGCGCGTTGGCAACGTCGATGGGGTAGGCTTTGGCGGACGGGAAGCCGAAAACTTCGGTTCCGTCTGCGGCGCGGACGATGTTTTCGCGCCTGTCGTAGGTCCAAGGCCGAGGGGATGGTTCTGGTTCGTTCATGGGTGGTTCCTTTGTCATGCAATTCCTAGCCGCAGTGCGGCCACGATCCGTCTCAAAGTCCATTCCGCGCAGTTCGTCGCCCAGCTGTTTCCGAGCGCCCGGTAGCGCGGACTGTCCGGGCACTCCTCCGCGGGCTTCCCCCGCCACGGGATGGCCGTCCATCCGTCCGGGAAGCCGAAGAGCCTTTCCGTTTCCGTCGGCGTGATGCGGCGGACGATACTGCGCGCCCCGCCAGCGGCAAGGTGGAGCAATGGCACCTGGTTACCGCCCGTGCCCATGCGTTTTTGCAACGTCGGCGCCACTCCCGTGTCGCCCTTGCGCATCACCTCGTCGGCGTGGGTCATGTCGAGAACGTGGACGAGATAGGCCCCCTTCTGCTGGAACACCTCGTTCCCGGAGAATCCCGGCGTTCCGTTGGAACACCCCAACGTTGGCATCACGTCGTCGCCGGAGAAGCTTGCCAACAGTCCAGCATTGCGTGCAGGGACGCATCCAGCAACGGCGGCAAATCCCTTCCCCATTTCTCTTTGCGGCGGAGAATCCCCGAGCAGGCCCGCTCGCTCAAAAAGTATTTGTGCAGCCGCCCGCTCGTCTCCTCCAGCACATCCGACAAGCCACACACGCTTCCGCCGTTGCGGGATTGCTCTGGGGAAGTCCACGGTGGTTGTGAATTGAGCGTCCAGCACCCGCCACGCGACGCCGTACCCGCGCTCGACCAGCGCACGGAGGAAGGCGAGGAAGTCCAGTCCGTGATTGCTCGACAGGACGCCGGGGACGTTTTCCCAGAGGAGGACGCGGGGGCGAAGCTCGTCAACCAGTCGGGCATACTCGAAAGCGAGGCTGGACCGGGTTCCGCTTCCCTCCTGCATTCCGCGCCGCTGTCCGGCCACGGATACGTCCTGGCAGGGTGAACCTCCGGCGAGGATGTCGATTCCATGTCGGGGAAGAGCAATGCTTGCGTTGCCATTGGTGATTGTGCCCTTCTCCGCGTCAACGCGGATGTTGCGGATGTCTCCGAGGTTGGGGATGCCGGGGAAGCGGTGCGCGAGGACCGCGCAGGGGAACGGCTCGATTTCCGAGAAGAAAACCGGCTCCCACTCCACGTCCCGGATGCGGCCCGCGGCGACCGAGAAAGCCTCGATGCCGGCGAAGAGGCTGGCGTAAGTCACCCTCACCGGGCGACCCCGTTTTCGACGATGCCGTTTCCTTTAGCCAGGAGCTTCCCAGACGGCGTTTCTTGTCCGTCTGCGGGGATTGCCGCGGAAACGGCTCCGGCGGGCTCCTGCGAGCTCCTGTGCGAAGGAACGGGCATTCCCGCGATGCGGCGGAGGGACGGGCCGGTGAACTTGCAGGGGACGCACATTTCGAGCAGGCGGCTCAAAAGCGCCCCGCCGTACCGGTTCGCGACCTCCTTCCCGGTCAAGTTCGTCGTGACAAACAGCCTCCCTGCCCACTCGCCCCGCACCCAACGCTTGTGAAGCCCCCAAAGCCATTCGCCCAACGGCTCGTGCTTGGTCCCGTATTCGTTCCAAGGTTCTTCCGCCCCGAGGTCGTCGATGATGGCGTTGCGGCGCTTGCCGAGGGTCACGTAGCGGTCTTCGCCAAGGATGAACGCCCTGCATTCCGGGTCCGAATCGCCGCAGTCCCAGAACCAGGCGCCTTCGCAGGCGTGCTGCCGGGCCGCAGTGGTCTTGCCGTTGCCCGGTGCCCCGGCGAAGAGGATGCCGACGTTCGGGAGTGCCGCCGTCTTGGCGAGCGCCTTGGCGAGGGCTTCCCCGTCGGGTCCGGTCCAGCTGTACACGGTCGGCTTCACGTCAGAAGGGGAGGGGGGTTCCGGTGTTGCAGGGGTCGTCGGGGTTCCATCCCCTGCCACGTTGTGTCGAGATTGGACGAGACGAATCAAATCCGCCGTGATTTGCTTGATGTCGATGATGTCCCCCAGCCGTTGAAGTGCCATTGTCGTTCTCCGTGAATTGCCGTTTGTGGTTTGCCCATTGATGGAGGCAGGAAACGAAGTTCACCACCTGCTTGCCCTTGGATCGCCAGCCGTACTGGCCCCACCACGCCGCCCATTCGCACATGTCCCGCCCCGTCAAGCCTCGCTCCTTGGCCTTGGTGTAGAGCTTGGGCAGGACCTTGACGACCCGCTCGGGGAGCAACGAGCGGAGTTCGGCGTCAACGTCGGCGTACTGCTCCGGCGGCGGGTTCTTCGGCGGAGGGCTTGCCGGTGGTGCCGGAGGAGGGTCCGTCGGGGCCTCCTCGCGTGCTGGCGCGCGCTCCTGCGCGGTGGGGGGCTTTGCCCCCCCACCATCCCGTTTGGGATTGGGAATGGGATTGTGTATGGGATTGGGATTGGGAATGGGATTGGGATTGCTGGAACATTTTGGAACAGCTTTTTCCGTGTTCCATTCTGTTCCATTCTGTTCCAATGTGTTCCATTCCGTTCCAACGTGTTCCGCTTCCGGTTCGGCCTGTTCCATTTTGTTCCAATCCGTTCCATCCGGCTCCGTCCGCGCGTACTGGTTGCCGCGGTGGGACTTCCCGGCACGGGACTTCTTCTCGAAGTTCTCCATGTCCCGGTCGATGGCCTTGGTGATGAACCGGAAGGCGATGCGGGCGACCGCCGGAAGTCCGTCAACGGCGTTTTCCTCACCGTTCGCGTGCCGCTGGACCGCGCGGAAGAGCTTCCCGAAGGTCTCGTCGTCGAAATCTTCGGTGAACTCGCACCAGTCACGCCGCCAGATGAAAGCTTCGCCTGCCATGTTCGCTCCTTGCTTGGGGGTTGGGCGGGGGGTGACTCCCCCGCCCGTGCTTCGTTCCTTACGCCGCGGGGGCTTCCTCCGGCTTCTCCGCCGCTTCGGCCTTCTTCTTCGCCAAGACCGCCGCGAGCTTGCCGTTGGCCGGGGCTTCTTCCTGCGCCGCCTGCGGCTGCTGGAACCAGTCTTCCGGCTTCGACATGCCGTCGCGGAGGGACACGTACACCTTGCGGAGGGAAAGCACCTGCGCCGGGGTGATGGCGTCCAGCCTGCGCTGGATGCGGGTCTCGATCTGCGCTTTCGTCACGCCGAACTCCTCGAACGCCTTGCAGAGTTTTTGCATGGCGGCGGGGGAGGTGTCCGCGGTGGCCTTGATTGTCTCCTCGCACTGGGCCACGGCGGCGTCAATCACGTCGCCGGGGATGCATTCGAGGATGCAGGCCCTGACGCGGCGCATGGCCTCGTTTGCCACTTTCTCGTAAATGTCGCGGGGGTCCGTGAGAAGCTTCGACCCCTGCCGGGTGTGGCGGACGTGCGAAACCACGAAAGAACGCTCCACGGGGATGTTCGCTTCGAGGTCGTACGCGTAGCAGAGGACTTCGCTGTGCATGTTGTCGCTCGCGGTGACCTTGAACCCGTATTTCACGTTTCGCCACGCACGCGCCGCGGCTTCGGCGAGCCGGATGGACGGGCCGGAAATGTCCTGTCCGCCCCTGCTGTACACGTACACGGCCTGTTCGGCCAGTCCGGGCCGCTGGCAGGAGATGATGAGACGGTCCGCGGCTTCGGCCTCGTTCCGCGGCCAGTTCTTCGCGGCCATGATGGCGGCGAACGCTTCGGCCTGCGCCTTGGCCTGGGCAACCTGCACTTCGGACGAGGAGGCGCCGGCGGCGATGGTGGCGAGGGATTGCGGTTCGTCCGGTTCGCGCCGCACGACGTTGTAGGGCGCGTAGGGCGACTGGACTTTTTGGATTTCGGTTGTCATTGTGGATTGCTCCTTTGGTTTTTGGGGTTTGTGGTTATTTGGCGAGTGCGAAAACGCGCGTTCCCGCCGAGGTTGTCGTGTGTTTCTCGATGATGTCGGCGGGGATGGCCGCTTCTTCGGCGACGGCCTTCCAGTCGGTCCGCTTCGATCCGGCGCGGCTCTTCCACGTCGCGAGGCGCTTCTTCGGGTCGTCTGGGTCCGAAAGCGTGTCGGCGTCGCGCATGAATGCGAGGATTTCGGTCTTGGCCTCTTCGGCTTCCGCTTCGGCGGCGGCCACCTTGGCCTTGGCTTCGCGGTAGCGGGCGACGGCTGCGGACGCTTCCGCAGAGGCGAAAACCACGACGGGCCGCGACTCGCGCCAGAGGGCCTTGCAGTCCTCCTCGCAGGTCGGCTCCGGCGTCTCCCCGCGCACGACGTGCTTCTCCCACCACTCGCACAGGATTTCAAACATGGTGTCGATGGTCGCTTGGTCGCGGAGGACGGGGAAGATGCGGAACCCGCCGGATTGCTTGAAGAGGCACGCCACGTCCGCCTGCCGGACAGACGGGAGAAGCCCCATGTAGTGCATGACTTGGGCCTCGTAGTGCGCGGGCAGGGTCTCGTAGGCGGTAGATGAGGTCTTGCACTCCAAGAGTCGGTCCGTGCGGACTTGGCGCTTGAAGGCCGGAAGGCTTCCGTCCTCCGGGAAAACGAGCCTGTCCACGTTGCCGAGGAGCGGGCCGCGCTTGACGAGGAACTGGAAGCGGCGGACTTCGCGCCCCGTTTCCGCCGTGTATTCCTTCGCAACGAAATCTTCCAAGTACGAGCCGAGGCGGAGGCTGATGCGGTCTTCGTCGGCGGCCTCGACCTTGTTTGTCTTCTCCAACCACACGTCAACCGCCGTTTTCCACGGGCAGATGCCGAGGATGGCCCCGGCGTCGCTCCCTCCGATTCCGCGCTTGCGGGCCGCGAGCCAGTCGGCCCGGGACATTTTTGCCGTGGGGATGAACTGGACGTGGATATCCATTGCTATTCCCCTTTCGACGGTTCCACGTCGCCGTTGCCGTCATCGGGCGCGGCCCCGGAGTCTTCGGTGGAAGCGCCTGGGAGTCCGACGGCCTTCTGGAGGTCGCGGAACTTGCCGAACTCCGCGGCGAAGTACTGGTTGCTCGCGAGAAACGCCTTGTAGGTCTCGTTCTCGCGCAGGGCCGTTTCGAGCTGTCCGGCGAGCGTGGCGTTGGCCTTGGCGGCTTCGTCGAGCTGCTTGTTGGCGGTTTCGAGCGCATTCTTGAGGACGCCGATTCCCATTTCCGCCTTGCAACGCGCTTCGATGAGTTCGCAGAGCGCAGCCGTCGGAATCGATGCCGTGTTTTCCGGGCCGATGTTGATTTTGGGTTCCTGTTTCATTGGTTGTCTCCTTGTTGGTTGTTGTTGTTCAAAATGTCCCCCACACCCCTTGCCGTGCCTGCCACGCCGCGCCCGACCACGCCGAGCTGCACCTCTCCGTGCCTAACCCCGCCATGCCTGCCGTGCCACTCCGCGCTTCTCTCCGCAACGCGCGTCAAAGCCCCGGCGTGCAAAGCCTCGCCTGCCGAGCAACGCCAGACCGCGCAATTCCGGTCCGCTCCACGCTTCGCCTCTCCATTCCGCGCCTGCAACGCCTGTCCAAGCCTAGCCATTCTCGGCCGTTCCATGCTGCACCTCTCCGAGCTGTGCATGTCCCCCCCACGCCATGCCTGCCACGCCGAACCTCGCCCCACATTGCAATGCACGTCCGGTCCATTCCAGTCCGCGCACTTCTGCGCCGAGCCTAGCCTTGCCTGCCGCGCCAGTCCGCGCCAATCAGTGCCACGCAAAGCCGTGCCGTGCCCTGCAAAACCGAGCATGGCACAACCCCGCAAAGCCTGCCGGGCAAGCGTCATTCCTACGCCTTCCTCCGCTTGCGGATGTGCGCGTCGATGGGGGCCCAAACGTCCGCAAACTCCTTGAGGTGACCGTAGCGGTTCCGCATGGATTCCATCTGGTCGAGCGCGTCGCGGACGACAATCTCCGCCATGTCGGGGAACTTCATCACGTCCTCCGTCATGCGGTAGGGATTGTCCTCGCTCCTGCCGTTCCGGTCCGTCGAAAGGTTGACGAAAACAGGAACGGAAATCGGCTTCTCGTTGCAGATGATTTCAACGCGGAACGACCGGATGAGTTCCTGCGCCTGGATGATCCGGTAGCGCTCCGCCGCTTCCGTGTCGTCCCAGCAGAAAGCCCCGTGCAAGGGAGAATCTTCCGGCCTCGCCGCTTCGATTACCACGCGAGGGGGGAGTTCGCCCCCCTTCGCACGGTAGATTTCCTTCAGTGCTTCGAGCTGTGTCACTTGGCACCTCCATTGAACTTCGCGGCGAGCGCGGCCTTTTCGTTCGGGTCCGTGACGACGCAGAAGGTGCCCCATCCCATCCCCGCCGAGTTCTTGGAGAAGGGACGGCCTTCGCAGATGCCGATTTGCACCCCGGCGCGGGAAACGAGGTTCACCACGTCTTCGAGGGTGAAGAGGTCGGCGTCGAACTGGAACCGGAGGCGCGCGCCCCAGTCCAACCACTGCGGGCGGACGGCGATGTCAACGGTCTTGTTCAAACCGCTTCCGACGCGGACCATGCTTTCGAGTAGGCGCGGCTCCTCGCCGATGATGCGGACGAGCGGCGTCCCCTCGTCGCGGTCGAATCCGTCTTGGTAGATGAACAGCGCCTTCTTCGCGGCGGTGGAGGCGAAGCCGACGAGCTTGCAGGCGTCAACGAGCGCGTTACGGAAGGCTCCGGCGGGGATTCCGTCCCATCCTTCCATGCTGATATGGCGCGCTTCGTGGAAGCATTCCTCGAAGTTCTTGGCCTCCTTGCGCCGGTTCTTGGTCGCGGTGCTTCCGGCCTGCTGCTTGTCCTTGATGATTTTCCGCGCCTTGGCGGAAAACTTGTGGATGACGAGCGGCGCGGTGCCGCGAATCCAAAGCTCTCCGTCTTTGAAATTCGGCGGTGTGATGGTGACTTTCTCTTCCTTGATTTCTTCTTTCTTGACCTGTTTCTTCATGGTTTCTTGTCTCCTTGGACTTGTTGTTGGGGGTGGTTGTTGGTTGACTTAAATGCAAAATCCCAAGGCCGTTATGGCCCAGAGGAGCGCGACGGAAAGGCCGATGATGACGCCGCTTCCGAGGACGGCTCCCACCATCCCTAGCACGCGGACGGCGAGGGGAGGGGGCGGGACGGGTTGGCGCGCGTGGCGGACGGCGCGGATGAGGTCCGCTGACGAAAGTTCGGTGCAGTGCTTCACTTGCGTTCCTCCGTCTCTTCGAGCCGCTTCCGGGCACGCTCGCGGAGGTCGTCCGGCGCATCGGTGAAAGCGTCCGTCGGCTCCGTCCAGCGGAGGAGGGAAATCACGGCGGCGATGATGGCGATGATGCCGATGCCCGCAAATAACCTAAGAATCATGGGGTTTCTCCTTGTGTTGAAGATGGAAAGAGGACGCCGCACGCGCGCTTTTCGACGTTTCCTTGCCCTGGACGGTTCCCCCTGCCGGCTGGCGTCTCCGGCTTGGGGTTTGGGTTCGCGTGCGGCGTCCAAAAATCGAAAGAGGGGAGTCCGTGCCGGTTCCACACCCTCCCCGCACCTTCGCACGCACGGGAGAAGCAACGGACTCCCCGAAAAGGGCCGCGCCCAGCCCATGAAGAAGAATGAAGAAAACGGGACGCGGCGAAAGGGAAAGCCGCACGCACTTGAAGCATTCCGGGCAAAGAGGGCGGCGGCAAAAGAGGGCCAACCAACGCGACAAACAGACAAAACGCGCTGGCTGGCAAAGAAAGGGGCCCGCCGGAGTTGTTCCGAGGTGGAAGGGAACCAAGAGAGAGAAGAAACCTTCCGCTCTCCGGCGGGCCGAGAGGAAAGCCCCGTTTTGGCACGGTGGGGCAAGCCGTTCCTACGCGTTCCGAGGTGGGAGAGGTCCACGCGTCGGACCCTGACCGGGTGGGCATTGAAAAGGGGTTGGAGCGTCCCGATCACGCGCGGCGCTCCTTCTTGAACTGGCCGTAGAACCAGCATTTCCACGTGTCCTTGCAGGTCTTGCGCTTCGGACAGGTGTTCTTGCAGATGGAAATCGTCTCGAACCCGCAACGGTTCGCGAGGTCGCACGCTTCGAAGCGGGAGCGGATGCTTGCCGCGGAGTTGGGGCCGGACTCGTACACGTTCTTTTCGGCAGCCGAGAACCGGCAGCGGAAAGCCATGTCGCATTCCTTGCCCGTGATGCGGCAGGTGTGGCGCGCCTTCCTGTCGCGGAAGTACAGGGGCCGCGAGTCGGCGGGCGCGGCGAAAATCCGGTCGCCCTTGTGTTCGCGGGTCGCGGTCACGTCGGAAGCCCCCCGAATGTCTTGCTCGCAAGCCACTCGTCGATGGCGGTCTTGCGGAAAAGGTACTGTCCGAAAGCGTGAATCGTGGGGACTTCGCCCTTCTTGATTGCACGGATGAGTGTTCGCTTGGAAATCCCGAGATAGTCGGCCAATTCCTTCTCGCCCCGGAAAAATTCGGCGTTGGGGTTGGGTTCGCGGGCGGGTTTCATTTCGCCTCCATCGAGGTCGCGCGCCGCGCCTCCTGGACTTCCCGCCAGAAGGCGTTCACCGCATCGCAAACCATTTGGATCAAGACTTCGTCCCGGTCGATGGCGTAAGAAACAATGTCGCCTTCCTTATCCATCACGGCAACGACAACGCGCGCGACCTCCGGGAAGCAGGACAAGATGTGGAACGCACGGGCGGCGTCGAAAGGCATCTGCGGGGCCGTGTCGTACCGCGTCTTTTCCCGCGCGAGAATGATGGTGCCGGGATCAAGCAGCACGCACTGAATCGCCCACCTGTTCCCAAAGCCGGAAGTGCGAGCCGAAAGGCATTTGACGTAGGTTCCTGTGACCGTTCCCCACTGGAGCAGGGCCGGAACGGAATAGCGCGGGAAAATCGGCGTCTCGCGGAAGTTCGCAAGCTCCTCGCGGAGTTCGTCCGCCGTCTGCCAAGGGGCAAGGCCGAGGACAACCGGGGCCTCCCAATCGTAGATTCCCATCAGGGAAGAGGCGTGCCCGAAGTCCAGCTTCATTTCGCGCCCCCTTCCTTGTGGGTCTTGAAAAGCCATTGCGCGAATCTTCCCCAATCCGTTTCACCGCCTTCCGTCCAATCTTCGCGTTTTTCTTCCGGCAGGCTGTCGAGAAACGCCTTGTGCGCTTCAACGACGCCGGAAAAGCGGTCGCAGTTCCGCGGCGGCGCGGCGAGGGCGGCGCGGACCTTGTCCATGCGCGCCCGAAGAAGCGGAACCATGTATTGGATCCCGGACCCAAGCGCATCCTTTCCGGCGTTGGTGATCAGCCATTCGCAAAGCGACGGGAACGGCGTCAGCGCCTCGCGCAGCGCCTTCGCGTTGCCGGTCATTCCGCACCGCCCTTCCGGTTCTTTGCGGCTTCGCGCTTGGCCTTCGCGGCCAATCTGCGGCACTCGTCCCAAGCCAAAACGGCGGGCATCACCAAAGCGTGCAGGGCAGGGGACACCTTTCCGCCGTGGGCGGCGACATACCGCTTGACGGCGGCGGCGTGCGCCTTGTCGTCGGTCACAATCCAGAACATGTGCTTCGATTTCATTGGGCTCTCCTTCGGGGGCGGTGGGTACCCACCTTTGGCAAGTTTCGGGTGGGTACCCACCTTCTCCAAAAAAAATCAGGTGGCGAGGGCTTCCTGTTTCGGTTTGCGGGATTCCAAAAGCTGGCGGACGAAATCAGAAACGACTTCTTCGGTCGAGCAATGTTGCTCGCGAGCAATTTCTTCAATCGCGGCCGTTTCGTCGTCGTCGAATGTGAAAGTCATGGAGACGGATTCACTTACCTTCATGGGATTTGC
>Ga0310786_10004325_pt1 | contig 19847 bp, 21 predicted proteins | sample AusTroGonzalo_MG_FD_203881 | JGI IMG/M metagenome (GOLD analysis project Ga0310786, IMG submission 203881) | Bovine rumen microbial communities from tropical cattle in Woodstock, Queensland, Australia - Gonzalo_03 (v2) (version 2) | ecosystem: Host-associated > Mammals > Digestive system >... | reverse complement strand
AAGGTCTATGCGTGTGAAGTCGATGGCGAGCAGATTCTCGTGGCCAGTCTTAAAGGTATGGGCCTTTGGGGTGGTATCAGCGGTTACATGGCCATCAAGGGCGATGGTACCGTCTATGGTGCCTACTTCAACCATGAGAGCGAGACCGCCGGTCTGGGTGCTGAGATCAAGGACTCTCAGGCATGGCAGGAGAAGTTCATCGGCAAGAAGATTTATGGTGATGACGGCAGCGTTGTGCTTTCTGTTGTGAAGAAGGTCGACGACCCCACAACGCAGGTGGACTGCGTCACGGGTGCTACGCTGACTTCCAATGGTGTGGATGCTATGCTGAAGGACTGCTTGAAAAATGTTTGTCAGCAGGAAAATGCATCACCATGCTGTGCAGCAGAGAAAACAGACTCATGCTGCCAAGGGGCCAACGATTGCTGCAAGGAAACAGAAACTAAAGCAGAGGAGGAGTAAATTATGGCACTATTCAGTAAACAAAATAAAGAGGTTTTCACTAATCCGTTGAACCTCGACCACCCGATCCTCGGACAGGTATTGGGTATCTGCTCGGCACTCGCCGTCACCTCGCAGCTGAAGCCTGCCATCGTGATGGGTCTCGCCGTGACGGTAATCACCGCCTTTGCGAACGTGATTATCTCAATCATCCGCAACACCATTCCTAACCGCATCCGCATCGTGGTGCAGCTGGTGGTTGTCGCTGCTCTTGTAACCATCGTCTCTCAGATTCTGAAGGCTTTCGCCTACGACGTCAGCGTTCAGCTCTCTGTGTATGTCGGTCTGATTATCACCAACTGTATCCTGATGGGCCGCCTCGAGGCTTTCGCCATGCAGAACAAGCCCTGGCCTTCGTTCCTCGACGGTGTGGGCAACGGTCTCGGCTATGCCATGATCCTCGTCATCGTGGGTGCCGTTCGCGAGTTCCTCGGTCGTGGTTCGCTGCTTGGCTACCAGATTATCCCCGACGGTTTCTACGACTTCGGCTATGTGAACAACGGTATGATGACGATGCCGGCAATGGCACTCATCCTCGTTGGTTGTGTGATTTGGGTACATCGTGCATATTTTTATAAGGAGAAGTAAGTTATGGAACACGCAATATCATTACTATTCAGGTCGATTTTCGTCGACAATATGATTTTCGCCTTCTTCCTCGGCATGTGTTCTTATCTTGCCGTGTCGAAGACCGTGAAGACCTCGCTGGGACTGGGTTTGGCTGTGACCTTCGTGCTCACCGTCACCGTTCCCGTCAACTATCTGTTGCAGACCAAGGTGCTGGGTGCCGACTGCCTCGTTGAGGGCGTTGACCTGAGCTACCTGTCGTTCATCCTCTTCATCGCCGTGATTGCCGGTATGGTGCAGCTCGTCGAGATGACGGTCGAGAAGTACTCGCCCTCGCTCTATGCTGCGCTGGGTATCTTCCTGCCGCTGATTGCCGTTAACTGTGCCATTATGGGTGCCTCGCTGTTCATGCAGCAGCGCATCCTCATGGACCCCACCAATTCGCAGGCTATCGGCTCCATCTGGGATGCCATTGTCTATGGCTTTGGCTCGGGTATCGGCTGGACGCTCGCCATCGTTGCCCTTGGCGCCATCCGCGAGAAGATGCAGTACTCCGACGTTCCCCGTCCCCTGCAGGGTCTCGGCATTGTGTTTATCACCGTCGGTCTCATGGCCATGGCGATGATGTGTTTCTCTGGACTAAATATTTAACGACTACGAATTAAACGAATTAAGCGAATTTTCTATGCACAGAAACATTTGTGTAATTAGTGAAATTCGTAGTTAAAAGAAAAAGAATATGATACAGTTCATTTCATACAGTATTGGAGTATTCCTCCTGGTAATCATCCTGCTGGTGATTATTCTGCTCGTGGCGAAGAAGTATCTCTCGCCTTCGGGTAATGTAAATATCGAGATTAACGGCGACCGTACCATCTCCGTGGCTCAGGGCAACTCGCTCATGTCGACGCTCAACGAGAACGGTGTGTTCCTTCCCTCTGCCTGTGGCGGTAAGGCCTCCTGCGGACAGTGTAAGGTGCAGGTGCTTGAGGGTGGGGGTGAGATCCTCGACTCTGAGAAGCCTCACTTCACGCGTAAGGAGATCAAGGCCGGCTGGCGCCTCGGCTGTCAGTGCAAGGTGAAGGGCGACCTGAAGATTCATGTCGACGAGTCGATCCTCGGCGTCAAGGAGTACGAGTGTACCGTTATCAGCAACAAGAACGTGGCTACGTTCATCAAGGAGTTCAAGGTACAGCTGCCCGCCGGCGCTCACATGGACTTCCTGCCTGGTTCGTACGCCCAGATTAAGATTCCTGCATTCGACTGCATCGACTACGACAAGGACTTTGACAAGTCGCTGATTGGTGACGAGTACCTGCCCAGCTGGGAGAAGTTCGGCTTGTTCCCGCTGAAGTGTAAGAACCCTGAACCCACCATCCGTGCTTACTCTATGGCCAACTATCCCGCTGAGGGCGACGTGTTCATGCTTACCGTCCGTATTGCCACGCCGCCGTTCAAGGCCGACAAGAGTGGCTTCATGGAGGTGAACCCCGGTATCGCTTCGTCGTATATCTTCTCGCTGAAGCCCGGTGACAAGGTCATCATGTCCGGTCCTTACGGCGACTTCCACCCGCACTTCGACTCGAAGCGCGAGATGATCTGGGTCGGTGGTGGTGCCGGTATGGCTCCGCTGCGCGCACAGATCATGCACATGACGAAGACGCTGCACACGACCGATCGCGAGATGCACTACTTCTATGGCGCCCGCGCCCTGAACGAGGTGTTCTATCTCGAGGACTTCCTGGGCTTGGAGAAGGAGTATCCCAACTTCCACTTCCACCTGGCCCTCGACCGTCCCGACCCCGCTGCCGATGCTGCTGGCGTGAAGTACACCCCGGGCTTCGTCCACCAGGTGATGCTCGAGACCTATCTGAAGGACCACGAGGCTCCCGAGGATATCGAGTACTACATGTGCGGCCCCGGCCCGATGTCGAAGGCCGTCGTTTCGATGCTCGACTCGCTCGGCGTAGAGCCCGAATCAATTATGTACGATAACTTCGGAGGATAAATTCTTATTCCTATGGAACAACCAACTGTACAGGTGCGCTGCCTGAATAACGGGCAGACCTTGCAAGTCCCCTTGGGAGCTAATCTTGAGGATATCTATGAGGCAACTGGAGTCCAGTTGCCTCATGGCCCTATGGCTGCCCGTGTGAACAACAAAGTGGAGGGAATGCACTACCGCGTCTATAACGCGAAGAGCATAGAGTTCCTCGACATCCAGTCGTCCAGTGGTCTGCGTGCCTATACACGTTCGTTGTTCTTCGTCCTGTGTAAGGCCGTTCACGACCTCTACGAACGTGCCAAGGTGTCCATCGACATCCCTGTCTCCAATGGCTATTATGTCAACCTCGACATTGGCCGTCCCGTGACACTCGATGACGTGGGACAGATCCGCGCCAAGATGAAGTCCATCATTGATGCCGCCCTGCCCATCCATCGTTACGAGACCCTGACCGAGGATGCCATCAAGATGTTCACCCTCTTGCATACCTTCTCGAAGGTGAAGCTGCTGAAGAGCAGTGGTCGTCTCTATACCACCTATTATGATATAGACGGTTACATGGACTACTACTATGGCTCGATGCTTGTCAATACGTCGCAGCTCTATCTCTTCGGACTGGAGAAGTATTTCGACGGCCTATTGCTGCGTCTGCCTTCGCCCGAGCATCCCGACGAGTTGGGCGAGATGACCCATCAGGACAAGATGTTCGGCATCTTCAAGGAGCACCATCAGTGGCAGGACATCATCGGCCTGCGAACCATCGGCGACCTGAACGAGGGCATAGAGAAGGGCTACTCCTCGCAGCTCATTCAGATCAGCGAGGCCCTGCAGGAGAAGAAGATTGCCAAGATTGCCGAGGACATCGCCTTCCGCAAGGGCATCCGCATGGTGCTCATTGCCGGACCCTCCAGCAGCGGTAAGACCACTACCTGTAAGCGACTGTCCGTACAGCTGGCCACGAACGGCATCAAGCCCGTTCCCATCTCGCTCGACGACTATTTCGTCGACCGCGACAAGACACCGCGCCAGCCCAATGGCGACTACGACTTTGAGCATCTCCACGCCCTGAACCTCGATCTGCTCAACGAGCAGATGAACGCCCTGTTCAACGGCGAGGAGGTAGAGCTGCCGCGTTACAACTTCCAACTGGGTAAGAGCGAGATGAGCGGACGCCACCTGCGTCTGCACGACGACGAGATCCTCGTGGTAGAGGGTATCCATGCCCTGAACCCAGAGCTGATGTCGCAGGTGCCGCAGAACCAGATATTCCGTGTCTATGCCTCGGCGCTGACTACCATCCTGCTCGATAATCACAACTACATCCCCACGACGGACAACCGCCTGCTGCGTCGCATCATCCGCGACCATAAGTACCGTGGCGTGTCGGCCATCGAGACCATCCGCCGCTGGCCCTCCGTGCGTGCCGGTGAGAACACTTGGATTTTCCCGTTCCAGGAGAATGCCGATGCGATGTTCAACACCGCCATGCTCTTTGAGCTGGCCGTCATCAAGGCTCAGGCAGAGCCCCTGCTCGATCAGGTCCCCGAGAATGTGCCGGAGTATAGCGAGGCCTACCGACTGAAGAAGTTCCTGGCCTACATCAAGCCCATCCCCGCCGACCAGATTCCGCCTACCTCGCTGCTTCGCGAGTTCCTTGGCGGCAGCTCGTTTACGTATTAACAAACAATCATGGCACAAGGAAAGAAACGTAGATGGCACTGCCTCTCCGGGCAGGAGCCTACAGAACTTGATAAACAGGTCATGTACTGGGAGAACAAGGGAAAGCTTGTACCCACGCGTGACCTCATTAAGACCCCCGAACAGATTGAGGGTATCCGTCGCGCCGGCGTCGTCAATACCGGCGTCCTCGACGAGGTGGCGAAGAATATCCGTGCCGGCATGTCGACACTGGAGATTGACCAGATATGCCGTCGCTACTGCGAGGAACACAACGCTATCCCCGCCTGCCTGAACTATGGCGGCGACGAGGAGACTCCCCCGTTCCCCATGTCCGTATGCACCAGCATCAACGAGGTGGTCTGTCACGGCGTACCCAAGGAAGAAGACGTGCTGGAGGAGGGCGACATCATCAATGTCGACTTTACCACCATCGTCGACGGCTACTATGCCGACGCCTCGCGTATGTTCATCATCGGAAAGACCACACCTGAGAAGGAACAGCTGGTGCGTGTCGCCAAGGAGTGTCTGGAGATAGGCATGGAGGCAGCCAAACCGTTCGGCTTTGTCGGCGACATAGGCCATGCCATCGAGAAGCACTGCAAGAAGTTCGGCTATGGCATCGTTCGCGACCTCGCCGGCCATGGCGTGGGCAATGCCTTCCACGAAGACCCGGAGGTGAACCATTACGGTCACCGTGGCACGGGAATGTTGCTCGTCCCCGGTATGGTCTTCACCATAGAGCCGATGATTAACATGGGCACGTGGAAGGTGTTCATCGATGCCGACGACCCCTACGGATGGGAGGTCATCACCGAGGATGAGAAACCCAGCGCCCAGTGGGAGCACACGCTCCTCATGACCGATCACGGCGTGGAGATTCTCACGTATTGATATACATGAACCTTACACAAAGGTGACCTTTAGCCGTCTAAAGGTCACCTTTTCGCCGCTAAAGCTTACCTTTTCGCCGCTAAAGGTCACCTTTAGCCCTGAATTCTCTAGAGAATTTAACCCTAAAGGTCACCTTTAGAATCCTAAAGCATACCTTTAGCCGTCTAAAGCTTACCTTTAGTCTGCTATATGTATAGCTAAACCGGAAAACATCCTACCTATCCTACCTATCTGCAGGTTTCTTCGGCCGGCATGGCTGTAGGATAGGTAGGATAGGTAGGATAAAATGTGCATATGACAATCATTATACACGTATACGCGCGTGCGCGAGAAGTCCCCTTGATTGGGGGAAGTACAAGCAAAATGGTCTGATGTGAAACAGAAATCGGATGAAAAATGATAGTTAGATAATAAAAGCCAGTCGTTTGTTTGGACGTTCAATATTATTTTGTATCTTTGCGAACGTAACACAGAAGGGTCGGTTCCGGTGTGCACTTTAAATTTGCAGTCAACATGAAACAGATAGATAGGGTCAAACAGATGGAGCTTCGTATGGAGCGGGCAGCGAAGGCCGTCATGGAACTCTCCGTGGCGTTGGATAATTACGAGGCGGCACAGGGGGATATTGCTGCCATCAATGATTATTACGGCAGCGAGGAGTGGAAGCAGGACTATGCTGACGATGAGGCCGGGCTTTTGCCTGCCGACCTGAAGCGTGGGGTGCTTTCTGAGGACGGCATCTGGAATCTGCTTTCGGATGCCAGTGAACTGAATAAAAGATTAGGCAAATAATAATGGGCTGGAAGAAGGAACTTCCAGCCCATTATTGATGTCCGTAGTGTACGGATGGTATTACTCGATGACGACGGTCGTCCAGCCGTGCTTGTCCTCGATTTCGCCGTACTGAATGCCGCGGAGCGTGTCGAACAGTTTCTTCGACATGGGGCCGGGCTTCTCGCCGAAGGAGTAGCGCTTGCCGGTGTCGAGATCGTCGATGTAGGAGATGGGGCTGATGACGGCAGCCGTGCCGCAGGCTCCTGCCTCCTCGAAGGTCTCGAGCTCCTCCTCGGGAATGGGACGACGCTCCACCTTCATGCCCAGATCCTCGGCTACCTGCATCAGCGACTTGTTGGTGATGGAGGGGAGGATAGAGGTTGACTTCGGCGTGACGTAAGTGTTGTCCTTGATGCCGAAGAAGTTGGCTGCACCGCATTCGTCCATGTACTTCTTCTCCTTGGCGTCGAGATAGAACTCGCAGGCGTAGCCCTTCTCATGAGCCAGGTTGTTGGCGAAGAGGGAAGCGGCGTAGTTGCCACCGACCTTATACTTACCGGTTCCGAGGGGAGCCGAACGGTCGTAGTCGCGGATAATCACGTAGGGGTTGGCAGCAAAGCCACCCTTGAAGTACGGGCCAACGGGTGTGACGAAGATGAGGAAGCAGTACTCCTTGGAGGGATGTACGCCGACCTGTGCGCTCGTGCCGATGAGCAGCGGACGGATGTAGAGTGTAGCACCGCTCTCGTAGGTGGGAATCCACTCCTGGTTCAGGCGCACCACCTTCTTGACCATCTCGGTGAACAGCTCAGTCGACACCTCGGGCATCATGATGCCGCGGCAGGTGGACTGCAGGCGGGCAGCGTTTTCGTCGACACGGAAGACACGTACCTTGCCATCGGGACAACGGTAGGCCTTCAGACCCTCGAAAGCCTCCTGACCGTAGTGCAGGCAGGTGGCAGCCATGTGCAGTTTCAGATACTCATCGGAGCAGACTTCAATCTCGCCCCATTTGCCGTCGCGATAATAGCAGCGGACATTGTAGTCGGTCTTCATATAGCCGAACGACAGACTACTCCAGTCTAAATTCTTCATTGCTTTTATTGACTTAAAAATTGAACTTTAATAATTGAACTCTCCGAACTCGCTCTTGATGGTCAGCGAACGGGGACCTTCCTCGATATGGCCAACGACCTGAGCGTCGATGTTGAACGACTTGGAGATGGCGATGACCTCGTCGGCAACCTCGGGACGGACGTAGATCTCCATGCGGTGGCCCATGTTGAAGACCTGGTACATCTCGCGCCAGTCGGTGCCGGAGCACTCGTGGATGGCACGGAACAGCGGCGGCACGGGAAACATGTTGTCCTTGACGACGCGGCAGTTCTCGCCGACAAAGTGGAGCACCTTGGTCTGGGCGCCGCCGGTACAGTGAACCATGCCATGGATTTCCGGACGGAGCGCGTCGAGCAGACGCTTGATGACGGGCGCATAGGTGCGGGTGGGAGAGAGCACGAGCTGCCCGGCGTCGACGGGCGAACCCTCGACAGCATCGGTGAGGCGGTATTTTCCGCTATACACCAGCTCGTCGGGCACGGCGTGGTCGAAGCTCTCGGGGAACTTCTCGGCCAGATACTTGGCGAAGACATCATGGCGGGCGGAGGTCAGGCCATTGGAGCCCATGCCGCCGTTGTAGCGATGCTCATAGGTGGCCTGGCCTGTGCTGGACAGTCCAACGATGACGTCGCCAGGGCGGATGTTGGCATTGTCAATGACGTCGGCGCGGCGCATACGGCAGGTGACGGTGGAGTCGACGATGATGGTGCGGACGAGATCGCCGACGTCGGCCGTCTCGCCGCCTGTCGGCCAGATGCCGATACCCATCTCGCGCAGCTCGCTGAGCAACTCGTCGGTGCCGTTGATGATGACCGAGATGACCTCGCCGGGAACGAGGAGCTTGTTACGTCCGATGGTGGAGCTGACAAGGATGTTGTCCGTAGCACCGACACACAGCAGGTCGTCGGTGTTCATGACGATAGCGTCCTGGGCAATGCCCTTCCACACGCTGATGTCGCCCGTCTCCTTCCAGTACATATAGGCCAACGACGACTTCGTGCCAGCGCCGTCGGCATGCATGATGTTGCAATACTCCGGGTCGCCGCCGAGGATGTCGGGGATAATCTTGCAGAAGGCCTGTGGGAACAGTCCCTTGTCGATGTTCTTGATGGCAGCGTGGACGTCTTCTTTCGCAGCAGAGACGCCACGCTGCATGTAACGGTTGTTGCTCATAATTTAAACGACAACGGAAATCTATTAAAATTTAACCTGAGGAGCTTTCTCTGCTCCGGCTTCAGCCTCGAACTTGGTCATCTTGTCGAAACCGAACAGTCCGGCAAGGATGTTCTTCGGGAACTTGCGGATGACGATGTTGTAGTCCTGAACGACCTTGTTGAAGGTGTTACGGGCCTCGTTGATACGGTTCTCCGTACCCTCGAGCTGCACCTGCAGGTCCTTGAAGTTCTCGTTGGCCTTTAGGTCAGGATAGTTCTCCTGAACAGCGATAAGACGACCGAGGGCAGCACCCAGCTCGCCCTGTGCCTGCTGGTACTCCTGGAGTTTCTCGGGGGTGAGGTTCGTGGGATCGAGGGTAATCTGCGTAGCCTTGGCACGAGCGTTGACGACAGCCTCGAAGGTTCCCTTCTCATGCTCGGCATAGCCTTTCACCACTTCTACAAGGTTGGGGATGAGGTCTGCACGGCGCTGGTAGGCCGACTGTACGTTGGCCAGAGCGGTGGTAGCCTTCTCCTGCTCACTGACCATTGAGTTGTAAGCACTTGCAGCCCACATGGCAATCACGACCACAGCTGCGATAATTCCGATTGTTCCTTTGGTAAGTTTCATGATGTTGTTGTTTTATGTCGTTATGATGTTTATTTAGTTATTCTGTTACCAGCTCGACGTGGCACCACCGCCACCGAAGCTGCCACCGCCGAAATGACCGCCGCCGAAGCCACCGCCTCCGCCGCCGAAACCTCCGCCGCCACCGAAGCCTCGTCCGTGGCTGGAAACGCCGGCGCTGTTGACATAAACCTCGATGAAGGGGTTGGCTGCCAGAGCCACAAGCGATGAGGACGTCACCCAGAAATACTCCTTATTCTTATATATAAAGAAGATGAACCATAAGGTGAGGAAGCAGGTGCACAGGCCGATGCTGCCGAAGATGGCGGCGTCATCGTCGCCAGAGTCGAGTAGTGAGGACATCTGCGGCATCTCCTTACCCTTGAAGTGTGAGTAGAGAGCCTCGGACAGATACATCATGGCGGAGTCGGGCATCTCGGCTTTCATACCGGGGATGACATATTGCTGCTGCAACTGCCGGCACTCGGCATCGGTGAGGTCTCCTTCCAAGCCACGGCCTGGCGAAATGTTGATTTTGTGGTCGCCGTAACCCACAACGACTATCAGTCCGCGGTCTTTGTATCCTACGCCGTAGCGGTTGCCGACATCCTGAGCCAGACGGAACGGGTCATCGTTCTCAATATGATTGACAATGATGACAACGGACTGTATGTCAAAGTCTTGCTCAATCCGCTTCATGTTGATGTTGATGGCATCGACGGCCTCCTGCGACAAAACATGGTCAGGATTCGAGACGTACTGCGTGGAGTCCTGCAGATAGGGGATGGGGATGTTGTCAGCGTTCCAGTAGACCACCTCCTGGTTATCGGCCAGACGCGTGGCAACAGCCGACTGCGGCTGGTCGTCAGTGGGAAGGGAAGCTCCGCAGCACACCACGGCCATGACGGCGCCGATGACGAAGAGCCAGCCCCAGAGACGTCGTTGCTTCTGCCACGAAGGGTTCTCCTTGGCGTGGTCGTCGAACAGCTGGCGTCGTTGCTCCTTATACTCCTTGACCAACTCATAGTAGCGGTCGGAGTAGGTGCGCTTCAGCTGACGCTTCTCGGAACGGCGCATGGAAGAACTCTGGAGCTTGAAGGTAGAGTCCATAGCGCCGATACGCATGTTGTAGTCGGCAGTGAGCGTATTGATTTTCTCTGTCAGTGTTGCCATTTCTCTGTAGTTATTTGCCGTGCCAGAACTCCCACGAGGCAAAAGCCTGCAGAAGTAGCATCTCCAGTCCGTTCTTCACCTGAGCACCATTTTCACGGCCGCGTTTCATGAAGAGCGTCTCGTCGGGGTTGTAGATTAGGTCGTAGAGGATGGTATGACTGTCCATGGCCTCGTAGGGCAGCAGCGGACACTCCTCGGTATGAGGATACATGCCGACGGGCGTGCAGTTTACGATGACGTTGTACTCACGGATAACCTCGGGGGTGATTTGTTCGTACTGAATGGTTCCGGGACGCTGGTAGCGACTGACGTAGACAGGTTCCAGGCCCAGCGACTTCAGACCGTAGCTGATGGCCTTTGAAGCACCGCCCGTACCGAGCACAAGTGCTTTCTTGTGCCACTTGGCGTCGAGCATCGGCTCGATGCTCTGCGTGAAGCCGATAACATCGCTATTGTAGCCTTTCAACTTGACATTGTTACCCTCGTGGGTGACCTTGATGACGTTGACAGCACCAATGGCCTGTGCCTCTGGCGATACGCTGTCAAGGAACTGAATGACTTTCTCCTTATAGGGGATGGTGACGTTGAGCCCCTTGAGCTCGGGGTTCAGGGCCAGTACCTCCTCCAGCTGGTCGATGCTGGGAATCTCGAAGTTCACGTACCTGGCATTGATGCCCTCATCGGCAAACTTCTGGTTGAAGTAGCTGATGGAGAACGAATGTCCCAGCGGGTAGCCGATTAGTCCATACTTATCCATAATCGTCTGTTATTTGGTTGCTGTATAAAGTGTGCAGATGCCGAAGGTGAGCCGTTGGAAGACGGTCTCGCGGAAACCGGCTCTCTGCAGGATGTTCATCATCGTCTCGCCCTGAGGAAAGGCCTCGATGGTCCGCGTCAGGTACGTGTAGGCGCTGCGGTCCTTGGAGACGAGTCGCCCGTAGACGGGCAGCACCATGTGTGAGTAGATATGGAAGAGTTGCTTCATGGGGAATCGCGGCGGTGTCGTCAACTCAACGATGCTCAGATGGCCGCCGGGACGTAGCACACGGTACATCTCGCGCAACCCTTGGTCCAGATCGGCGAAGTTACGGATGCCGAAGGCTGCCGTTACTGCATCGAAGGTGTTGTCGTCGAAAGAGAGGTGCAGACAGTCCTCTTTCACAAACGAGATAACACTGTCCAGACCCTGTCCCTTCACCTTCTGACGGCCTATTTCCATCATGCCCTCACTGATGTCGGCACCGACGAGTCGGTCAGGCTGTAGCATCTGGGCGGAGAGGATAGCGAAGTCACCCGTCCCCGTGGCGATGTCGAGCACCGTCTTAGGGGCATAGGGCATCAACATTCGGATGGCTTTTTTGCGCCACCCCTTGTCGATGTCCCAAGAGAGGCGGTGGTTTAGCTTGTCGTAGGTGGGGGCGATGTTGTCGAACATTTGCTCCACCTGGGCCGCCTTACTCCCCTCGTGGTAGGGTTTGATCTCTTCCTGTTGGTACATTTTTCTGGTTTTCCTTAAAACAAGTATTTCTAGAATGGCTAGTCTACCTAGTCTTCAAATAGGCGCTGACGTTCTTCTCGATACGCTCGGCGATGTCGCCGGTCTCTGCAGCACGGTCGAACTTCTCGCCGACGATGTGCTCGTAGAGCTCGATGTAACGCTCCGAGACGCTCTCGGCATACTCGTCAGTAATCTCGGGCATCACCTGTCCGGGCTCATTCATGAAGTCGTGCTCGATGAGCCACTGGCGTACGAACTCCTTCGAGAGCTGGCGCTGAGGCTCACCCTTGGCCAGCTTCTCCTCGTAGCCGTCGGCATAGAAGTAGCGGCTGGAGTCGGGGGTGTGGATCTCGTCAATGAGGTACACTTTGCCGTCGCGCTTGCCAAACTCGTATTTCGTGTCGACAAGGATAAGGCCGCGCTTGGCGGCAATCTCCTGGCCGCGGGCAAAAATCTTACGGGTGTAGTCCTCCATGATGGCGTAGTCCTCGGCGGAGACGAGTCCTTGAGCGATGATCTCTTCCTTGGAGATGTTCATGTCGTGACCCTCGTCGGCCTTTGTCGTCGGGGTGATGATGGGCTCGGGGAAACGCTCGTTCTCCTTCATGCCGTCGGGCAGCTTCACGCCGCAGAGTTCGCGGCAGCCGTTCTTGTACTCACGCCAGGCCGAGCCGGTGAGGATGCTGCGGATAATCATCTCCACGCGGAACCCCTCGCACTTCAGACCGACGGTCACCATGGGGTCGGGCGTTGCCAGCTTCCAGTTCGGGCAGATGTCGGTGGTGGCATCCAGGAACTTTGCGGCAATCTGGTTCAGCACCTGGCCCTTGAAAGGGATACCCTTCGGCAGAACTACGTCGAACGCCGAAATACGGTCGGTGGCAACCATCACCATCAGGTCGTCGTTGATGTTATACACATCGCGTACCTTTCCATGGTACACGCTCTTCTGTCCTTCGAACTTAAAGTCCGTCTTTGTTAATGCTTTCATCGCTTGTTATGTTTTTATCGTAATGTTCGTAGGCATTGACAATACGCGTCACCAGCTTGTGGCGCACAATGTCGCGACGGTCAAGGTGGACGATGCCGATACCCTCCACATTATTTAATATATGCAGGGCCTCGATGAGTCCGCTTTTCTGCGGTCGCGGCAGGTCTATCTGCGTCATGTCGCCAGTGATGATCATCTTCGTGTTCCAGCCCATGCGAGTGAGGAACATGCGAATCTGTGCCGGCGTCGTGTTCTGGGCCTCATCGAGGATGACCACAGCATCACTCAGTGTACGGCCGCGCATGAAGGCCAGCGGCGCAATCTGGATGATATGCTTCTCCATCATATCCTGGAGCTTCACCTGCGGCAGCATGTCCTCCAGGGCGTCATAGAGCGGCTGCAGGTAGGGATCGATCTTGTCCTTCATGTCGCCAGGCAGGAAGCCTAGCTTCTCGCCGGCCTCGACGGCAGGACGTGAGAGGATAATCTTCTTGGCCGTCTTGTCCTTCAGCGCCTTCACGGCCAGGGCTATCGACAGGTAGGTCTTTCCCGTACCGGCAGGACCGACGGCAAACACCATGTCGTTCTGTTGATAGGCCTCGATGAGCCGCTGCTGGTTCTCGGTACGCGCTTTGATGGGACGGCCCGACATCGAGTAGACCACCACACCTTCGGGGACATCTTTCTGACGGCCGCCCTTTACGATATCGAGGATGTCCTCCTCCTTGATGGCATTGAACTTCAGGATGTGTCGTCGCATGGCTTCAACATTCTCCTCGAACATCGCCATCTGCTCTTCGTCACCCAGCACACGGATGACATTATCGCGCGCAACAACCCTCAGTTTGGGAAACAGCGAGCGTATCATCTGCAGATGTTCATTGCCGACACCGTAGAACACGACAGGGTCTATATCTTCTAAAACAATATGCTTCTCTATCAAAATTGTACAATTTTCGAATTTGAGCGCAAAGTTACGAAATTTATTCGTATCTTTGCACCACAATTTGAAAAAAAATCCATGAAGCTGATAAAAAAGAGATATTTGCAGGGCTTTGTGCTGACGGTTCTGCTGCTGGCGGGTGTCAGACTGCTTTTCCCTTCAGTGGCCAAAGGCAAAACGGATGTGCCTGCCACAGAGACTGTGGAAAAGCCGGATATTCCAGACAATCAGGAAACTCCGATAACCCCAGAAACTCCGGACTTCCCTGCCGCAAAGGCCAAGCCGCATCGCATCATGAGTGTTCCCAATTTCAAGACCTGTTTCCCCGATAGTAATGACCTCCAGTTGACAGCTGCAGAGCGTTGGGGGGTGACACCCGTCAAGAATCGTGCCGATGCTGAGGCGCGCAAGAAAGAACTGGTCTATGTGGCTGCTTCGCCATATTATCATGTTGACAACCTGCGGCAGAGTGTTCCTTACCTGGTGCCCAGGGCTGCCATCCTGCTTCAGGACATTGGACAGGCGTTCTTCGACAGCCTCTATGTGAAGGGGGTGCCTTTGCATCGTTTTATTGTCACCAGCGTGCTACGTACCGAGGAGGACGTGATGCGTCTGCGCCGTTTCAATACCAATGCTACCGAGAAGTCATGTCATCTGTACGGGACGACCTTTGACATCTGCTATAACCGTTATAAGACTGTAGAAGATCCCGATGGTCCGCATCGTCGTGAAGTACGCAACGACTCGCTGAAATACGTGCTCTCGGAGGTGCTTCGTGATATGCGCGAGCAGGGCCGTTGCTACATCAAGTACGAGGTGAAGCAGGGGTGTTACCACATGACGGTGAGATAAAGAAATAAAGGATAAGAGAAAAGCGAAAAGGGAAAAAACAGGAAGATATGAGATTTAATACAGGTTATAACAAAGGCGGCGAGTATGACCACTATACTGTCAGCGAGCCGATGCCGCTGTTGGAGTGGTTGTTGCAGAACGTCCCGCAGACGAAGACGAAGGTCAAGGCGACGCTGCAGGGACAGGGCATAAAAGTGAACGGTAAGACGGTCACCCAGTTTGACTTCCCCCTGGAGACGGGGATGAAGGTTGCCGTGTCGAAGACGAAGCGTAACCAGCAGGGTTTCAAGAGCCGTTATGTGAAGATTGTCTATGAGGACCGATGGCTCATCGTTGTCGAGAAGGCTGTGGGCATCCTGTCGATGGCTGCCGGCCACTCGTCGCTGAATGTCAAGGCTGTGCTTGACGACTACTTCAAGAAGTCGCGTCAGAAGTGTACGGCCCACGTCGTACACCGTCTGGACCGTGACACCAGCGGCCTGATGGTCTATGCCAAGGACATCGAGACGGAACAGATCCTGGAACACAACTGGCACGACATCGTCTATGACCGCCGTTATGTGGCCGTCTGCTCGGGCGAGATTGTCGAGGACGAAGGCACCATCCAGAACTGGCTAAAAGACAATAAAGCGTACGTCACCTATTCGTCGCCTGTAGATAATGGTGGTAAGCTGGCCATCACCCACTGGCACGTGCTGGACCGCACCACGGAGCATTCGTTGGTGGAGTTTAAGCTGGAGACAGGACGTAAGAATCAGATTCGTGTGCACTCCGCCGACATGGGCCATCCCGTCTGCGGCGACCCGAAATACGGCAATGGTGACGATCCGCTACACAGACTATGCCTCCATGCTTGGCTGCTCTGTTTTACACACCCTATGACCGGTGAGCATATGGAGTTCGAAACCCCTGTACCGACGCCGTTCAAGCGTCTCTTCAAATAAACCTATAGCCCTATGGAATTTTCAAGTATGAGCAGTAACATAGGTTATTACCTCTTTGCACTGGCGGCTATCATTGTGGCCTTCTTGGTAGTCAAGAAGATTGCCTCGTGCATGATTAAGTCAATAGTTATGCTGGTACTCATAGCAGTATTGGCTGCTATCTATTTCCTCTATATCCAACAATGATACAGGAATATCAGTTGCGGGTGCTTCCGCAGGTCGCTGCTAGCGAACAAGCCTTGAAGGCTTTTGTTGCTGAAGAGTACGGGCATGATGTCCGTATAATCACTGCCATCCGCATCTTGAAGCGTAGCATCGACGCCCGCCAGCGTACCATCTTCGTCAACCTGAAGGTGCGTGTCTACATCAACGAGCCTGCCGCAGATGACGAGTTCTTCCATACGGAGTATCCTGACGTCAGCGGCCAGCCGCAGGTTATCGTAGTTGGCGCTGGCCCTGGTGGACTGTTTGCTGCCCTCCGACTGATTGAGCTGGGGCTTCGTCCCATCGTTCTGGAACGCGGAAAGGATGTTCATGAGCGTAAGCGCGATCTAGCAAACATCAGCCGGACGCAACAGGTGGATCCTGAGAGTAACTATTGTTTCGGCGAGGGTGGGGCAGGTGCCTATTCGGATGGCAAACTGTACACCCGTTCGAAGAAACGTGGAAATATAGAGAAGATACTCAATGTATTCTGTCAGCATGGGGCGTCTACGTCCATTCTTGCCGATGCACATCCGCACATAGGCACAGACCGTTTGCCGAAGGTCATCGAGAATATGCGCAACACCATTCTCCGTTGTGGTGGTGAGGTTCATTTCCAGACGAAGATGACCCGATTGATTCTTAGTGGTGAGAAGGTCGTCGGTTGTATGGCTGGTGAAATAGAGTATGCTGGTCCCGTCATCCTCGCCACAGGCCACAGTGCCCGCGACGTCTACCGCTATTTAGCTGAAGCGAAGATAGAGATTGAGGCGAAGGGCATAGCCGTCGGCGTCCGATTGGAGCATCCCTCACAGCTCATAGACCAGATGCAGTATCACTCGAAGCAAGGGCGCGGAAAGTATTTACCAGCAGCGGAATACGCATTTGTTACTCAGGTGGAAGGACGCGGTGTCTACTCCTTCTGTATGTGTCCTGGTGGCTTCGTTATCCCAGCCGCTACAGGACCGGAACAGATAGTCGTCAACGGCATGAGTCCTGCCAACCGAGGCACCGAGTGGTCGAACTCGGGAATGGTGGTGGAGACGCGGCCTGAGGATATCCCTGGCGATGACGTCCTGCGAGTCATGTACTTTCAGGAAGAACTAGAGTGCCTTTGCTGGCAGCAGGGGAACATGAAGCAGACGGCACCGGCGCAGAGGATGGCCGATTTCGTGAACAACCGTCTCAGCTATGACCTGCCAAAGTCGAGCTACGCCCCCGGACTCATCTCCAGTCCTCTACATTTCTGGCTCCCGAAAGCCGTTGGGCACCGTTTGCAGGAAGGCTTCAAAACGTTTGGCCGTCAGGCTCATGGGTTCCTGACCAACGAAGCTGTCCTCATAGCGACGGAGACACGTACGTCGTCGCCAGTCCGTATCGTTCGTGATCCGTTGTCTCTACAGCATATCCGTCTACAGGGACTTTTCCCCTGTGGTGAAGGGGCTGGATATGCCGGTGGCATCGTGTCGGCAGGTGTTGATGGAGAGCGTTGCGCAGAGATGTGTGCAACGTATTTGAAAAAATAATTTCCATTTTGCTTGCAGATGTGAAAAATAATGCTTATCTTTGCCACATAGAACTAACCTTAAAAGATTTACGACTATGAACAAGGAGGATAAGTTTGTAATCACTATCAGCCGACAGTTCGGAACAGGTGGTCATGAGATTGGAGCAGAGTTGGCAAGGCGACTTGGTGTAAAACTGCTTGATAAGCAGATTTTGAACGAAGTGGCTATGCGCATGAACACAGTAGAAGATGCCGTGGAGAAAATAGAGGCACGTAACCCGTTGTGGCGTGACGACTTCACGAACTTCTATCGAAACTACATGTCAAAAGCGGAGTACAACGGTCAGGAACAGGACCAGACGAGTCACGAGTTGTTCCGTGCTCAGGCAGACGCCATCCGTCAGATTGCTTCGGAAGAGTCGTGTGTTATCGTCGGACGTTGCGGTTTCGACATCTTTGCCGACCATCCCAACGCCTTGAAGATTTTTGTCCATTCGAGTCTTGACTGCCGCAAGCGTCGTATCGCAGAGAAGTACGACATCAACGAACAGGACGCTGCCGCCATGATTGTCGACAATGACTACAGCCGTGAGCTCTATACGAAGACCTTCACGGGCAGGGAATGGACGGATGCGTGTAATTATGACATCTCGCTCGATGTGCGTAAGTTCGGTGTCAATGGCGCCGTCGACTTCCTGATGCATTGCATAGAATAAGGTGTTGACATGACAGAGCAGATCACCAGCACACAAAACCCGAAGATCAAACGCTTGCAGACGCTTCAACAGAAGTCGTCCGAACGTCGTGCGTCCGGCCTGTTTGTGGTGGAGGGCCGTCGTGAGCTGATGCATTGTATTGAGGCGGGGTTCGACATCGACACGGTGTTCTGGTGTCCTGCAGTGGAAGGAGGCACCGAGCCTCTGCCTTCATGGCCCAAAGAGACACGCCTCTATGAAGTATCTAAAGAGGTATACGAGAAAGTGGCCTATCGCAGTTCCACCGAGGGCGTCATCGCAGAGGTGAGGATGCACCAGCTGTCGCTGGAAGACCTGCGACTGCCGGAACGCCCATTGATTGTCGTCGTCGAGAGCGTGGAGAAACCCGGCAACCTCGGTGCTATCCTCCGTTCTGCTGATGCTGCCGGTGTTGATGCAGTCATTGTCTGCGACCCGCTGACGGACCTGTATAATCCCAATCTCATCCGCTCGTCGGTAGGCGGCATCTTCAGCGTTCCTTGTGTTGCCTGTTCCTCAGAGGAGTGCATCTCTTTTCTGAAGTCGCACGGCATACAGATCCTGACAGCTCAGCTTCAGGACTCTTCGCTCTACTATGATACGGATATGTGTCGGCCAACGGCTATCGTCATGGGAACGGAAGCAACGGGGCTGACGGACCAGTGGCGCAAGGCTGCCGATGCCCATATCCGCATACCGATGCTGGGCCGTATCGACTCCCTGAATGTCTCTGTCTCGGCAGCTGTCCTCATGTATGAAGCAGTACGGCAACGGGCTATTTAAGCTTGTAAAACGTATAAATAGTCATTTTTTCCGCGTAAACGTTTGCGTTTCTCATGATTTTTCAGTAACTTTGTGGCCTAAAAGATGCTCGCATACCTAATAGTAAGTATACAAAAATCTTCAAATAATTAAAATTCAACAACTTATGTGGTTAATCAATTCATCAATTGGTAGAAAAGTTGTGATGTCTGTTACGGGCATTGCGCTCATTCTGTTCCTGACCTTCCATGGTTGCATGAACGTGGTGGCGCTCTTCTCGGCAGAAGGTTACAACATGATTTGCGAATTCCTGGGTGCCAACTGGTATGCCGTCGTGGCTACACTTGGTCTGGCTGCCCTGGCAGTGATTCACATTGTCTATGCCTTCATCCTGACGGCACGGAACCGTAAGGCCCGTGGCGACAACCGCTACGAGGTGGCCACGACGGTCAACGCCGGTAAGGTGGAGTGGGCTTCCAAGAACATGCTCGTGCTGGGACTCATCGTCGTGCTGGGTCTGTTGCTGCACCTGTACAACTTCTGGTACAACATGATGTTTGCCGAGCTCATCGGCGCTATGCCCGCTATCAGTCCGACCGATGGCTTCGGATGGATTGCAGAGACATTCTCGAACCCCGTGTTCAGTATCCTCTACATCGTCTGGCTGGTGGCCATCTGGTTCCACCTGACTCACGGTTTCTGGTCAGCCCTGCAGACGCTGGGTCTGAGCGGAAAGACCTGGTTCTGCCGTTGGAAGGTCATCGGTTTCATCTATGTGACACTGCTTATGCTGATGTTCCTCGTTGTGGTACTGGCATTTGCCTTCGGTTGCGCACCCAGTCTCTGTGACGGTGCCTGCTGTGGCGCTTGCTGCTAATTATGCATTATGAATTAAGAATTAAGCATTTAAAAGATTATGGCTA
>Ga0310786_10004324_pt1 | contig 19853 bp, 21 predicted proteins | sample AusTroGonzalo_MG_FD_203881 | JGI IMG/M metagenome (GOLD analysis project Ga0310786, IMG submission 203881) | Bovine rumen microbial communities from tropical cattle in Woodstock, Queensland, Australia - Gonzalo_03 (v2) (version 2) | ecosystem: Host-associated > Mammals > Digestive system >... | reverse complement strand
ACAACTAGATACCGATGAAAGTCAAGACCTCCATCAAGAAACGCAGTGAAGACTGCAAGATTGTCCGGCGTAAAGGCCGCCTGTACGTTATCTGCAAGAAGAACCCCAAGTTCAAGATGCGCCAGGGTTAATTAAGTGTAACAAATAAAAGTACAGATAGAATATGGCAAGAATAGCCGGTGTTGATTTACCGAACAACAAACACGGAGTTATAGGTCTCACCTATATCTACGGAATCGGCCGCAGCAGTGCCCAGACAATTCTGGACAAGTGCGGCATCGACCCCACTATCAAAGTCGGAGACTGGAACGACGAGCAGATCGCCGCTATCCGTGCCCTCATCAATGAAGAATTCAAGATTGAGGGTGAGCTCCGTTCTTCCGTCCAGATGGACATCAAGCGCCTTATGGATATCGGTTGCTACCGTGGTATCCGTCACCGCGCAGGACTTCCTGTCCGCGGCCAGAGCACCAAGAACAACGCCCGTACCCGCAAGGGTAAGAAGAAGACCGTTGCCAACAAGAAGAAAGCAACCAAGTAATCCCTGATCAGTTATGGCAAAGAAAACTACAACTACCAAGAAAAGAGTTGTCAAGGTAGAGGCTTATGGCCAGGCCCATATCTCCTCCACTTTCAACAACGTGATCGTGTCCCTGACAAATGCACAGGGCCAGGTGATCAGCTGGTCTTCTGCCGGCAAGTGCGGATTCCGCGGTTCCAAGAAGAACACTCCGTACGCCGCCCAGATGGCAGCAGAAGATGCCGCCAAGACCGCTTTCGACGCAGGTCTTCGCAAGGTAAAGTGCTATGTAAAGGGCCCGGGTGCCGGTCGTGAGAGCGCCATCCGCACCATCAACAATGCAGGTATCGTGGTAACTGAGATTATCGACGTAACCCCTATGCCGCACAATGGTTGCCGTCCCAAGGGTCGCCGTAAAGTTTAATTATAATAAAGAACAACTACTATGGCAAGATATACTGGTCCTACCACCCGCATCGCCCGTAAATTCGGCGAGCCCATCTATGGCCCTGACAAGACCTTTGAAAAGAGAAATACCCCTCCCGGACAGCATGGTCTGGCTGCAAAGCGCAAGAAGCAGAAGGAGTATGGCACTCAGCTCAAGGAGAAGCAGAAAGTCAAGTATATGTACGGTGTCCTGGAGCGTCAGTTCCGTAACACCTACGCCCGTGCTGCCCGCATGAAGGGTCAGACCGGTGAGAACCTGGTCCTCCTCCTGGAGTGCCGCCTTGACAACCTTGTGTATCGTCTTGGCTTCGCCCCTTCACGTCCCGCTGCCCGTCAGCTGGTCCTTCACCGTCACATTACCCTGGACGGCGCAGTCTGCAACATCCCTTCATGCCAGGTAAAGCCCGGCCAGGTGATTGCAGTCCGCGAGCGTTCCAAGAGCCTTGAGGTTATCCAGGCTTCCGTAGCATCCGCTGCAAAGTATTCCTGGCTTGAGGCCGACACCAACGCACTTTCCGGCAAGTTCCTGAATGTTCCCGCCCGCGAAGAAATTCCCGAGAACATCAACGAACAGCTCATCGTTGACCTCTACTCCAAGTAATAGCATTTAACACCGTAAACTTATGGCAATCTTAGCATTTCAGAAACCCGACAAGGTGATCATGCTCGAAGGCACCGACACCGTGGGCCGTTTCGAGTTCAGGCCCCTTGAGCCTGGCTACGGACAGACCATCGGCAACGCCCTCCGCCGCATCCTCCTCGCCTCTTTGGAAGGGTTCGCCATTTCTCAGATCAAGATTGAGGGTGTACAGGACGAATTCCAGACCATCCCCGGCGTGATCGAGGGTATGCAGGACATCATCCTCAACCTTAAGCAGGTCCGCCTGCGCAGGATGGTTGACACCGTAGACTCAGAGGTGGCAAACATCACAATCAGCGGCAAAAGCGAATTCACCGCTGAGGACATCTCTAAAGGATTGTCTTCTTTCAAGGTGTTGAATCCCGAGCAGCATATCTGCACGCTGGAGCCTTCCGTAAAGATTGTAATCTCCCTGACCATCACCAAGGGCCGCGGCTTTGTCCCGGCAGAGGAGCAGAGGGATGAGAACACGCCCATCGGCACACTTCCCGTGGACGCTATCTACACCCCTATCCGTAAAGTCAACTGGACCGTGGAAAACTACCGCGTTGAGCAGAAGACTGACTACGAGAAGCTCAATCTTGAAATTGTCACTGACGGTTCCATCTCTCCTGAGGCTGCCCTGCAGGATGCCGCAAACATCCTCATCTACCATTTCAAGCTCTTCACTGATGACAAGAAGATCGCTATCGAATCCTCTGTAGAGACAGACAGCAAGGAGCTTGACGAGGAGTCCCTGAGGATGCGTCATCTCCTTCTTACCAAGCTCAGTGACATGGGTCTTAGCGTACGCGCTTTCAACTGCCTTAAGGCAGCCGATATCGACACCTTCGCAGACCTTGTGTCCTACAGCCGCGCAGAACTCATGAAGTTCCGCAACTTCGGCCGCAAGTCTCTCAATGAGATTGACCTCCTGGTAGAGAAGATGAAGCTTTCCTTCGGCATGGATGTCACCAAGTACAATATTGAACCTAAGAAAAAGATCGTTTAACAATGAGACACAATAGAGCAGTCAATCATCTTGGTCGTCAGAGTGGTCATCGCAAGGCCATGCTCGCAAATATGGCATCCTCCCTCATCCTGAAGAAGAGGATCACCACCACCGAGGCTAAGGCTAAGGCCCTGAAGCCCTACCTTGAACCCCTCGTGACCAAGTCAAAAGAAGATACAACTCACTCACGCCGCGTTGTCTTCAGCTATCTGAAGGACAAGGAGGCAACTGCAGAACTCTTCCGTACCATCGCTCCCAAGGTGGCAGACCGTCCCGGCGGATACCTCCGTATCCTCCACACCGGTTTCCGCGCAGGTGATGCAGCAGAAATGGTGCTTGTAGAGTTTGTGGATTTCAACGAGGCAGCTCTTGCTTCTGCAAAGCCCGCCGCCAAGAAGACCACTCGCCGCAGCCGCGCCAAGAAGGCAGAAGCAGCACCCGCTGCTGAAGCCCCTGCCGCAGAGGCCCCCGCCGCTGAGTAAGTCCAATGACACAACAAAGCCCGGCCTGAAAACAGGTCGGGCTTTAAATTATGTATAATGAAAAAGCTTCTCATCTTAATTTCGGCCCTTATCATTCTTTCCTGCACCGGCAATAATGAGTCTGTGGAGCGTATGCTTGCGGGCATGACCCTGGAGGAAAAGATTGGGCAGATGTTCGTAGTGCGTCCGGAGGCCCTGGATACGGGAGCCGTCTGCTATACGCTGGAACAGATGCGGGAGCGCAGGATCACCTCAGTGTCGGGCCCAATGCGTCAGAAGGCGCAGAAGTATCCGATGGGAGGCGTAATACTTTTGGACCATAATATCAAGGACAAGGACCAGTTGAAGGCTCTCACCAGTGAGATTCACAGCCTTCCCGGCTCACCGCTGATATATATTGACGAGGAAGGTGGCAGGATATGCCGTATAGCTTCAAATCCGTCCTTCCGCCTGATGAAGGTGCCTTCCATGTCGGAACTGGCTGCGTCCGGCCGCACGGCAGCAGCCTATGAGGCAGGCTTGTATATGGGTGCATACCTTGACCGTTATGGCATAGACGTAAATCTGGCCCCTGTGGCCGATGTCAACACCAATCCTCTCAACGAGGTGATAGGGGACAGAGCGTTCTCTTCGGATCCCCGCCAGGCCGCCCCTATGGTGAAGTCCTATCTCAAAGGCCTGCAGAAAACCGGAATAATCGGCTGCCTGAAGCATTTCCCCGGTCACGGAGACACTCAGTCAGATTCCAACTACGGTTATGCAATGAGCCGTAAATCCTGGAATGAAATCCAAGACTGCGAGATGATTCCTTTCCGCGCCGGCATCAAGGCCGGAGCAAAGCTTATTCTTGTTGCTCACATCTCGCTTCCCAACATTCTCCATTCCAATATTCCGGCTTCTCTTTCTCCGGAGATAATCCAGGAGAAACTTCGTGGAGAACTGGGCTACCGCGGCGTCATAATGACGGACTCAATGGATATGGGTGCCATAGTGAGGCAGTACCCCATACAGGATGCCGCAATAATGGCCATAAAGGCCGGGGCCGATATCATCCTTAATCCGTCAGACTATCCCAGGGTATTTGAAGCCGTTCTTGCCGCTGTCCGCAGAGGTGAAATCTCTGAATCCCGCATAGACGACAGCGTCCGCCGCATCCTGGCCATGAAGGCCGCAAGGCAATAATGCCCTTGCCGCTGCCGGCACCAGTTGCTGCCGTCATTATTCCCCCCGCAACTGAAAACCGTCATTTTTGCCCCAAAATGACCGATTTCACTTTCTCCCGCGAGTGAAAACCGTCAAAAATGGCCCAAAATGACGGATTTGAGTTTCTGGGTAACACAAAAACGCCAACCACAAGGGCTGGCGTTTTGTGTTGAGCGGAAAACGAGACTCGAACTCGCGACCCCGACCTTGGCAAGGTCGTGCTCTACCAACTGAGCTATTTCCGCAGTGATTTAAAGAACTTTTCCCAAACGGGACTGCAAAGATACGGCAAATTTCTGAACTTGCAAATTTTTTTGACATTTTTTTTATTTTATGATTATATTTGTGTGATAGGAACAAAACTAAAAACTCAATAATCATGAAAAAGATTGCAACCATTCTCGTTTGCGGCGCACTTGTGGTGGGCTGCGGTATGTCCAACCTTGGAAAGGGTTCACTCATTGGCGCCGGCGCAGGTGCCGCACTTGGTGCTGGTATCGGCTATCTGATTGGACAGAACGGCCAGGGTGCCGCCATTGGCGCAGCCATTGGTACGGCTGTCGGCGGTGGCACTGGCGCCATTATCGGCAATCAGATGGATAAAAAGGCAAAGGAACTGGCAGAACTGCAGAACGCCCAGGTTGAGACAACAGAGGACGTAAACGGACTTAAGGCCATCAAGGTCACCTTCGACAACGGTATCCTCTTTGACTTCAACAAGTCAACCTTAAAGGCCGAGGCCAAAAAAGAGCTTGACAAGTTTGCTGCAGATATGGCAGACATGCCTCTTGCAAACATCAACGTATACGGCCATACAGACAACATCGGCACTGAAGCCGCTAACCAGAAGGTGTCTGACCAGCGCGCAAATGCTGTTGCTTCCTATCTTATGAAGCAGGGTATTGCAAAGGATCACATTGCCGCAGAGGGCCTGTCTTTCAACTATCCCGTAGCAGACAATGACACAGAGGCCGGCCGCGCCCAGAACCGCCGCGTTGAAATCTACATCAGCGCCAGCGAGGACATGGTAAAGGAGGCAGAGGCCGCCGCCCAGAACTAAATCATCTTCTTTATCATGCCGAAGAATTTGTACGGCATGTAACGGAACGGGGCGTCAATCCATGTGGGAGTCTTGACAACGGACCTCTCATGGGAAAAAGCCAGGAAGCTTCGCTCCGAGTGATATGACCCCATGCCGGAGTTGCCAACTCCGCCGAAGGGAATCCTGCTGTTGGCGATATGCATGATAGTGTCGTTGATGCAGGCCCCGCCGGAAGTTGTTTGGCCGATGATATCCCAAGCCGCTGCGCTTTTACCGAAGTAGTAAAACGCTAGCGGCTTTTCCCTTGAATTGACAAAGGAGACCACCTCCTGACGATCCCGGAAGGTCATAATAGGGAAGATTGGGCCGAAGATTTCCTCCTGCATTACGGGAGAATCCGGCGATACGCCGTCCAGCAGGGTGGGCTCAATCCAAAGCCGTGAACGGTCATGGCGTCCTCCGGCCAGGATGGTGGCGCCTGCCAGATATCCCGTTAACCTGTCAAAGGCCGATTCTTTCACAATGTGAACAAAGAAGTCTGAATTCTCCGTCCCGTCTGGATACAGGCCCTTAAGGGCAGCTTTGAATTCGGCCACAAATTCCTTCTTTATGTCCTGGTGCAGGAAGAGATAGTCCGGAGCAATGCAGGTTTGGCCGGAGTTGAGGCATTTGCCCCAGGCGATGCGCCTTGCAGCCAGGCGAATATCGGCATCCTTGTCCACTATGCAGGGACTCTTGCCGCCAAGTTCCAGTACCATCGGCGTAAGGTACTGAGCCTGTGCCGCCATAGCTATACGTCCAAGGGACGGGCTGCCGGTAAGGAATACAAGGTCATACCTGTGCTTGAAGAGCTCCCCGTTCACAACGCGGTTGCCCTGGACCACGGCCACAAACTCCTCCGGGAAAGTATCGGCTATGAAATCCTCCAGTGCCTTTGACACGTTGGGCACGTAGGGTGATGGCTTAAGTATAGCCGTACAGCCGGCCGATATACAGCCCACCAGGGGATTGAGCAGTAGCTGAACTGGGTAATTCCACGGGCTCACAATAAGGGTGCAGCCAAGTGGCTCACGCACTATATAACTTGCCGATGGCAAGACGGCAGGGGGAGTGGGACGGCAGCGTCTTCTGGCCCAGCGCGGAGTTTTGCGTATAGCTTCCCTTAATTCTCCGTAAACAAGGCCGAACTCTGAGATATACGCTTCCTCATAACTTTTATGAAGGTCCTGCCACAGGGCGTCACAGATGTGCTTTTCCCATTTGTGCAGGCCGGCCTCAAAAGCCTTGAGCTGCTTCACTCTCCATTTTACGTTGCGGGTTGTCCCTGTGGCAAAGAAGGCCCTCTGCTTAAGGACCAGCTGCTCTATCCTTTCTGCCGATGTGTTTTCCATATTGTGTCAGTATTTAATACAAATATAGATAAAAAGCCGTATATTTGTGTGATACAAAACTTCTGATATGAGTACACTTCATGTAATTGACCACCCCATGATACAGCACAAGCTCACTATCATGAGGAAAAAGGAAACAGGTTCCAAAGATTTCCGTGAACTTCTTAAGGAGATTGCTCTTCTGATGGGATACGAGGTCACCCGTGACCTTCCCATGATGGAGGTTGAGATAGAAACTCCTATCTGCAAGACAAAGGCAAAGATTATCACCGGCCGCAAGCTTGCTATTGTTCCCATTCTGCGCGCAGGTCTTGGCATGGTGGACGGAATCCGCACCCTGGTTCCCGTGGCTAAGGTGGGTCATATCGGCCTTTACCGTAATGAGCAGACCCATGAGCCCGTGGTCTATTACTGCAAACTCCCGGAGGATATCCAGAAGCGCCTTGTAATTGTTACAGACCCCATGCTGGCAACCGGCGGCAGCGCCTGTGACGCCATCGCAATGCTTAAAGAGAAGGGCTGCAACAATATCCGCCTCATGTGCCTTGTGGGTGCCCCGGAAGGCGTTGAGCGCGTACAGAAGGAACACCCGGACGTAGACATCTACGTTGCCGCCGTGGACGACCACCTCAACGAGAACGCCTACATAGTTCCCGGCCTTGGTGACGCCGGAGACCGCATCTTCGGCACCAAGTAGCGGGCTCATTGGCTCGTTCCAGGTCCCGCTCTTTTTGGCCGTTTTTGTTAATCGGTTCAATATCAACTAATTACAACATTTCCTCCCGGTGGTTTCGCTGGGAGGAAATGTTGTAAAATGCTGACAGTGAATAAGTTACGAAAAACGGCCACTTTGGCGCACTCCCATGACACAAACTCTAGTTAAAGCGTAATAGTTGGTCCAATAGCAGTAATTAGCCCCACAGAACTTATAAATTGGGATTTTTTGCTATATTTGAAAATAATAGCAATTTCATTACATACATCTGATGGGAAAGACTGTCACCACGTACTTAATTGACGGGGACCCTAAGGGTACCCGGTATGTCTTCATTGAAAATAATGTATGTCGAATGTACGTCATTCCAAGGACAAAACTTGATATCCTCAATGATGAAAAGCTGCTGCAAGGCCCGGCATTATATATCCTCTTGGGTGAGAGTGAAGATGCAAAACCCAAAGCTTATATAGGGCAGACAGAGAGCTTCAAGGATAGGGTCCGGGAGCATGACAATAAAAAGGATTTTTGGAATAAGGTCCTCTTGTTCATTTCTACCTCTATGGGCGGTGGGCTGACAACTGGATCGGTGAAGTATCTTGAGCATTGTGCCATTCGTGATGCTAAGAAGACCAATGCCTATGTGCTTGATGAAAATAAGCAGATTCCCAAAGAGCCCTACCTTCCGGAACATCAGAAAGCGCCCATCGACGATTTTTACCAGGACGTGAAATTCTTGACTTCTTTCTACGGCTGTGCGCTATTTGATATACCGGAGGTATCAAGCAAAGTTCGGCTTTTCTTTACAAAGGGCAGAGGCAGTGACGCTAAAGGCATATACAGTGATGATGGCTTTACTGTTTTGAAAGGTAGTATACTTGCAGGATCAACGGTTCCTTCATTTAATTGGGCGGCGAAGCGTGAGAAACTTCTTGCCGACTATGCTCAGAAGACATCTGACGGCAAATATGAACTCCTTGGTGATAAGACATTCTCAAGCCCAAGTACTGCTGCCGACTTCTGTATTGGTAGTAGCAATAATGGCTGGATTGTGTGGAAGGACAAGGACGGAAAGACATTGGATGCCGTGGTCAGGAAACAATTATAAAAAATTCATGTGGCATGCGTACTGAAGATCAGGTAAGGGATGAGGCCAAAGTCATTCTTGGTTTTGATGATGGGGAAGCAAATGTCCTTCAAGGTACGGGACAAATAACAACTTTCAAGAGCCTTGGATTCAAAATTGGAACTAAAGGGAAACCTGATGGCTGGTATTTTCCAAAGGATACGGGGCGTGTTGCAATTGTGTTAGAAACAAAGGCCGAGAGCATCGATATATATAAGCAGGTCCATGTCGATGAACTCATCAAGAATATATCCATAGCAAAAAGTAAGTATACTAATGTCGTTGGAATTCTTTACAACGGGAAGGATGTACGCGTCTTTAAAGGAGAAGAAGAAGTTTCTGGACTAGCTGTCACTCTACAAAACAAGCAGTATTATATTGAATTATTCACCAATGGTAAAATAGATAAACAAAAGATTTATCGACTAACAAAAAGGATTAATGATTGTCTTCATATCCAATTTGGGATAAAGAACCTTTATCATCGAATGATTTTTACCGCCTGTGCCTTGGTCGCCAAACGATATGGGGCAAGGATAATGGAAGATATGGATTTTCCTACAATGAAGGCGGCAATTCTTAGTAAGTTAGGACAGCAACTTGGCGAAGAGAAAAAGAAGAATCCCAAATTGGAGCTCTTGACAAAAGTCTATAATGAAATCGAGATGAATAATTCTGCAAATCAGGATGCCATCAATGATTTCATAATATGTGTTTCTGAAATCTCTGTTTGCGTGAATTCCAATGACTGGAATGGAGAAGACGTAATGGGGATATTCTTTAACGAATTCAATCGCTACAAGAAGAAATCAGAAAGCGGGCAGATATTTACACCAGATCACATTACATCTTTAATGTACCGTTTGATTGATGTTAACCAACATGACAAAGTGCTGGATGCGGCCTGCGGTTCAGGCGCGTTTCTGGTGAAGGCCATGTGCAATATGATAAAAGAAGCAGGAGGAGTCAACACAACTGAAGCGGTACAGATTAAAGCACAACAACTTTATGGGATTGAGTTTGACCGTGAAATATTTGCGCTGGCATGTGCCAATATGCTCATTCATAAAGATGGAAAGACAAATCTTGAGCAAATGGATTCTCGAACCCAGGATGCATCGGATTGGATAAAGAGTAAACCCATAACTAAAGTCCTGATGAATCCTCCGTTTGAGCGTAAATATGGGTGCATGAAGATTGTCAAAAATGTGCTGGATTCAGTCTCGCAGGATACTCTTTGCGCCTTTATCTTACCGGATAAAAAACTTGAGAAAGACATGGTAGATGCCACTTTTGGGAACAAGATTCTTAAGAGGCATCAACTGACAACAATAGTAAAGCTTCCGGAAAATGTCTTTAATGCTGGCGTTACAGCTTCCGTGTTTGTATTCAAGGCAAATCGTCCGCAAAACGGATCCAAAATTGTGGGCTACTATATTGAAGATGATGGGTTGGAAACGGTAAAGAATCAAGGTCGTCAAGACATAAAGGACCGTTGGCAAGAAATTGAGGATTATTGGATTACGGCAATAAAAACAGGGGAGGATTCAAAATACGGGACCAAACAAATAATTGATCCTAAAGAGCATTTGTCTTATCAGAAGCCTGAGATTCCGTTTACTATCAGCGAGGCAGATTTCATGAAAACAATCATTGATTATGAACTTCATGAAAGGGGGATTGACGCAAAGAGTTTTGAGGAGCACCTGCTTCATGACGTCCTTTACTCAAGCGAAGTAAGCGACAAAGGCAACGAAGTACTAATTTCTTTAAGTAAATAGCCCCCATGAAAGATACTAATCTCATAGATACTGGTTCTTGGAATCTGTTTCTGTTATCCGATTTATTTACCATTACACATGGTACCAGGCTTAGAAAGCAGGATATGAGGGAGGGAACTATCAATTACATCGGGGCTTCCGCTTTTAATAACGGTATAACTGCAAAAATAGGGAATACAGAATACCTTCATCCTGCTGGAACCATTACGGTTTGTTATAATGGTTCTATAGGTCAAGCTTTTTACCAAACAGAGCAATATTGGGCTACGGATGATGTAAATGTTTTGTATCCAAAGTTTTCGTTAACACCTAAGATTGCTCAGTTTTTAATCCCTGTAATATACAAGTTGAGTCTGAATTATGCATATGTAGACAAGTGGACCGCTGAGAAAATGCAGAGCACACAAATTCCATTACCAGCTACGCCAGAAGGAAATCCGGATTGGGAGTATATGGAGCACTATATTGAAGGATTACGAGCAAAGGCTCATACAAAGATATCATTACTGATGCAACTTTACGGGGGGGGTATAACTGCTTGAAAATCAATGAGTGGCGGCGGTTTAAAGTGGGCGAATTATTCCCAAACATTATAAAACCTGCTGTATATCATTCATACGAATTAAAAGCAGATAACCACGGAATCCCTTATGTGGTTCGCAGTAAGTTTAATAATGGTATTAAATGTCGAGTAAAAAAAGACAAAAAAATTATATGTAACCCCGCCGGAGTTATATCTTTTGGCGCCGAAAATTCCTCATTTTTCTATCAAAAAGAGGCATGGTGTTCTGGCCGTGATCTCTATTATATAGATTCGCGTCATCTATCCCCTCAAGTATGTCTTTTCATTGCCGCGTGTTTGCAGACACTGTCTACGAAATACGCATATAACTATGGCCTATTCCCAGATTTGCTAAAAGAGGAGTATATAAAACTCCCCGTTGATCAATCCGGTTCTCCAGATTGGAAATATATGGAGAACTATATTGATAGTCTCATGTCAAAATCTCGACAAACAATATCCTTACTTTCATAGCCAAAGCACCATGTATATCCGGCTCCCGCAGCTAGCAGTTACTAATAAACGCCAGCCCTCGCGGTTGGCATTTTTGTGTTACCCACAAACTCAAAACCGTCATTTTGGGGCATTTTTGACGGTTTTCACTCGCAGGAGAAAGTGAAATCGGTCATTTTTGCCACAAAATGACCGATTTGAGTTGCGGGGGTAGCCGAAAGTGAAGGTAGCGGGGTTGGCGGCCAGGGCAAGGGGGCGGGACTCAATCCCCGGCAAGCTGGAGCTTGATTAGGGTGCGTTTGAGGTCCGGGCCGTAGGCGTAGGCGCCCATGTCAAGGCTGTCAAGGAGGTAGAGGTCACTGCCTTTGAAGAGCGTGCCCTCTGCGGCGGTGCGGATGTCACGCGCCTTGTCCATTGACTCCTTGGGAATTACCAGGTGGCAGGGAATAACGTATGCTATTGGATTGTAAGCCACAACATGAGCTACAGGGCGTACGCCCTGGGGTACGCCGGCAAGGGCTGCTATCTCTGAGTAGCTGTAAAGGCGGGTGCGGGGAAGATCAAACAGTGTTTTCCATACCTTAAGCTGGAACGGTGTGCCAAAAAGGCACAGGTCTTCCCACTGCAGGAACTGGGCAAACTCCACAAGTTCCTCAGTGGAAATCTTGCGAGTGCCAACAGACCCCACTGTGGCGGGATCAAGTTTGACCACCTCGGCCCCAATGTGGGCCAGATGACGGTAGTCAGTGGCTATGGATGCCACTTTGCCGTCTATTTCTGTTACTATCCAATTTACAGTACTCATAGTAATTAGTTTTTTAACAGATTCTTCGCTTCGCTCAGAATGACAGGGGGTACAGAATGACAGGGGCTATACCTTATCCTCCAATGCTGCTACAGCAGCCTGTATCTTTTCTGTCTGGGCGTCAAGCCACTCGGATGTCACTCCGTCGGCGGGGACAGGGTCCAGTTGAACCGGGGCTCCTATTGCAAGCTTATACCTGTGGGGGAAGTTCCAGAAGGCGTTCCATACCGGAACAACCTTAGCGCCGCTTTTAAGAGCCAGCAGGGCTGCTCCGTTCTGGAACTTCAGCAGGCCCTTGCCAGTCTTGTTGCGTTTCCCTTCCGGGAAAATAATCACGCTCTCGCCTTTACCAAGGGCCGCCAGTGACTCCTCTATCCACCGCAGGGACGTTTTCTTGCGGTCCAGCGGAATGCACTGGGCGCAGGAGTAGAACTTCCGGGTGAAATCATTCTTGTCATAGTAGTCCTTGGCAACCAGCGGGCGAATCATCCAGCGGAAGTATTCCACCATAAGGATTACCGGATCCATAAGCCCCACGTGGCGGCAGGCGTAAATGGTGGGCCCGTCATGCGCCGGCTTGCCGCCGCACACCTTGGGCCTTTGCACCAGGTGCACTACGCCCCAGCAGAAATACCGCAGGCACTTTTCTCCAAAACTGAGCCTGGCTTCTTTGATTGTACCGGGCATAGGCTAGGCCACAATAATGTTAATCTGTTCTCCGGTGAGCTCCATGGTGAGGGGCAGGGTGCCGGGGATTTCTCCGTCCACTTCAACAATATCGGCCACCTTGCTGAGCGGCTTTACGGTCATTTTCTTGAACTTGCGGGTAATCATGCCGGGCTGCACGGCAAGGTCTCCGGAGAGGCAGTGCATCATGAGCATCAGGCCCTTGATGTGGTTTACACCGGGCATGATGGAAACGTCCAGCAGCCCGTCGTCCCACTTGGTGTCCTGAGCCGTCTGGATAAGTCCGCCGCCGCGGTATGCGCCGTTGCCAAGGGTTGCCGTGAAGAGCCTGCCCTTATAGACAACCTTTCCGTCGCAGGTCACTTCCACCATGCGGCGCTTGCGGGAGAGGGTGGAATAAGGAGCCACCATGGTATAGAGGAAACTGCCCTTGCGGCCCTTCTTCTTGAGGTTGTTGGTGTGATAGCAGATGAAGGCGTCCGTGCCGATGCCGCCGATATTTGCCATACAGAACACGCCCTGCGGCATGGTCATGCGCACAACGTCTTCCTTGCCGGTCTTGCCGGCAACAATGGCCTGGGCTGCTTTTTCCACATCCTCCGGGATGCCGGGAGTGCGGATCCAGTCGTTGCCGGTACCGTAGGGAAGTACGGCCAGGGTGAAGTCTGACATGGGAACCTTATTGGCGTCGGCAAACCTCAGAAGGCCTGTCATAACCTCGTGAACTGTGCCGTCACCACCGGCGGCGATAATCTTGCGGACACCCTTGCCGGCAGCCTCCTGTGCCAGTTCAATTGCATGGCCGGCGTGCTGCGTTGCGGCAACCTCTACCTCCAGACCAGCGTCCTTAAGCTGTTTCACTACTTTGTTCCAGGCGTCGCCGGTAGTTGCCGATGCACTGGCCGGGTTGCCGATCATCATCCATTTTTCCATATTATTAAGGTTTTAGCGTTAGAATATCAATATGAGGATAACCACCCAGCCGGAAGGCAAATGCGCTTCCAAGGCCGAAGGTTACGTATAGCTTTTGCGCGCCCTCTTCATACAGCCCGCCGGATTCATGAAGGCGCCAGTGACTTGGATGCGGCCCTGCCATCTTGTATTTGAGCCCGTGCGTATGGCCAGAGAGCGTAAGGTCTATGTCGGTACCAGGAATCACCTCCATGCGCCAGTGGGTAGGGTCATGGGAAAGGAGAATCTTGACATTCCCGGACGGAATGCCTTCAAGTGCCTTCTTCAAGTCTCCTCCAACTTTGCGGAAGTATGGGTGTTTTGAGGTGTTGTCTACGCCGATAAGGCTTACTCCCGGCCTCAGTTCCAGGTTCTCATTGCGGAGCACCGTCCATCCAAGGGACTTTTCAAAAGCCTCAAGCCGCCGCATGTCCTCAATGCGGGAGGCGTCGTTGCTGTCGTGCGGGCCGTGGAGCAGGAAATCGTGGTTGCCAAGGATGGAGTATACTGGAGCCTCCAGAGAGGCCAGCACATCACCGTAAGAATCGGCCTCCTTGGACTCAAAGTTAACAAGGTCTCCGGCGAATAGAATCACATCCGGCTTTTGAGCATTCACTTCTTCCACAATGCGGTGAATATACTGGCTGCCGGACCCGAAGGAGCCCAGGTGAAAATCGGCAATAAAGCATACTCTGAGCGGCTTCCCGGGCCAGCCCTTAAGCTCCAGCGTGGTATCTTTCACCACCAGATGCCGCGTCACGTAGAAGATGAGCGTTATGAAAAACAGGCTCACGGCTATGCCCACAGTCACCCCGGCAGGAGCCGATGCCAGCCCGATGAGCGCTGCCAGGAACTTTGGCAATTCAAAAATGAAAATCAGGTAGGAAAATACCCTGAGGGCATCTGCGTACCGTTTTCCCATGCCGATAAGCGGCAGGCACAGCCCAGCCGCAAAGGTGGGTGCGGCTATAAGGGCAATGGCCCACCAAGGCTTCCCCGCAAGGAGCCTAAGGCCAAGGATAACATCGGCCAAAACCCCAAACAGGAGGAAAAAGAGCACGTAGGTCCTGAATTTCATAGCCTAGTTCTCAATGATTATGTCAATGATGGTATCTACGGGGTCCAGCTGGGCGGGGACTTTTCTGTAGTAGGTTTTTCCGTCAAGCTCCACCTTAATGATCTTGTCTGCCGGGACGGCCGACGGCTCCAGAATGTGCAGGTACAAGTGGTTGGCATTACGGGTAGTCACGCCCCAGGGGAAGTCCGGCAGGCCGGTTGCGCCGCAGCCGTTCACGCTGTGGCCGTTGGCCCTCATCCAATCGCCCAGCTCACGCAGCCTTTCAATGGCGGGGGCCGGGAGTTCTCCTGAAGCCATCGGCCCTATGTTTAAAAGGAGGTTTGTGTCTTTTGAAACTTTCCGCACCAGCAGGGAAACAAGTTCCTTGAGGCTCTTGTAGTTCTGGTCATCCACCCTGTAGCCCCAGGCGCTGTTCATGGTCTCGCAGGCTTCCAGAGGCAGGGAGGAAACCTTCCCTCCCGGAATGTTTTTCTCAAACATCTGGAAATCCTCTCCCTCTATGACGTCCTGGTGATGATTGTTTCCAATAAGGCAGTCCGGGGCAAGGCTGTGGATGTATTGGTACAGCTCCGGCATTCTCCAGTCAAAGTCTTTAGTGTGGTCCCATATTCCGTCAAACCAAAGGGCAGCAGGCTCGTAGGAGAGAAGCTCCCGGATCTGGACTTTTTCAAACTCAAAGTAATGATTGTAATCTGCCTTGGAGGGGTCCTTGGGAATGCCGTATTCTTCTCCCAGGGGATAGTCCGGCCTTATCCAGTCAATGAGGGAATAGTAGAAGTGCATCTTCATTCCGCGTGCCTTGACGGCCTGGGTAAGCTCTGCAAGCACATCCCGGCCGAAGGGCGTCCCGTCCACAATGTTGAATCCGGAGGCTTTGGTGGCGTACATTGAAAAACCGTCGTGGTGGCGGGAGGTCATGGTGACGTAACCTGCCCCGGCGCTGGCAAAGGCCTGGGCCCAGGCATCGGCGTCAAACTCTGCGGGGTAGAACCCTTTGGCGGCGGCCATGTAGGCGCAGGAATCCAGCTTTGCGTTTTGCAGATACCATTCGCCCTGGGCATAGCTGCTGTAGATGCCCCAGTGCAGGAAAATGCCAAGGCGGTGTTCCTTGAACTCCTCGCGTGCGGCAAGGTTACCCTCTGATGGGATATATTGGCCGAAGGCGGCAAGGCATATGAACCCTGCTGCAAGGCAAAGCAGAATCTTTTTCATCTCAGGTATGGTTTAAGTTCCTTCCAGGAAAGAGTCACGGTGAGGGGACCAAAGGCGTGGGGGAGGATGTCGTCCGGCTGGAAGAGCCACTCAACGCCGTCCTCGCTTACAGAGAAGTTGCCGTTGGGGACTATGCCTTCTTTCTGGACAAATACTCTTACCTCTTCCTGGAGTTCCTCCATCACGCGCTCCAGCATGAGGGCCGACACCGGAGCAAGCCAGCCGTCGGCAAAAAGATTGTCCTCCGTTATCACTTCTCCGCTCTTGCGGTCAAAGACAATAAGGCTGAGTGTGGAATACCCGTGCGCTCCGCCGCGATAGCAGTAGTAGCTTATGCTGTAATTTCTCCAGTCCCTGTACTTGTCACCAAATTCGCCAATGGTGTAGTCCTCCCATGTGAGCACGGGCATCTGGCCCACAAGGCCCTCGTTCTCCGTTATATACTCGTCAATGAGGTTCTCCCTGTATTGTGAAGCCGCCTCTTCAAGTGAGCCGTTTTCTCCGCCCTCCAGGTCAAAGGCCCGGGTGACTATGGCTGCATTCATCTTCTCCATGGCAGGGATTAGCATGCCGGATGAAGCATACTGGATTGAGACCTTGAAGTGAAGGGAGTCCTGGCCCCCCTGCAGCGGCATCACCATGTCGTCCTGATATGTGGCCGCATGGAATCTGTCGCAGGAAAGCGCAATTGAGAGTACCGCCAGAAGCGGAATCAGTCTTTTCATAGTGTTATATTAGTTTTTTTCAAACCTCTGCCAGTGACGGTGACCGTTATGGGACCCTTCCCTGTGCGCCTTACAATAGCTGAAGCCTTCCCGGCAAATGCGGGCAGTTCCGGGCTCAGGAAAGACACATGGGAAGTTGGATCACCCGCGTCCGTAGCCACCAGTACGCCATCTCCCGTAACTTCAAATTTTATAAGGGCCGACGACAGCGGATGCGGAATGTCGTTTTTGTCTGTAACCTGTGCAGTAACAAAAACCAGGTCTTCACCGTTATAATCTATGGATGCGGCAAGTTTTTTTGCCACCCCGGCGGTTTCCACCTTGTCCCTGGCCCATTCACGGCCGTTCTTGTAGCATATTACCTCCAGCGTTCCCGGCGTGTAAAGAACATTGTCCCACACTATACGGTAGCCTTCCTTGGACTTTAGGCCAAGGGATTTGCCGTTGAGGAAAAGCTCTGCCTCGTCTCCTGAGGTATAGACATGAACCGGCGTAGCCATGCCTTCACGTCCCGGCCAGTTCCAGTGCGGCAGGATATGGGCAACGGGCAGATCCTCCCTCCAGCGGGCCTGATACAGCCAGAAGCGGTCCTTGGGGAATCCGGCAAGGTCAATGATGCCGAAGTAACTGCTTCGGGAAGGGAGTGGGACATCGGCTATGGTCTGGCCCCATGCGGCCACCATCTTCCGGTAGGCCTCCCTTTCCTCATCAGTATGGAAATTGGTGAGTACGGACGGATCCATGTTGAAGGGCGTGGGCTCTCCAAGGTAGTCGTACCCCGTCCACACAAATTCACCGGCGCATTCAGGAACTGCGTCCTCATATTTCCACTCGTAATCCGGGCAGGAGGCCCAGGCGGGGGCGTAAAGGTCATAGGAACTCACCTGGAAAGGCGGGTCCATAGTCCAGCCCGCGCCCTTATCGGCCGATACAGGGAATAGGTAATACCCGCGCGTGGAGATGCAGGAGGAAGTCTCAGACCCTATGACCGGCGTACCCGGATGCTCCTTGACAAACTTCTCATAGAGGTGGGGCTTGTAGTTGAAGCCGTACACGTCTATTGTTCCCGCATAGCCGGTGAAGGCTGCGTCCGGATTGTCGTTGCCGGCAGTGGTGAGGCGGGTGGGGTCTTCCCTGTGGCACAGCTCCGTGAGCCGCCTGGGGATGTCCCATTTTTCCGGCCAGCCCTGCTCCCCGCACTCGTTGCCGATGCTCCAGAGGATGACGCAGGGATGGTTCCTGTCCCTGTGAATCATGGCGGTGAGGTCTTTATCCACCCACTGGTCAAACAGGGAAGCGTATCCGTTAGGCTTTTTGGCAACGGTCCAGGTGTCCGTAAGTTCATCCATCACAAGGAATCCCATGCGGTCACACAAGTCCAGCAGTTCCGGTGCTGGAGGGTTGTGGCTGCAGCGTATGGCATTGCAGCCCATTTCCTTTAATTTAAGGAGCCTGCGGGTCCAGGCGTCCTCATTCCAAACAGCCCCAAGGGCACCGGCGTCGTGATGCAGGCACACGCCTTTAAGGAAGACGCGCTCCCCGTTTAGGTAGAACCCGTCCGGGCGGAATTCCGCCTTTCGTATGCCGAAGGGTGTGTCATAGATATCTGTCCCGTCGGCCGATACTATTGCGGTACGGGCTACATACATTTCCGGATTCTCCGGCGTCCAGAGCTTGGGATTTGAAATCACAAAGTCCTGAATCACCTCTTTGCCGTTAAAGGCACCGGCAGTGGATTTGGCACTGGCAACGGGCGTTTCCTTATACAATATAGTGGTGCGGACGGAGACTGTGCCGGGTTTACGGGCCTTCAGGGTAACTGACAGGTTTACCGACGCCTTGTCCCATGTATAATCCGTTGTAACGAATGTGCCCCAGTGTGCAACGGAGGTAGGGGCCGTCCTGGTAATCCATACATTACGGTAAATGCCGCCGCCGGGGTACCAGCGGGAGCTTTCCGGCTTGTTGTCCAGAACTATCTCAATGCGGTTTTTGCCTTCCCGGAGTTTTCCCGTAAGATCCACCGCCCAGCTGCTGTAACCGTATGCCCAGCCGCCGGCCTTAATGTCGTTTACAAAGACGGATGCGTTGGACATGGCTCCGTCAACCTCCAGGCGGATGTCCTTGGTAAGGTCATCGGCCGATATTTCCAGGGTTTTCCAGTACCTGGCCTTGCCCCACCAGGGCAGTTTGCCGGTTTCTCCGGGGTATTCCTGGTTGAAATTACCTTCTACGCCCCAGTCATGCGGCAAGTCAAGTACCCTTGTGGCGCCGTCCTTGGAGAAAGTCCATCCCTGGTTCCAGAGTTTACGGCCCTCTGGCTGGGCCGATGCCGCCACGGATAGCCCCACGGCAGCTATGATGCATATCAGATGTCTTTTGTTCATATTATGCGAAGATAGCAAAAAACTTTGTCAATTAAAATATTTTTCTTACCTTTGCAGCCCATTTTGTGGGGACATAAGACCCGCAAAAAGGAAGTAACTATAATTTATTTATTAACAAACATTTATGCCTACAATTCAACAACTTGTCCGTAAAGGACGCGAGCAGCTTGAAGTAAAGAGCAAGTCTCGTGCGTTGGATGCATGCCCTCAGAAGCGCGGCGTATGTCTTCGTGTTTACACCACTACGCCTAAAAAGCCGAACTCAGCTATGCGTAAGGTAGCCCGTGTCCGTCTTTCAAACGCCAAAGAGGTCAATGCCTACATCCCGGGTGAGGGTCACAATCTGCAGGAGCACAGCATCGTGCTGGTTCGCGGCGGCCGTGTGAAGGACCTTCCGGGTGTTCGTTACCACATCCTTAGAGGAGCTTTGGATACCGCCGGCGTGGATGGACGTACTCAGTCCCGTTCACTCTATGGTGCAAAACGTCCCAAGAAATCTAAGAAGTAATTTTTTCACCTTTAACAGTATTTCAAAATGAGAAAAGCGAAGCCTAAAAAGAGGATTCTACTTCCTGATCCTAAGTTTCACGATGTGGAAGTTACCCGTTTCGTGAACAATCTTATGCTGCAGGGAAAGAAGAGTATCGCGTATTCT
>Ga0310786_10004323_pt1 | contig 19855 bp, 19 predicted proteins | sample AusTroGonzalo_MG_FD_203881 | JGI IMG/M metagenome (GOLD analysis project Ga0310786, IMG submission 203881) | Bovine rumen microbial communities from tropical cattle in Woodstock, Queensland, Australia - Gonzalo_03 (v2) (version 2) | ecosystem: Host-associated > Mammals > Digestive system >... | reverse complement strand
TGCCGATGGTCGTGGCGTCCGAATTCGGAGACATCTCGCGCTTCAGGACAAACCCGAAGAACGGCTCGGAAACGGGAATGCACAAGCGCTTGCTTGCCTTTGCGGGATGCGAACCCCGCATCAGGGAGAGCGGGAAGTGGCGTGGACGCAAGTTCATCTCCAAGCGCGGAAGCCGACAGCTGCGAACGGCCCTCTATCTCATCGCTAACAACATCCGGCAATGGGACCCCTACTTCAAAGCCGTGTACGATCGCAAGGTCGAGGCGGGGAAGCACCACAATGTTGCAGTGTTCTACGTCGTTGCCAAGCTACTTGAAGTGCTGTGCGCACTTTACAAGTCTGGGCGAAGCTATGCCGCAACACAGCCTTAATGGAGTTATCAACATCGGAGGAACACAAAGATGAAAAAGTTTAAAATCCCCCCTTGTCAAAACCATAGCTTGTCTCCTTTGATTTAATTAACTAACTACTACATACAATACATGAGCTACCGCCGAATCTTACAGAGATCGTTTCCCTCGCGGCTCAGCGCCTTGCGAGCCGCAGGAAGGAAGTTCTCTCCCTCTGCTGAACAAGCGACGACAATAGGATTGTCTTTGTCACTGTTTTTCGTTGTTGCCCGTCCTTTCACCACTCTCGGCAAGATACACACTCTCCCCGTCTGCTGTTTTATATGCCGTAATATCTCCCTTATGAAAGAATTCCATGGCCGACATCATTTCACTTTCCCCACATTCCCGCAGCCCGGGGAATGTTTTCTTCATCCAGGCGAGGACTTCCTCCTTTGTTCCCTCGATGGCGCCGTCAACAATTTCTTCTCTGTAATTTATGCATGTGAATCGCTTCATTTTAATTTTTCCTTTCTAAATTAGACAACAGCACCTTGCTCGTGATCTTACATTACCTTTTCACCCGCAAACAGCACGTGAACGTCTTGCACTTGAATAAGTCATCGGAAACTTCAGAATCAGGAGAGGCACCAAGGTCGGGGAATGGACACAACTCCACGTGGTTTACCACCTTTTCAGTACCATGCCGGTCGGCGGTTGCGGCATTGAACGAAACTTGACAGCAAGTGAGTGTGCCGAATGTTCTACGCCCGCCCCAGACAATGAGCAGGCGCCGTTCGCAGCCGCAACCGCCGACCGACATGAAATCGCAGCATCGCCGAAGCGTTTCTTCCTTACGGAAGGACTCGCGCGTAGCCAAGTTCAAAATCCCTGCGGGGAACCGCAAGCAGGATGCCTTCTCCTTCAGCCGAACAGGCGGCGACATGGAGAACCTGGCTTGTAGCCTCTTTCACAACGAACTTGTCGCCGGGCATTGCGGACACGCCACCCGGAGTCTTGCCCTTTCCCTCGGCGACGACGGCGAGATCGTCGAGAAAATCGAATTCTACCGTCTTCCCGGCGAGAGCCTTGAACTCGTCGTCGGAGAAAGCTGTCTTCACTTCCTCGACCTTCAGGCATTCCGCCGTCTTCGAGATGCGGCGGTACACAACGCGAGGATTGTCGGTTCCAAGCGTCGCACGGGTGGAGTCCGCGTCGACGGCGAATGTCCCGTAGGACTTGTACCAAGCGGCACCCGCACGCTCCTCACGCCAGAAAACATAGCGAGTCAGCGGACGGGCAAGCTCATCCGCGATGCGGCCGGCCGTCTTCTCGGAGTCCTTGTTGAACTCTTCGATGACAAGTATCTCGTTCCAGCCCCTCTTGTCGCACATCGGGCCAATCTTTCTCGCATTCTGCCATCCGTCGCCGCCGTTTTCGGAAAGAAGGCAGGCGATTGTGTTTTCCTTGCCGGGGACGGTGAACCAGTTGTGATACGGAAGTTTCGTGGCCTTCACTCCGAAAAGATGTGTCACTTCGGCGACTGACTGCAGGTCATCCCCGAAGGATACTTTACCAGATCTCAGGCACGAATTGAATTCACTCATTGTATTTTCCCTTCTTTAGTTGTGGTTTACACCACTAATACTTAGCTACAACTCCCCTTCTTACGAAAAAATTGCGTCCATCTGAAGAAAAAGTCCGCGATGTTGCCGCCGCGTAACTCACGCCATTCCTCATTCCCTTGCAGACTCAACCTCAAAGAAGGACTCTGCGAGGTACACCTTGTTTCCATCGGGCGTCTCATATGTCTCAGCCTCTCCGGGTCGGAAGAACGCCCATATCGTATCAACTTCCTGATCCTCCGATTTGCGAAGGCCTGGGAACGCATTCTTCATCCACGAAAGGACTTGTTCCTTTGTCCCCTCGATGGCACCATCGACCCGGTCGCCTGCATCTGTCAGGCAGGTGAACATCCTCTCTTCTTCGAGCATACTCTCTTCTTCACGGTTTTCCATTTCGTTGTTCCTTTCTTAATCCTGATATCGACAATTTGATTAAATCGATTTCACAATACCGGCCACTTTATCATTGTCTCTTTCTTCAATGCCCCCTTGTACCTATTGGGTACGCCGCCAATCTACCGACCTTACGGCATCTGGGAATTTTTTGACATTATCTTTCCTCATATGGATAATAAACGGCCGCCCCACCCGGGGCGGCCGAGACTTTCGGCATTGATGATAACATTCGGACCACCGTCGCCTTAGGCCGGACCTTTTCCAGAGGACGTGTTGCCCACCAGTTTCTCCCACGACTTCCGGTCGAGAATCACGGGACCGGGTTTGTCCGGATCGCTCATCCAGCCAACTGGCTTCGCGTCCTTCTTGCCGGAGAAAAAATCCGCTGCCGAATACATCGGCACCATCTTGCGTTTCTTTTTAGGTGTATTCATGTCAATTCCTTTCACTATTAAGAACAGCGGCAAACACGCGACCTTACGGTTGCCTTTTCAATTTTCACTAAGCATGCCGAGAAAGGCCGCGCCGAGCTCGCCGACGGAATTGGCCATCAGCTCATCGAACGGCGAGAGACCTCCTCCGGCGGGCCAATGCGAAAATCGACGAGAAACCCGTCGAACTTCGATTCGTACTGCAACTCTATCATTTTCTCTTTCCCCTTCTAAGTACAAGAACGCCAAGAGGAAGCGCACTCTTACAATCTTTAGCCGCCGCGTTTCGCCCACCTGCCGAATGTCGCGTAGAACGGCGCGAACCTGCCGTTCTCCTCCACCGGACGCCGCGCGCTGCCGCGCCCTTCGAGGATCGCGAAGACGACAGCTCGGAACTTGCCCTTGAACTCCGGCTCGCCGAGGACGCGGTTAAACTGGTCCGCCACCGCGCCGCACGGCAGCTTGTTCACGCCGCAGCCAAACGCGCCAAGAACAACGCTGTCATGTCCGTTCTTCAGGGCGATGCGGTAGATGCTGCGGATCTTGTTGAGCTGTATCGCATCGCCCTCCGGCGTGAATCCGCCGTCTTCGGCCATGTACTGCCGCTCCTCATTGCAGTAGTTGTTTGGCTCGCGGAAGCTGAGCGCAGCGACCGTGATAACGCCGCAGGCGAAAGGAACTTCGCGAAAGGCGTATCCGTAGTGCAGGTTTCTGCGGAAAAACATGACGCCAGGCGAATAGATTCCGCCGAAGTCGATGTCCAGCGGGTAGGCGTTGAACCGATGCGGCACCTCCGCATCCTGGACGCACTTGTACTTCGGATCATAGTACTGGTAGAGCGACTGGCTTAGCGTCGAAAGGCGGCAAAGCGTCTCCTCCTGAGCGCTCATTCCCCTGTCGTAACCTCCGCCCGGACGTCTGCGCGAGGCAAGGTTCAGGATCGCAGGCCTGAGTCCAGAGTCCAACATCGCCTCGGCGACATCGACGCAGTCCGCATTGACGCAGCCGGTCTTGGTTGGCTCCGCCTGGACGGGCACATCGTTCACATCGAACGACTTCGCATAGACTTTCGTACCGACGAGCAGTGCTTTCCTGTCGCCAAGGCCGACCAGTCGTCCGTCAGGCAGCCGATAGCCCCAGTGTCGGAACACATCGATGTTGTTCCTGTATACCGATTCCATGACGCGCTTCGCGCCATAGCGTCCGCCATTGGCGATTTCATCCTTCGCCCTTTCAACATTCCATTCGATCATAGCTCTCTCATTTCCTTTTTCTTTACGATACCGGCCACTTTATCATTGTTTCTTCCTTCAATGCCTCCTTGTACCTATTGGGATCGCCGCCAATCTACCGTCCTTACGGCATCTAGTTAGACTCCGCCGGTGTTGTTAATCTGCTGTAGCAATGCCGACGGCTCAGTATTGCCAAGAGACTGCGCGTTTTCACACCAACGCCGGGCCTCCTCACAATCTTGATTTACACCACGCCCGTAATAATACATCTCAGCAAGGCACAACTCAACATCGCCCCCATCGCGGCCAACGAATCTTTTCATATTCCTAGCCGCATTTTCAAAATAATCCCTAGCGCGATCAGGATTTTGGTGGTCGCACAGCACACCTAGACGATAAAACGCTAACACAAAACCTTGCTCGCCCATTTTCTCAAGTCGTTTACATATTTCATACATCCGCGTTTTACAAGCATCTTTCTTTCTCCCATTCGGAAAGACATCAGCATTCAGTTTTTGCCACTCATTTTCACAGGCACTCCATTGCTGCACCAAACTCAAATATTCTTGCAAATACAGATCGTAATCCTTATACGTGGAATATACATTTACAAATGTGCGCCACAACCCTGAAAAATCTGCTTCTGCAAACATGATAATACAATCAAGGTAATTCTGGTTAAGCGTACAAAGGTTCGGCAGATGGCTTGCGCCATAATCATTCCAGTGATTCTCAAGAATGCGCTGGTAAAGATCGTTACCTATCTTCAGTCCGATCGCTACCGGCCAAGTATTCCTCGCCCATTCTTTTGAATAGAACACATTAGACTGAATAAGGGCTTCGGCTGCTTCTTGTTGTGTCACTTCCCCGATGGCGGAAGTGAGATTTTGGCTCTCCGCTCGTAATTCTTCGCGCAATTGATCTCTAGAAAGATCGTTTTCATTCAATCCGAGGAGCCTGCATAGCGCCTGGAAAGAAATATAATGCCGCTCTTGCACGATCCCAACTGCGCGCTTGAACAAATCTGAGGATGGCCTCGGATTCACCACGGCCCGAAAATACGACTCTTCGCTACGACCGTACCAAAAGAACGACACCTGGACATACGGAATGTCGCCTTCGCCATGCGTGAAATCAATCAGCAGGATTGGATTGAGCAGGGCCCGGTCAATGTCGGCGGTTTCATTCGCCAGCCTATAAGTCTCATCGACATGGCGCATGTCACCTGCCACAACACTTGGGTGGTTCAGACTCTGAAGCGCCCGTTCCGTCAGACCGTCTGGCATTCGGGCAAGGAATGCTCCAGACGTCAGCTGCCCGGTTCCAAGCGAGACTTCCGCGCCAATTCTCCTAAACGGATTGTTGCGGACGCCCAATCCGGCAAACATTTCGTCTTCTTCCTCAAAATGCCGATTCGTATCAGGGTTGCCCACCACGACGTTCCAGTTGCAATGCGAATTGCCGATTTCATGTAGAAGACCCTCGGCTTCGTACGTTGACGCCCCGGAGAAATAGTTCTCCACCATATCGCCGATGTAGGAGGAAATACGCTCCGACGGGACATCCCGCCAAAAGAGGCGATGCCTCATATTGAGGGGCCTTGTTGAATATTGCTGAACAGGATACACGTCTCCAAGCGCGCCAAGGAATTGCCGGGTGATTTGCATGGCATGAGCAGCGTTGCCGTTGACTTCCTTGAAGATGCCCTTTGAAGAGACACCGGTGAAAACGGCTCCGTTCGCATCGCGGCCGGAAAGCCTTCGCCCGAAAAACCGCACCGAGGCCACATCAACGCCGGCGCGAATCGAGAGCGGCCGTGCATCTTCGTCGCCATAAAGTTCGGCAAGGTTTGCGTGTAGCGATTCCTCGACACGGCAGATTTGCTTCATCTCCCGAATCGTCTCCGCCGTCATCCAAATACGCGGAAGCAACTCATATCCAGGCCGATATCCAAACCAACGCCCCATCTGCGTTATCGTATCGACGGACGAAGAGACCTTAATCCGGTCGTAGTAGCTAACCGCCAGTCCCTCAAGGGTCAGTCCGCGAGAAATGGCGTTGCCGCCGCACACGAACCAGAGCACGTCGCCTCTCTGACAGTTGGGATTGTTGTAGTCGGCCTGCGATGCGGCATCGACCGCACTGTTCATCAGGATCACCTGCCACTTGCCTGCTCGTTCCACAAACCAGGTTCTAATTTCCTCCTCAACCCGCTCTCGCGGCGGATATTCCTTCACCTCACCATAACCTGGGCAGGAACGCGCAATATCTTCAATGGCGAACCGCGACGTCTCGTCATCCCAGACGGCCATGCAGTCCCGTATGAAATCTTCTCTGTTATCGGGTGCGGTTCGAATCTCAAGATAGCGTTGCAGCAATTTCTGCTGAACGGGTTGCACACCCTCGTCCTGGTTGGACAGATGGCTCAAGTTGAAAAGCATCGTCGTCCAGCGATACTTGACATCCGCATAGTCGTCCGTTCTCCCATCATCGGTAGACATGCGGTATACACGCCGGGCGGCAGCCGTACAGAACGCCCACATCACGGCACGTCTCAACGATTTCCACTCAATGACACGGACGTCTTCCGGCTGGTCATCCTCTGCAAAATTGTGGTTTCGTTCCAGCGTCGCCGCTACCACATCGTCGATATCGTCCGCTTTGATGAAACCATCCTGAAGCGCCCCTACCCAACCTGCATATTCGTCGCCTTCGATCGTGCGCACGATGTCCATGTTGCAGACATCCCCTTCGCCGCCAAAGATGCGCTGCAAGCCAAAATACTTCGAACTCGGCGACAGCGGCTTTATGCAGTCCGGGCAAAGCGGATCGGTTGTCGGATCTTCGTTCAGAAGATTCGCAAATGGAGTTGCCGTATAACCCACGTAGATCATCTTGCCGTAACCGTAAATGTCCGGTTGCTGCGCACAATGTCCGACCAGTTCGCATATCGAGCGATTGATGCGACTGCGCTCCTGTCTGATGCCAAACGCATACTCGAACAAAGCGCGCAGCCGCTTGCGGTTGAGGGGTTGACGCCTCGTCGCCCTTCTGTCAAACGCACAGGCCACCAAATCTCTCAGCGGGTGCCGCCCGGAATTGATTTCGACATCTCCTGACAATCGCGCAAGCCGCATGAACTCGTCATTCCGGCGAATGTATTCCATCAAGCGTGCGTCCGTATTCGCATTGCGCAGCAATTCACCCATGCGAACCGTTTTCTCGTCCGTGAAGTCCTGTTCACATATTCCCGTTATCCACTCGACGATCGGCTCCGAGCCCTCATGCAAGATGCGCCTGACGTCATTGGCCAGGTTCTGCACATCGTCGGGATTGCCGATCAGAGGGTCGGACGCGCCGTTGGTATTTGGCGTGGCGCTGTCCGATTCGTCGTCGATGAAAAGCAGTTTCATCGACCGGAGGGTTTCAGGACCCATTCCGCCCATCCAGTCGCGTATGTTCGCAAGATGTCCGCGCTCGTTCTTGATGACAATTCCGACGTTGATGCGGTTGGGGGCGAATTGTCCTCCGAGCCACTCCACGCCCGCCCCGTCTTCGCGTACCCTTGTGAGCGCGTTGTAGTTAGGAACGGCAAGCCCCTCGTCGCCGAACCATTTTCCGACCCGATTGTGCGTCTGCACCGCCAAACGGCTGCTCTTGCTCGTCAGGATGATGACGGTGTTGTATCCCGCATCAATAGCCTTGAACATGAGGCCGATATAATTGCGCGTCTTGCCAGACTGAACGCGTCCAACGGCCAAACCGTAGGCACGTGGGTTTTGCGGCGTCATGTACGAGTTGAGACGCTTCCAGAAAGAACTAACATCAGAGCGAATCGCCGCGCGTTCTTCTTCCGTCTGGCATTCGCGTCTCACATATTCGTTGAAATACACATCATAGACCGTGTTGACAGCCTCATCGAAATTGACCTCCACATTGCATTCCGCGACCGGCAATGAGGCTCCGTCAGCCGTCCAGTTTTCATCGCGCCATCTTCTGCCGATTGGATTATCTTCCAAGAATTGGCCAATGTACCCCTCAATATCACCGGCCCGTTCTTCAACATCCGCACGGTTAGCACCACAATGCTTAAGCCACTTGATGTAGTAGATCAAAGAATTCAGCTGTTCGTTCATCTTCTTTCCTTTCGCTTGTTAAATTATTTGGCGTCAAACCTCACGGACGACGATCTCCCTTTCCCTTCGCCGACATTATACAAAATTTTCGCAGCTCTTTCCACTATCGGTGCAAGTTCGCGAACTTTTCGGCCATCGGAAGGCGCTTCCAAGCAGCTTTCGTGAACCCACGCGCGTAAACAGTCTCCTTCTTAGCCGCAGTGCGCAGAAGCGTGCGGTCGGCGGGCGAAAGCGCCGTCCACTCCTCAAGCGTTACGCCCGCCGCATTCGCGCCGCGTTCAAGCTTCTGCTCTTCGGTGAGTTTCCGCAGATCGGGACTGTAAAGCTTATGTGGATCGTCCATTAGTCCGTCCGCATAGATGACATTGCCGCTTTCGTCAATTTTGATGACGCCTTCAAGCAGCATCGCAAGAACGAACCCATGTCCCATTTTCAGAATCGGACAGTGGATGACGTCGTTGTAGGAAGCGAAGCCGTAGTGCGGATGCCAGGGGTTGTAGCCGTCGAAGTCGATCAGCATGAGGTTCTTCCCCGAGTCACGCAGCTCGACGAGGCGGCGATACGCCTCCGTCTTCACAACCGCCTTCGCATAGAGTGGAAGATAGATGTGCTTCCGGCCCTCAATGTAGCCGAGCTTCTGGAAAGCGCCGCCAACCTTCCACCAGGCATACAGACACTTCCCGACATTATTCTTACCAACAGGGAAACGAATCGACATTTTGTCTCTGAATCCCTTCATAGCCCACATCTCGTCCCTCCAGGCGAAATAGCGCGCATTCGGATTGCCATCCGTACCCAAAGTCCACGGATACACTTTCGCGCACTGCCAGGCCCGCTCGAATGTCTGCGACACGAGGCCGTCATAGCACTCCACCGGACCGAGGTAGAAAGGCGAAAGCCCCTCCCTCATCACCGGATCGGGATTTCCGGACGTGCAGTCGATCCGCACGAACTCCAAACCCTTAGCCGCATCGTCGAGCTGCGACTCAAAACTTCCCTTACCACTCTTACCAACTAGTCTAATCATTTTCTTTATTCCTTTCCCTTCTGGCAACTCCGCCAATTGCATGACCTTACAGTACAGACGTTTGATTTACATAGGGAAAAGGACCGGCAGCAGCTCCGCGTCCGCCGGACAGAAGTCGAGCGCGCCCATCTCGTCCGGCGCGTACCATCCGAGTGCCTCGTGCTCGAGCGCTGTCGGCTCCGCGCCGGGCGCGGGCTCGCAGTCGATGAGCGTCAGGTGGATCGTCCGGTCGGGGTAGGCGTGCGTGACCGCCGTTCTGACGCGCGCGTTGACGATCTCGAGCGCGATCTCCTCGCGGCACTCGCGCGCAAGCGCCTCGCAGGGCGTCTCGCCCGGCTCGATCTTGCCGCCGATGAACTCCCAGTGTCCGCCGAGCGACTTGCCGAGCGGACGCTTGCCGAGGAGATATTTCCCGCCACGGCGGATTATGCCTCCCACCACTTCGATGATGCGCTCGACACCTTTTCTTCCCTGATCTGTTCCTGCCATGTATTTTCCCCTTTCTTCTTTCTGGACTCCCATACTGTCAACAACGGCGATCGTTTCGAGATATTATCCCACGGGCTCATCGCCGTTTCTTTTGTCTGAATTCTACCAAATCCATACACCTTCCGCAAGGGCGCCAGCACTTCTGCTTCTTCACGGGCTTGCCGATATACGGGACGCGGGCGGGGGTTCCCTCCCGCGTCTCCGTAAGTTTCTCAGTTTCGTCTCTCATCGCCTTTCCTTTCCGCCTTGAGGGCCCAATCGCCTTCGCCTACTACGTTGAAGCGGATGTCGCCCGTACCACAGCAGCCGCAGCCGTGTTCTTCGCAGTTCCTGCAATGCCAAACCGTGATTTCCTTCTCCGTCTCGCGCTCGGCGCGGCGGCGCGCAGCCTTCGCGTCAAGCCCTTGTGCGCGCAGCGCGCGGGCAATCTCGTTCTTCCGCGCAAGAAAGCGCGCAAGCGACTTCTGGTACGGACAGTTCCCCGAGCCGTCCCAGACAACGTGCGCCACGTCAAATCCAAGCCGGCGCGCCTCAGCCTCCCCCGCTTCGTCGCCCGCCCAGGCGGAGTAGCGGGTGTGGAGGTTCGCGGGGCGGTCGGCAAGCGCCGGCAAAAGCTCAATGCGCTTCGTGTACAGGATCGCGTGCACATTCGGGTGGCGGCGCGCGGCGGCTATGCAGGCCTTCATTTGCTCGGCGTTCTCAAAGTCGCCTCCGTCCGAAAGGCGGATTGGCAAATGCAGGCGCTCCGCCTCGCGGTAGAAGTGTTCGTAGTACGCGTTCGGGTCTATGCGGCGGAGCACCGTGTTCCGCGCCTCGCATCTGCGGCAGTTCGGCCGCGGCTTCGTGCAGATATTGATCACGTAGCAGGTCCCCGCGCATTTCTCAAGGCACGAGGGGTGGCATGTGATTATCGGAAGCGTCGCCTCGTTCACGCAGCGCGTCTTGCGGTTTCCTAGGCCTACGTGCGGCTCTTCGGCGAAGTGCCCCTGGTACTTCGCCTCGAATTCGGCTACGTCCTTCTGCATCAGCCCGATGCATCCTGCAAGTTGTTCCTTCTGGTCTTTCTGCATATATTGCCTCCTTTACCCCATGGAGAACCCCGCCAATTCGAGGACCTTACAGTATTGGCGGCGCCAAGGGGTTTCGCCGCTCTGCCGCCTCCTTTTTATTCTCCCCAGGAAATGATTTTGCTTCCCGTGATCATATCGGTTTCCCGATCATTCATATAGTATCATAAACTCGGCCACTGCAGAAGACGGCGCGAGCGGCTACGCGCAGCGGGCCCAGTATTCGCGGAGCATCCTGATGCGGCACGGATGCGACGTCGGGCTGGATTGCGCTTACGGGAGGCGTCTTGCCTCCCGGTCGTCGGGCGCGACCAGCTTAAGCCGGGCACGCGGCTCCTTGCCGTCTGGCGTCTCGACGACCGACTGGTCGCCGACGAGCGCCAGCCAGCCCAGGCTGAGGATCCTCTCCGCCAGCGTCTCATACTTTTTGCTGACCACCATTTTCGCGAAGTTCTCGTCGCGGATCAGTGCATTCATCTGCTCAAGCACCTTCAGCGCCGCGTCCTTTGTTTTCTTGCGGTCCATCTCTAGTTTCCCTTGTCGTTTCTTCGGATTCACTGTAAATACACTCAGTTGTAGCAGAAGCGAATGATAGTGGCGCGCCGGGTCTCGGGGGTGCGGAATACGATATAGGCGTCCATTCCGCCGTTAAACGCCCGCGTCATCTGGAAGTGGATAAACTTTCCGGAGCGAATCCGCGAGCATAAGACCTTGGACTCCACCTTGCCTTCCCGGTAGAATGTATCGCAAAGATACTCCCTTGCCGCAACCTCGTCGTGCAGAAGGCGATTTACAATGTCGACGATAGGCCACATGTCGTCGTTGCAAAGCATCCAGGCGAAAACATAATCCCTACCCTTGACCTGCTCCAGCTTCTCCGCCTGTTCCCTTGCCTGTAGACACGCCGTCTCCAATATGGCCTTGGCAACCTCGTCTGCAACCTCGTCATCCGAAACCTTCTCTCTTCTTGCCTTTTCCCCCTCGTCCTTTCTTTCCGCTTCGAAACCTTCACGGTCATACTTTATGCGATTTCCCCTATGGCTCCTGAGCGCCCTCTCAAGCCTCTTTTCCTCCTCGGACGTCGGCGCCTTGCGCTCTTCCTCTGCCGGGCCTCTGACAAGATACAGGTCTTCGCCCTTTGCAGACCGGTAATGTTCGACGTCGTTCTCCCAGAAGAAGTACCACGCGGGAACCATTTCCCCATCCCTCGCCTTGCGAAGGCCGGGATAGGTTTTCTTCATCCAGTCGAGGACGGCTTTTCTGGTGCCTACAACGGCACCCTCGGCCTTCTTCTCCTCGTCAATCCAGCATGTCCATTTTTCGTTTTTCATCTCACCTTTCCCTTCATTTTCACGGGATTGCACGGGCCTCATCCGAATCGGGATCCACAAGCTTAAGCTGCGTCCAGCATCCGTCGGATTTGACGGCAAAAGTTCTTTCGTCGCAAAGCCCCAGCCAGCCAAGCGAACTGAGCCTCTCCCCCAGACGCCCGAAGCACTTCCTCTTGAAGGCCTCCGAAATCGGCATCTTGCGCAGCATGGCGTTCATCTCCGCCAAGACGCCCAACGCCTCGTCCTTAGTCTGCATTCTGTCGGCCTTTTTCATTTCCTTTCTGCCTTTCATTGTTTTTCCTTGAGCGGGCGCCGTTCGCAGCCGAAACACACCACCCAGCCCGTAATAGAAAACGGACAGGATCGGCAATCTTACATGCTTCGACGGGAATAGTTAACAATTTCATTTTCCTTTGATAGGATTGGGGTATGAAAATTATTAATAAAGGAAAAATAAATATGGAGATAGTAAAGAAACCCTCACGATTCGACGACACCATCGCAATAGGATTCCCTTCCTACGAGGAATGGACAATCCTTTACCGCATACTCCGCCTACCCCTGGTGAACAGCCTTAGCAAAGGCTATTCCTACGCCGACAGGGAAGACGCAGTAGAGGAGGCTTTCCACAAGCTGATGCACACGAAGGACATCGAGGCCTATGGCGACAAGCTGCCCCAGACCGAGGAGGACTGGTTTTGGCAGCTTTACTGGCAGGCACGCTCCTACCTCAGCCACATGAAGGATCACGCCAAGTGCCATGCGAAGTACATCGAGCGCGCGTCAAAGGAAATGTTCGGCATGATCGCGGCCGTGCAGGGGCTTGATCTTGACCGCGCCGTATACCGCAATGCGCTGGCGAAAGCCCTCGAGATTTTCTGCAGGGAGCAGGACATTTCCCGCCGCAACATTTGCATCTACCTGCGCGTCGCACTCCGCAACGAATCGGCAAAGTCCGTCGGCCGCCTCTTTAATGTGACCGAAAATCACGTCTATCAGATCAATTTCCGCATCAGGAACCTGCTCCGCAGGCATGGCAGCGACTGCATTCGCCGCGCCCTGCGCTAATCGGGGCACAGAACTCCATGACGCTGCATTACGCCAAGGACACCTTCGTAGTCGTTGGCCATCCGCGCAAATAGCTCCGGCGTCGGATTGCGGTAATCGGCGCGGCGGACGAATAGTATGCGTTTCGCTTCTCGTTTCCCCGATTCCCAATCCTGAAAATCGAACGGACAGTCGGCGAATGCAGCATCAAAGTCTCCTTTGAAACTCCTTATCTGGCTGCGCTGTTCCTCGCCGTTCGCACAATATATCCCGACCGTCACGAGGGGGCCATTTCCTCTGACGCTTCCAGAACTTTCTCCAAACACAAAGAAAAGATGGCAGTCCCCGCCTCCCTGTGGATCATAGTATGGATTCCCTCTTGATGCAATGGCAGCTGTGCACCACGTATAGCCGTTGTCTAAGCACCATTTCTTAAACGCTTCCCAAAACGCAACGTTCGATGCATTTACATCGCTTTCATTGCGAGTTTCATGTTTCGGCTCGGACGCAGTGCCCAGCCTTGGCGCAAGGCGATTGACGTCACCGTCCGGAAGCGCACCAAAAGCAGCATCCTCCAATTGCTTCACGCAGGAGAATCCAAGGGCGAGGTCTATGCTTTCATCGTCAAGGTCGCCCGTCGTTCCCAACATGTCCGCCAGTTTCCTGAACAGCTCGCGCCCTCGCTCACGGATCTGAAATGCGTTCCACGACCCCTCGACTCTCGCAACATGTCGGGCGCCAGAACTTGACGCACGGTTTGGATCGGCATAAAAAGCCTTCTTGCCGATGACCTCTTTGTGGACTCCGGCGATGGCCGGATAACGTTCCCACGGATCATCCGACACAGAAGCGTTCTCTGACTGCGTGAGCAAGACGAAATTCCCGAGCGAATTCACCAGATTGCGCTTGCACTGGCGGCATGCCCGCTTCTCCTTGACTGAAAGAGCGTCCCTGGTCCCAAAGCCGGCAGCCGTGACGAATTGCCGTACTTGGCGCGTCCACCATCCGTCGTCATTGTCAGCGGCGGAGCTTTGTGGCATTACATGTTCAAGCGTTGCGTCGTCAAACCTGCTCCACGCGAGACCGTCGTCGCCCTCCTGACTGAACAGGAAATACTTTAGCCCGCGCCATCCATAGAAACCATACGGCGACTGCTGCCTCGTCATCAGTCCTGCGCAGAATTCGACGAGCGTGCCGGCATCTATCATGCACCTTTCGTCTTCCACAATGCTACGCAATGCATCTTCAATGCCCTTCGCATCGATTTGTTCGTTGTCGCCCTTCCTGAGCATGTCCAGGCATTTCCCGTGAAGTCGCCTGGCCAATGTGGCAAAAGTCGCTTCGTCCATTACGCTTCTAATGGTGTTGCGGAACAATATCTGTTCGGCTTTCTCCAGTATGGATTTCCTCACGACTTCGTCGCTGACATGCAGCAGTACGGCTGCGAGGAATATCTTCACCTCCTGGGATCCAGAAAGAAGCCTGCACCGCCCCAGTTCATCGGAGAAACTATCATGCATCCTTGACCATGCTTCGGCAAAAGCGACAAGATCGGAAACATAATCACGAATTTTGTCGATGGAAACCTTCTCTTCCTTGAGCGCCCTCGCGACCGCAACCGCGTCGGTTTCGGCTATGCGCTCGCTCTTGGGATGGCGTTCCGCGTTTATGCAAAACATCTTGAACAGGCGCGATTCCGCAACGGCTTTGGAATATACGCTTTCCTTGGGTGCGCGATAGACACTCAGGTGCGCGGCAACATATTCATCTTCGTCGAGTGGTTCGACTTGAGGATCGCTTGCCAACAATCGGTAAATCCTTCCCCAAGCCTTATTGATCTCATCGCCTAGCGCAGCCTTCTCATCATCAAGCACTTCCGCAATCTCGTCATCACCGCCTACCGTCAACGTGTCCACAAGACACATCAGCCGGTTCTTCAGCTTTTCAAGAAGCGTAAGTGGTTTGCCGCGATTGTTCATTGTCTCGAAGACCATTCCCGCACCGTATTCGGATCCAAGAATCCGGAAGTCGAATGTCAGCTGCTGCATTACGGCATCGGCGATTTTCCGCCGCTGATCCGCACCGAGGCATTCGACCTTGGACAGGAAGAACCCCAACGCATTTCTGAGATTCCGCTGATGGCTGTTTTCGGGGGCGCCTGTCTCGTTCCCTGACAAAATGCGGCGCAGGAATTGCTGATCGTCGTTATTCGCTCCATACGAAAATACGTAATTGTCGCCTCCCTCTGCCTTTACGAGAAGCGGATTGCTCTCCAGCTTCAAAGCCGAAAACAGGATTGCGACGGTGGTAAGTCTCTGTTGCCCATCAACAACCGCAAAACCTTTACGTGGCGTAATTTCAGATGCACCGTCCAACTCCTCGACCGTGATGGCACCTGTATAGTGTCTGGCGCCAGCCGCTACAATTGCGCATAGATCTTCCCAGAACTCCGCCACCTGGCGTTCGCCCCATGCGTACCCACGTTGGTAGTCAGGCACCAGGAAATACCTACCTTCGATAATCTCGGACAGCGTCCAGCTGCCAAACTCCGTTGATTTCTCTTTCATCTAATTTCCCCCCTTATTATGGTTTTGATTGATCTTTCACAGCCCTTTTCTATACTTGCATTATACCAAATCGACACACGTTCCGCAATGGGCGCGCGCCGACGAAGCGAAATCTCTACGGTCATCAATCTTACTGAAATTATGCATCTCCCGTCACGGGATGTCGCGGGCCTCGACCGAAGCGGAATCGACAAGCCTAAACCCTAGTCTAACTTTGTTCGATCAAGCCAAACTCTTCGCCGCGTCCATCTTGCCGATCGCCTCCGCAAGCGTAATCGGCTTCCAGCCATGCCACTTCGCGCACACGCAGATCGAGTCGCGGGTCGTGTGCGGCGGCTCGGACATGAGCCTGTGCACGTGTCCGTAGATGATGCGCTCGCCGGGCTGCAGATCCTTCGCATCCTCCTTCGCGTGAATCAGCCTCATGTTCAGCTCTTCGATTCGCATCTCCTTCACGACATCCTCGAACGCGCAGCGATACCACTCGTCCCCCAGTTCATCGTGGTTGCCCTTGATCAGGATCTTGCGTCCGTTCAATTTCCTGCTAAGTTCCTCAAGATCGCCCACTCCACCGTCGCAGAAGTCGCCGATGTACAGCACGAGGTCGTCTTTTCCGACGACGCTGTTCCATAGCGCAACATGCTGCGCCTCCTCTTCTTTCGTGCTTTCGGACAGAACGCCGCCTCGGTGCGTCCATTCCCGGAAGTGATGGTCGCTCGTCACAAATGTGTGGTTCAGGTCGTATTTCATGCGCTTCTCAGCTTCGTCCTTCATTCCCCGTATCTAGTAGAACAACGCCAATTTCCCAACCTTACAGTTTTCCTCATCCACATTCCCCGACGCAAACTCAATGACAGAACCTGTAGAAGGCGAAGTTGCGTCTGCGGCATTCTGGACACTTCTTGAATGCAACGGATACGCAGTTGCCATATACAGCCTGCAACTTACGCTCTTCGTATCCGCAAGAAAAACACTTGAATCTGGCTTTCCTGAATCTTGGACGCATCCTAATCCCTCCTTTATCCTTTCACGTTCATCCCCGCCTGGTCACTAAAACGCTCAATGAATTCCCCAAACCGCCGGCATTCGTCTGCGGCCTGAAGCAGCAGGCTGCGCATGTTGATGACGCGATGCCTGGCCTTAAGGACAAAATCAATCACCTGCGAGTAGGTGTCGAACAGTCCGATGAGCACGCCGTCCATCGTATAGACGCCGTGAAGGATGCAGTGCCACGGCCCGAACCAGAGCCTGGACTTCACCTTCACGTCGTCTCCTCTTAGGTCTATGTCATATTTCTTTATCATACTTCCGCCTACTCTTCTCTTTTCGACTCAACCTCAAAGAAGGACTCTGCGAGGTACACTTTGTTTCCATCGGACGTCTCATATGTCTCTGCCTCTCCGGGTCGGAAGAACGCCCATATCGTATCAACTTCCTGATCCTCCGATTTGCGGAGGCCCGGGAACGCATTCTGCATCCACGAAAGGACTTGTTCCTTTGTCCCCTCTATGGCACCATCCACTCTATTGCCCTCCTCTGTCAGGCAGGTGAACATCCTCTCTTCTTCATAGTCTTCCATTTTGATTTTCCTTTCTTATGCTTGCTGTTCATTGACAAATACGGCGGTTGTCAATCTATCTTACAACGCAAGCGGCGGCGAGGAACCTCGCCGCCGTATCAACTTTCATGTTTGTCCTTTCACTGAACTTTCGTCCATCTGCCGAAAGTCGCGTAGAACGGCGCGAACTTGCCCTTCTCCTCGATTGGGTGGCGTACGCTGCCGCGCCCCTCGAGAATCGCGAAGACGACCGCGCGGAACTTGTCCTTGAACTCCGGCTCCTCGAGAACACAGCGGAACTGGTTCGCCACGGCCTCGCACGGCAGCTTGTTCACGCCGCAGCCAAACGCGCCGAGGACGACGCTGTCGTGCCCGTTCTTCACGGCGATGCGGTAGATGGTGCGGATCTTGTTGAGCTGTATCGCGTCGCCCTCCGGCGTGAAGCCGCCGTCAGGCGCCATGTACTGCCGCTCCTCGCTGCAGTAGCTGTTCGGCTCGCGGAAGCTGAGCGCGGCGACCGTAATCACGCCGCACGCGAAGGAAACTTCGCGGAGGGCGTATCCATCGCGCAGGTTTCTGCGGAAAAACATGACGCCGGGCGAATAGATCCCGCCGAAGTCTATGTCCAACGGGTAGGCGTTGAACCGGTGCGGCACCTCCGCATCCTGTACGCACTTGTACTTCGGATCATAGTACTGGTACAGCGATTGGCTCAGCGTCGAAAGGCGGCAAAGCGTCTCCTCCTGTGCGCTCATGCCCCTGTCGTAGCCTCCGCCCGGACGTCTGCGCGAGGCGAGGTTCAGGATAGCCGGTCGAAGCCCCGAGTCCAGCATCGCCTTGGCAACATCGACGCAGTCCGCGTTGACGCAGCCGGTCTTGGTCGGCTCCGCTCGGACTGGCACATCGTTCACGTCAAACGACTTCGCATATACTCTCGTACCGCCGAGCAGTGCTTTCCTGTCGCCAAGGCCGACCAGTCGTCCGCCAGGCAGCCGATAGCCCCAGTGTCGGAACACTTCGATGTTGTTCCTGTAAACAGCTTCCATGACGCGCTTCGCACCATAGCGGCCGCCATTCGCGATTTCGTCTTTCGCCTGCTCTACATTCCATTCAGTCATGGCACTCCTTATACACGGTTCTCATTTCTTGCGTTTCGGCCTCCAGCACCTCCGCTTATTCGCGGACTTGCCGATGTACGGGACGCGTGCGGGTGTTTCCTCCGCGTCCTTCCGCATCAGCTCGATGCATCGAGTAAGTTTTCCCTTCTGGTCTTTCTGCATGATCGCCCTCCTTGTAAAACGTACAACAGAGCCAATCATCAGACCTTACAAATTATTTATTGGAACAGGACCGGAAGCAGCTCCGCGTCGGCGGGGCAGAAGTCGAGCGCGGACATCTCTTCCGGCGTAAACCAGCCGAGTTCGGAATGTTCGAGCGCGGTCGGTTCGGCCCCCGGCGCGGGCTCGCAGTCGATTAGCGTCAGATGGATCGTGCGATCGGGATACGCGTGCGTGACCGCCGTGCGGATCCTCTCGTTCGCGATTTCGAGGGCGATTTCCTCGCGGCATTCGCGCGCGAGCGCCTCGCAGGGAGTCTCGCCAGGCTCTATCTTGCCGCCAATGAACTCCCAGTGTCCGCCGAGCGACTTGCCGAGCGGACGCTTGCCGAGGAGATATTTGTCGCCGCGGCGGATTATCCCGCCGACGACTTCTATGACTTTGTGTTCAGTATTCATGTCCGTTCTCCAACTATTCATATTGTATCATAAATACAGGCGCTGTAAACCCCGGCGAAGGCTGGAGTTTACCCATTTTTCAGTTTCTGGCGAGGCGAAACAGATCGCCGCGCGTTGAAGGCGCAAAAAACGCGGCACCTCTCCGCTGGTTTTCGGTATACTACCGAGTGCAAAAAAAGACCAATGAGGGAGGTGCCGCGCCGTGAATGATACCATAATCGCCGCGAGGGCGAAAGAGCAACACGACAACTTTCTGGGCAAAGTTTTTACCCATTTTTCGAAGCCGAAGGCAAGGTTCATCCGCGAGGCCACCTATGGAATCCAGGCCTCCGGCGACACGAAGCTCTCGTCCATCGTGCGGGCGATAGAAGACGACGTCGCGCCGATCCAGACGGAGAAAAGGCTCTCGCGCAACATCGAGGACGAGACGCTGGAGCAGGAGATTTCCGACGCTATCCTGTCCGAGGGAGCCCGGCATGTCGAGAAGAACACGCTCATCCTCGTCGACCCGACGGAGATACGCAAGGAGTACGCCTACAAGATGGAATACGTCACGCGCGTCAGGGACGCAAGCCGGTCTTCCAAGGAAGGACGCGACGTCATCGTCAACGGCTACCACGGGTGCATCGCGGCGGCCTGCACGAGCGGGTCGAGGAAGACGATCCCACTCGCGCTCAAGCTCTGGTCGTCGCGCGCGCCGGGCTTCAAGGGCGAGAACGACGAAGTGCTCAAGATCATCAACGACATATTCGAGGCGACGGGCGGCAAGGGCATCGTGGTCTACGACAGAGGCGGCGACAGACCCGCCTTTTACGGGGATTTCATCGAGAAAGGCAGGGACTTCGTCGTGCGCGTAAAGTCGCGCAGCGTGCTCTCTTGGAACGG
>Ga0310786_10004322_pt1 | contig 19856 bp, 16 predicted proteins | sample AusTroGonzalo_MG_FD_203881 | JGI IMG/M metagenome (GOLD analysis project Ga0310786, IMG submission 203881) | Bovine rumen microbial communities from tropical cattle in Woodstock, Queensland, Australia - Gonzalo_03 (v2) (version 2) | ecosystem: Host-associated > Mammals > Digestive system >... | reverse complement strand
GGGCATTGTTGATGGGCCACAGGTCGTTGATGACGATGGAACGGTCAGGCATGATGAGGATGACGGTGGGGAATGCAGATATGTTATACATGCTAGAGCCGCAAATGGTGGAACCACCGGCTGCACCGCTGATCGTAGGATATTCTATTCCATAGGTCTGGCACCAGTTTTGGCAGGCCGCATCGCTGTCGCGGTCAGAAATTTCCATGTAAAACACATCGTGCATATTGCAACCCAAGATGGTGTAGGATTCGGCAATCTTCGGGGTGGCCTGCTGGCAGGGGCCGCAGGAGGTGAAGAAGAAGTCAATGAGCACGGCTTGGCCACCATCGAGAATGTCGAACAGGTGAATCTGTTGGCCGTGGCAGTCGGTAGCCGTGAAGTCAACGGCAGTCGTGAGGGGACATTGCGCTTTCAGGCCAAAACCAAGGGCCAGCGCAAGAATGAGGGTAAATACTTTTTTCATAGATGTTTATTTAATAGGTTAGAAAAGGCAAAAGTAATGATTTTTTAATTAGTTGTCGCGATAATCTTTCTTCTTCTCGTATTTCAAGTCCTTCAACGCCTGCGCTTTCACGTTGATGGTGAAGTTCCAGCTCTTGTAGCTGCCGATTGGGATCCAGTTGAAGCGCATCTCCCAGCAGTGCAGGTCGCGATAGACGCTGATGTTGGTGTAGGTGATGTTGTTTTTCACGAAGTCCCAACCTGTCGAGAAGCTCACCTTCCACTTGGGTGTGATATTGACGTTGCCATTGAGGCCGATGGTGTGCACGTAGGTATTAGTGGCAATGCCCATAAAGGCAGCATAGGCCAATGATGTGGTGTAGGTGAGGTTGTAACTGATGGAGACTGACCAGGGTGTGGTCCAGTCGATGTAAGCATTGGGGTTGCCTAGGATTTCGTTGAGCTCGTCGGGGTCGAAGGCACCGGATCTGCGGGCGTTTTCGTTGATTTCGTCACGCACGGCTTGGCTACCTTTCTTGCCTTGCAGTTTCTTGAGGTCGTTCTGGCTGAAGGAATAGCTGAGGCTGAATCGCCACGACGAACCTGTCTTACGGAACAGCCGCCCATTTTCTACGACCTCGAAACGGTTGGTGCGGCGACCCAAAGAGTCGGCGGCATAAAGGTCCCAGGTACTGCTGAAGTTGATGCCTAGTTTCTTGAACAAGGTAGTGCGCCCGCTGATGGCGATGGGGGAGAATCTGACCGAGTCTTTGGTGACGTCGTAGTTGCCCGAGATGCTGAACGACTCCAGAATCGGGATTTTCTTCATGCCCGTGATGGTGTCGCGCTTCGATGGTACCTTGATTTCCAAGTTGTTACCGAAATTATAGGTCAGCAGGCCTTGTTGTGCCTGCGAAGGCGTGCCATACATGGCATTGGCGAACTTGTTGTAGATTTGTTCCACGCCGTTGCCATCGATATAGGAGCCATAGATGCCCCATTTCGGGTCGCTGAAGTCGGGTCTATAGGTGAAGCCTATGGTTGGGGTGAACACATGCCGGATGGCGCGGATGGGACCGTGGGAGAAGTTGACCATGCCGTAGACCTTGGTGGTGAGGTTGGTGCTCAGGCTCAGGTCGATGAGGTTGCTGAAACGGTGCACGGTGTCGATTTGCAGGTGCCCCGTCGAGTCGTTGTCCCAAATCCACTGCCGTTCGGTGTGCTTGAAATACATGTAGTCGTTGAAGTTCACCGTGTTGTTCCAAGAGAAATACTTGAACAGCTTGATGCTGGCGTTGATGGGGATGCGGTGCGATATTCCGGACTGTACATGGTTGCTGACGAACATCTTGGCCCATTCGCCGAAATTGTCAGTGATGCCATGGAACAGCACCGTGTCCACGTCGTTGATAAAGACTTTGCTGTTCATCGTGTAACCCATGCTTATGCTTTGGTACCAATGCTTCTTGCCAGGCTTGCCGACGTTTTTCAGAGGATAGAATGTGTTGACCGTGAGGGTAACCTCGGGCAAGGAAGCGGTGACCTGTCGTGTCAGTGTGTTTTGGCTGTGGCTGGCATTGAGGGTGAGGTAGACCTTGCCCGCGAAGTTGGTCTGGTAGGCGATACTCGACCGGAAGGTGTTGCTCAGCTGGTCGTTGACGGTCTGGGCGTTGTATTTGTTGAAGTTGGAGCTGACGATGTTGACGTCAGCGGAGAAGTTGCGTCGCGGATGGGCTTTCGGGTCTTGCTTGTGGTTCCAATGGATTTTGAAATCCATACTTTCTTGATAATCGGCAGCGCCTTTGGTGCCGATTTTGTTGACGGCGAAGCCCAAAGCCACCGCGCCGTTGAATTTATAGCGTTTGTTGTAACGGAACGTCGGCTTGAGACCCCACGAGCCACGGGTGTAGATGTCGCCCAGCACTTGCAGGTCGTAGTGGTCGTTGATGGCCCAGTAAAAACCGCCGTTTTCGAGGTAGAAACCTCGGTTGGCCGACTCACCGTAGGTGGGGAGGACGAGGCCCGACTTCTTGCCTTTGGTGTTGGGGATCAAGGCAAACGGCAAGGCTAGGGGCAAGGGGATGTCGGCGATGGTCATGTAAATCGGGCCGGTGACGATCTTGTCGTCGGGGATGACCTTGGCCTTTGTGAACTTGAACTGGTAGTGCGGGTGGTCCTTGAGGTCGCAGGTGGTGTAGCCACCCTTGCGGATGTGGATGCTGTTGTCGTCCATGCGTTTGACGCGCTCGCCATGCAGGTAACCGCCGCTTTCCTCGGTCCACACCTTGGTGATGATGCCTTTCTTCGTCCTGAAGTTGTATCGCATTTCCGCTGCTTCAAAAGTCGTCTCACCTTGCTTGAAGACAGGCCGTCCTTGTAACTTGCCCAATGAATCGACCACACCGTAGGCCCGGCAAGTGCTGGTTTCAAGGTCAAATTCCAAGCAGGCTGCGGTCAGTTCGATGTCATCGTATTTGGCTTCCGCATTGCCGTAATAATAGATTTTCTTTTGGTTCATGTCGCGGTACGACGAATCGGCAGCCGAGCAAATGACCTGTGTCTCGATGGCCGACTCGGAACGTGGTGGTTTGATGCGGCGGGGATGGCGTTGTATCGTTGTGTCGTTTTGCAACGTATCCTGTAGAGACGCAAAATTTTGCGTCTCATTAATGGAATCCGTTTCAAGAGACGCGATGAAAAGAGAATCTGTTGTGGGAAGGGTATCCGCCGAAGGGGTGTCAAACACCATCGTGATCGTGTCGACGATGCGTTCCTTGACCGTAACGACCGTGTCGGTCTCGGTTTGTTCGAAATCGTATGTATTTTTCTCAGTATGAGACAGTTGCTTGCAGCCATAGAACAACACGAGCATTACGGCCAACAGAGAAAAGGCTGCCGTTTGAAAATAATTCTTATGTGTCGTGCGTTTTGACAAAGTGAAAACGATTACTTTTGTACGCTTGAAATTCGCTGCAAAGATAGTCTTTCTTTGCGCATAATTAAACGAACTCAGTATGTTAGAACGAAAGATTTCGCGATTTGGTGTTTTAATTCTGATTTTTCTGCTGCCTTTGTGCGTTTTGGCACAGAAGGGCGAAAAGATACAAACCGTGGTCATCGACCCAGGTCACGGCGGCAAGGACACGGGTGCCTTGGGCAAGTTGACCACCGAAAAGGCCATTAATTTGGCTGTGGCGTTGAAGTTCGGCAACTACATCAAGGAGAACCTGCCCGACGTGAAGGTCGTCTATACCCGCAGCACCGACAAGTTCGTTGAGCTGAGTGAGCGTGCCGCCATCGCCAACCGCAACAATGCCGACGTGTTTATCTCCATCCACTGCAATTCCACGGAGACTCCCAACTCGGCATACGGTGCGGAGACCTTTGTGATGGGTGAGTCGAAAAACGAGAAAAACCTGGCCGTGGCTAAGAAGGAAAATGCGGCTATCTTATTGGAAGACAATACCGACGCCTACGATAACTTCGACCCCAACAGCACCGAGGCCTATATCCTCTTTTCGCTTTCACAGAGCCTTTACCAGAGCCAAAGCCTGACTTTGGCCGACAAGGTACAGAAACAGTTTTCTGCCAAGGGACGCCACGATAGGGGAGTGCAACAAGCTGGTTTTCTGGTGCTTTGGAAGACCTCAATGCCGAGCATCCTTGTGGAATTGGGTTTCATAAACCATGCGAAAGAGGAACAATTCCTTAACTCAGAGAAGGGCCAGACGCAGATGGCCTTGTCCTTGTATCGTGCCTTTGCGGATTACAAGCGTGAGTTTGAGGCCGAAAACCATACCACTCCGGCCGAGGTGGAGGAGAAGCCTGCCGAACAGGGCAACACCTACTTCAGCGTGCAGTTTGCCAGCCGTGACAAAAAGGTGGCTTCTACCGACAAGGCTTTCAGTGGCGTGAAAGAGGTTGAGGTTTATGAATACAACGGCGCTTTCCGTTACATCTCTGGGCGTTTCACCGACAAGGCCGAAGCCACGAAACGCCAAGCAGAGGTAAGAAAATTGGGGTATTCTGACGCCTTTGTCGTGGCCTTCATCAACGGCGAGCGCGGCACCATCAAACAGGCCGAGGCGGCACTGAAGAAATAGGTCGTAATGAAGAGAACAAGAATACATTGGTTTTTCACACTCGCTCTGCTATTGATGACCGTGGGGCTGGTTGGATGTCGTTCTGCTTCCAGTGACAAGGTTGCTGAAAAGACAGAACCCGAAAACAAGGCGCTCAAAGTCGTTGAGGCCTTGCATGACCCTAATTCTCAGTATGTCGTTGTCGTTTCCCATCGCGGTGACTGGCGCAACTATCCCGAAAACTCCATCCCTGCCATCGAATCGGTGATTCGCATGGGTGTCGACATGATGGAGTTGGACCTGAAACGCACCAAGGACAGCGTTTTGGTACTTTGTCACGATGGTACTCTCGACCGTACGACGACGGGGCACGGCCTCATTAGTGACTATACCTATGAAGAACTCCTTCAGTTTGACCTGAAACGTGGTCATGGCATCGCCATCCCTGGACTGAAAATACCCACACTGAGACAAGCACTTGAGGTGTGCAAGGGCCGAATCACGGTGAATGTGGACCAAGGCTATGAGTATTACGACCAAGTACTTGAAATCGCGGAAGAACTGGGCGTGACCGACCAATTGCTCATCAAAGGGGGACACCTTTGGCCTGAGGTTCAGGCAAAACTCGCCGAACATGAGCACAACCTGATGTATATGCCCGTGGTTACACTTGATGGCTCTCCTTGGTGCCAAATGCTTTTCGAGAGTTATATCAATGGCGAAGAGCATCAGATGGCGTATGAGCTGTGTTTCAATGAATTAAACGATGAAGTTGGGGAAACGATCAACCGTGTCCTTGCTTCTGGTTCCAAGGTATGGGTCAATACGATTTGGGCCTCGCTTTGCGGCGGCTACGACGACGACCGCGCTTACGACAGCGGCGATCCTGCCTCGGTGTACGATCCTATCCTTGACCTCGGTGTCTCCATTATACAAACCGACCGACCGGATTTCTTGATTCGCTATTTGGAATCTATCGGAAGGAGATCCATTTGAATTATTCCACCACTACCAGATAGTAGTTTTTCTTGCCTTTCTGCACAAGGATGTACTTGCCGTCGATGAGGTCGGCAGGGGTCATCACCTTGTCGAGGGTGACTTTCTCCTTGTTGACGCTCACGCCGTTGGCTTGGGTCATCTTGCGGGCTTCGCCCTTGGAGGGGAAGATCTGCGTGTTGACGGCCATGAAGTCGACAATCGGGATGCCGGCTTCGAGTTCGGTGCGGGCGATGTGCTCCTGCGGCACGCCGTCGAAGATGTCCAAGAAGGTGGCTTCGTCGAGTTTCTCCAGACCTTCCTTGGTCGATTTGCCGAAGAGGATGTTGGAGGCTTCGATGGCGGCATCGAGGGCTTCTTGTGAGTGCACCAGCACGGTGACCTCTTGAGCGAGACGCTTTTGCAGCACGCGCATTCCTGGGTCTTTCCTGTGCTCTTCGATGAGCGAGTCGATGGTTTCTTTGTCGAGCGAGGTGAAGATCTTGATGTATTTCTCTGCGTCCTCGTCGCTGACATTGAGCCAGAACTGGTAGAACTTGTAAGGCGTGGTGCGCTTCGGGTCGAGCCAGATGTTGCCGCTCTCGGTCTTGCCGAACTTCTTGCCGTCGGCCTTGGTGATGAGCGGGCACGTCAGGGCAAAGGCTTCATTCTCAAAGCCCAAAGTACGGCGAATCAGTTCCGTGCCCGTGGTGATGTTGCCCCACTGGTCGTTGCCGCCCAACTGCAGCTTACAGTTCTTATGCTGGTAAAGGTAGAGGAAGTCGTAGCCTTGCAGGAGCTGGTAGGTGAACTCGGTGAAGGAGAGACCGTCGCGGGCGGTGCCGTTGAGGCGCTGCTGCACGCTGTCCTTGGCCATCATGTAGTTCACGGTGATGTGCTTGCCCACCTCGCGGGCGAAGTCAAGGAAGGTGAAGTCTTTCATCCAGTCGTAGTTGTTCACCAACTCGGCGGCGTTCGGCTCCTTCGACTCGAAGTCGAGGAACTTCGACACTTGCTTCTTGATGCACTCTTGGTTATGGCGCAAGGTCTCTTCGGTCAGCAGGTTACGCTCTTGGCTCTTGCCTGAGGGGTCGCCGATCATGCCGGTGGCACCGCCCACCAAAAGGATGGGCTTATGGCCGCAGTGTTGCAGATGGCGGAGCATCATGATGCCGCAAAGGTGTCCGATATGCAGGGAGTCGGCGGTCGGGTCGGTGCCGAGGTAGGCCGTCACCATTTCTTTCTGGAGGAGTTCTTCCGTTCCTGGCATCATCTGTGCCAGCATTCCGCGCCAGCGGAGTTCTTCAACAAAATTCTTCATCGTTAGGTTTTAATTTGGGCGCAAAATTAAATAAATAATTCGTACTACGTCCACCTTCCTCGCTTTTCTTCAATACGCCCTTCTTCACCAAGTCGTTGATGTCATTAAGAGCGGTGTCGGTCGAACATTTCGCGATTTTAGCCCATTTGCCTGTGTTCAGTTTGCCGAAGAAATCGTCAAACAACATGTTAATCAGTTTCTTTTGTCGTTCGTTGAAGGTCGTTTCGGAGTATGTCTCCCAAAAACGCGCTTTAGCCAGCACTGATGCCAAAGTCTCATCCGTGGCTTTCAGTGAGCGGTCTAAACACTCCAAAAACCACAACAACCATTCAGTGATGTCGCCGTCATCCTTTTGCGTGCTTTCCAGCACTTCATAATAGCGTTTTTTGTCCAATTGGATTTGGTTGGACATGCTGTAGAATCGCTTTGATGTTTCATTCGCTCGAGAAAGCAATAGTTCCGTTAACGCTCTCGCAATACGTCCGTTGCCATCGTCAAAGGGGTGTATGACGACAAACCAAAGATGGGCTATTGCTGCCTTCAAAACGGGGTCTATCGGTTCGCTGCCATTGAACCATTCAATAAAACGTGACATCTCTGTGGGCACACGCTCGGGTGCAGGGGCTTGGTAGTGAACCGTTTCAAATCCCATCGGACCCGAAACGACTTGCATGTCGTGGGTGCGGTATTTGGCTACATCGATCTTATAAAGGCCACTAACACCTGTGGGGAACAGTACGTTATGCCAACCAAAAAGCCTTTCATCTGTCAAAGGTTGTTGGTAATGTTGTGTGGCATCTAACATCATTTCGACTACGCCTTCCACATACCGAGAGACGGGCACGATACCTGCGGCTGGTATGCCGAGACGTATTGCGATGGACGACCTCACTTGCTCCAAATTCAGCAACTCGCCTTCGATTTCCGACGATTTCACAATTTCGATAGTGAGATTGGCTAATTGTGCTTCTTCTTGCAAGGAAAACCCGATTGCCGATAGTTCACCGAGCAGCCTTCCTTGCCGTGCTCTGACCTCTGCCAACTTATTCATCACCGCTGAGGCATCATACCTGAACTTCCACCATTCTTTGTATTCGTGCAGATACATTTGTTGTAATTTTTCGGCAAAAATACATCTTTTCGGTGAATAATAGATATAATCGCCGAACAATTTTCGGCGAATACAATGCTTTTTCGCAGAAAAAGAGAACAAATAGTATTCTTTAAGTTTTTTGACTTAAATAATTAGAATTTCATCATCTTTTCTAATTGATAGCATATCGTATTATCATTCTAAAATTTACGTCAAAAACAACAAATCTGAGTTGGCATTGCTTTAATAATATTGTTATAATGACTTCAAATGCTTTATTTAAAATCCATAGATTTTAGTATTCCATTTTTAAAGTTAGCCCAGCCGAGGAAAGCCCTATTAGTAATGAGGTACTCGCCACCTATTTGCCATCCATACACTTTATAACTAGAAAAGGATTCTGACTTATAGTCTAATTTTATACTATAAATTCTTTTGAACGCATTACACTCAACACCTAAAAGGAACAGGTCTTCAGGCATGCCCAAAATCAAGTTTCCTTTTAGAACGGCATCAGTGTATTTTTTACCGTATTGCTTTTCTAAGGTAGCAATGAGTTTTCTCTTGGTGGCCTCTTCTTGGGCTTTCTTTTCTCTTTGTTTATCTTTTGTTTGCTGAACTCTGGCGGTTTCAAACTGATCTTCCTTTCCATTCTTATAGGCAGTACATTTCCCATTCTTGTCAGTGAAAACTCCATTGGTATATTTTAACTGCTTGACAGAGGTGATGGTATCCCAAAACGCTTCATTTTGCGGATAATCATTCTTCCACCATGAATTATTACAAGGTGCGTCTGAATCCAAAACACGGCCTTCGTAAGAACTTCCGTCTGGATATTCAATTATAATATTGGACCATGATTTTTTAACTAAGCCATCTTTTAAGGTTATTTGTAAATACAAAAATTCTCTTTTTACATAATGCTCACAATCATAATTGGAGTAATTATCATTGGTTTCTGGGAAGGAAAATCTTGTAGTCACCATTTTCGTTAATTGGTATTTCGACAAATGATGTGCCAAGATCAAAGATTTTACCATCATGTGTAGAAATGGTGACAGGTGGCTCACCATTATACCTTTTATTTCTTATCTTTATATTACCCTCCGCATTTTTTAAGGTTTTTTCCAAATCCCACCAATGATCGAAACGGTTTTCTGAAATGGCTCTATATATATCTTCCATATTAACAAAGGCACCTATCTCACCATCATAAATGTCCCCATTTGTTGCAACAATGCGTAAGGGAGAGTAATACCAATTATTTGCACGAGGGTTTACTATCTTACCAACCTCGTAGATTGTTCCACCAAGATCAGTTTTCTGAAAAGAAACAAGGGTTCCATGTTCATCAAAATTCACATAGTCTTCTTTCTTTTCATTTTTTTGAGCATAAACGACAATGGCAGCTACCATGAAAAGAATTGATAAAAGCGTTTTTTTCATTTTTTAATCCCTAAATTCGTGTCGGGCGCAACTTTTTGTTAGTTATTTTATTTGCTAATAGTTCGTTATAATTTTATGTTTCTGCACAATTGGTTTCTTAAGCGCTTCTATGAGCTTTTTCCAATCTTCAGATTTAAAGTTATTCTGGGTAAAGTAAATGTTTCTGGGATTTTGGTGTTTAATCAAATTCTTGTAGTCCAGCAATTTCTTTCCAATCTTTTCTTCGTCACAGCATTTATCCATGATGCCAGTCCATAATTTCTCGCCGCGAAGCATCACGATGAGTTTTCCCTCGTCTATTGCTTGGCAAAGCAAGTAGTTACGATATGTGTCTGATGGTAGTTTTGGAAATTTAATTGTGTTTGCGGTATGGTAAGGGAAGTATTCCAACACGAAGACATTCAATTCGGTTGGTGCAATGGCTTTTCTTAATTCCGCAGTCCTTTCACGCCACCAAATACAACCCTCATGCAACCCTTCATTATGGCAGCGAATCTTCTCATCCCACATGGATTTGCCGATGCTGTGGTTCAAGGTCTCTCGGGTAAGCTGCAAGTATTGTTTATGAAACCTGAATAACCGATTGCTCGAGCCTGCGCCGGGATTCATGCTTAAGAATACCACATTGCTGTCAATGTTGCCTGTGTATGGCTCTGGCAAGTCGGCAATGTCGATGCCTTTCACATCGCAAAAAGCGGGATATATCACGGTTTCGTCGTCGTCAGCAACGGTCTTTTTCCAGCTGATGTTTTTCCACGGGTTTGTGATGTAGGGTTTTTTCATTGCGATTTCATGTTTGGATGTCGCTACAAAAGTAGGTTATACTACTTTTTGCTATTGCATCTCATTCGTGATAAATATTCATACTTTTTGTTAGTAATAATCATACCTACGATTTAAACTCAGCAAGCACTTCTGCTAAACGTTCGATTTTCTCGGCGGTGAAATCGTCAAGGCTAATGCTGAGGTTCAACTTTGGGCTGAAAGTGGCTGTAAGGCCATATAGCCGCATGGCATCGTCAAGGAAATTGTGGTTGAGGATTTCGGAGAGCATGGCCAACAACTCGACATCGACGGTGCGGCGCTTAAAGATGGTATAGACATTGGTGCGCTCGCAGTGGAGTTGCCGCGCCAGCTCACTCACGCTCATCCCGCTTTCGTCGAAGACGGATTTCACCAATTGTCCGATATGCACATTGTCGGTGTTTGTCATTGCCTTGCCTGATGACATGAAAAAAGCGTGGAAGATATTTTTTGCCAGGTGTTCCAGGGTTTCCACGCCCATACTCTCTAACAAATCATTCCACGCCAAACAATTGGCGTATTAGGAAACTTATTCTTGAGAGTATGTCCCCAAGGGGACGGTTGTGGAAAAATTGGAACACCAAGAAAAGGCTTCGAATCGCTATTCTATGTCAATGCGTTGTTGATTTCTATATCATTATCATTCGGGTTGTTTTGTTGGGGCAAAGATAATAATTTCTTTATTTTGTATCTATGAAAACAACAATTATTGTAAAAAACAATGTCAAAATATTGTTTTTCTGCAGAATTTCCATATTATAATATTGTTTTTTTGTATCTTTGCAGCGTTAAAAGCGAAGCATTATGGACATCAACCCCGAAATCTTATATCGAAACTCGCATCGCGTGGTCTCACAAGTGAGCCTTGATTTCAAGCGAGATCTTCACAGCAAAATCAACTGGAACGTCCGCATTATCGGCATCAAGGGACCCAAAGGTGTGGGAAAATCTACGTTGCTGAAACAACACATTAAGGAAACCTTCCCCGACGATAGTCAAGTGTTGTATGTGTCATTAGACAACATGTGGTTTGCCAACAACAGCCTAGCCGACTTGGTGGAGTACCACTACACCCACGGTGGTACTTACTTGTTTCTGGATGAAGTCCATAAATACGAGCATTGGCAGACCTACATCAAAAACATTTACGATGATTACCCCGACATGCATGTGGTATTCACCGGAAGTTCGATGCTCAAACTGGATAAAGGCGAAGGCGACTTATCGCGCCGTGTAGCCATGTACACCATGAACGGCCTATCGTTCCGCGAATACCTTATGTTTGAGAACGTATTGCAATTCGAGAAACTGTTGCTTGACGACATCCTCCATAATCACGTACAGATTGCCACAGCCATCTCAGAGAAAATCCATGTCCTTCCTCATCTGGAGAACTATTATTGTTATGGATACTATCCCTTTTATAAGGAAGACCTGCAAGGTTTCCATGCTAAGCTCCTCGAAGTGGTGCAGCAAATCATCGAGATGGATATACCCTTTGTGGAAAAAGTGGAATATGTCACCATTCAAAAGTTGAAGAAACTCCTTGGGATCATCGCCCTACAGGTGCCTTTCATCCCTAAAATGGAAGATTTGTACAGCCAGTTGGAAACCAGTCGTGAACAAGGACTCAAACTGTTGGATTTGTTAGAAAAAGGTGCACTGCTTGGACAGCTTAAAACCCGTGCAAAAGCCATAAAACAGATGTCGGCCCCCGAAAAGCTGTTTCTCGACAACACCAATCTGATGTATGCCTACAATTCCTTCCCTGAAATCGGAACTATCCGAGAAACCTTCTTCCACAACCAAGTGAGCAAAACGCATGAACTCAACGCACCCACCAAAGGTGATTTCCTCATTGACGGAAAATATCTCATCGAAGTAGGTGGAGCAGACAAGAGCTTCAAACAGATTAAGGATATCCCTAACAGTTTTCTCGCCATTGACAGTGTGGAATTCGGACGGGGAAATAAAATTCCCTTATGGCTGTTCGGTTTTTTATACTAAAAACAATGTCAAAATATTGTTTTTTAGCAAAATTTCCATATTGGGATATTGTATTTACTGGAAATGAGACAGCCTACACCTCATATTTTCAACAACATTCCCCCCATATAGCCAAGAATCTGCAAAATGCAAATTGCCCTTGGAGAACATTGCTTCGTAAGCTGGAATGAAAACCATCTCGGGGTCGAGGTCGGGGCAGACGGTGGTGTGTTTGTAGAGGATGGTCCTGGTCGGGCAGGGGACAATCAGGATGCTGTCGCGAGCCTCGTTGTATTTGGCCATGCCTAATTGGAACTCGGCAGGGATGGTGTCCGTTGTCATGGTCCAAGTCGTGGGATTGATGCCCACCACATCACCACGCGACACCATGCCGATGGCGGTCGTGTCAGTTACCGAATTGAAAATAATCAAACCTTGCATCAGGCTGTCAGTGGCAGGTTTCAAAGCCTCTGGATAGGCCGCCAATTCTTCCGCAGTAACATGATAGCCAATGCAATAGGCAGCCACCATAAGTTGTCGTTGCTCCTCGGTCATGCTATGTTTGAGCAATTCGATAAGCATCTGGGAACCTTGGCTGTGGCCCATCAGGAAGAAGGGACGACCGTGGTTGTAATGTGCCATGTAATATTGAAAGGCATCGTTGACATCTTTGGCTGCTATTTGTGCTAACGAGTCCAAGATAGGAATGGGCTGTTGATAAGCTTCAAAAATCATCTGGCGGTAGTAAGGGGCATAGAAATTATACTCGCCATACAGCATCTTGTTGAAACGTTGGTTGCCGTTGGCCTCTTCGCGCACCTCGGGCAGGGTAATGTCGGCGAACCATGATGAGCCATTGTCCACAAAAGAAATGGTGGATACAGTTGGATAGACATAAAACACGTCAGCGGCTTGGCTTTCGTCGCCAATGCTGTACCAAAAGGTGGTGTCGGCGTAGTCGAGGGATGTTTCAACGGGTTGCGGTTGCTGTTTGCAAGAAACGGCTGCAGCCATCATAAATGCCATCAAAAGGGCGAAAAAAGACTTGTTTTTCATCGAATGATTGGTTTTAGGCCGACAAAAATAGTAAAAGTTAGATTTTTTATCGTAGACTCAATAAAATTTCGCAAATTTGCAGCGGAAATGGAATGCGGAATGAGGAATGAGTCACATATCCCGCGTCCCGCAGTCCCGCTTCAACAATTAAACGATTCAACATTCAACAATTCAACAAATATGAAAAGAGACGAACAAATTTTTGATCTGATTCGCCAAGAGAAAGAGCGTCAGATGCACGGAATCGAACTCATCGCTTCGGAAAACTTTGTCAGTGAGCAAGTTCTGGAGGCCATGGGCTCAGTCATGACCAACAAATACGCCGAGGGTTATCCTGGCAAGCGTTACTATGGCGGCTGCCAAATCGTCGACCAGAGCGAGCAAATCGCCATCGACCGCGCCTGCGCGCTGTTCAATGCCACCTTCGCCAATGTGCAGCCCCACTCGGGCGCACAAGCCAACATGGCTGTGATGCAAGCCTTGCTTGAACCCGGCGACACCTTCATGGGTCTCGACCTCTCGCACGGTGGTCACCTTTCACACGGCAGCCCGGTCAATGCTTCGGGTATGCTCTACAAGCCCGTCGCCTACCATGTGGCCAAGGAAACCGGCCGCGTCGACTACGACGAGATGGAGAAGATTGCTCTCGAGTGCAAGCCGAAACTCATCATCGCTGGTGCTTCAGCTTATAGCCGTGACTGGGACTACAAGCGCATGCGTGAAATCGCCGACAAGGTTGGTGCTGTCCTCATGGCCGACGTCAGCCACCCCGCTGGCCTCATCGCCAAGGGTCTGCTGAACGACCCGCTGGAGTACTGCCACATCATCACCACCACGACCCACAAGACCCTCCGCGGTCCCCGTGGCGGCATGATCCTCATCCGTCATGACTTCGAAGACCCGCGCGGCCGCAAGACCCCGAAGGGCGAGACGAAGATGATGTCAGCTTTGATCAACAGCGCCGTGTTCCCGGGCATCCAAGGTGGTCCTCTGGAGCATGTCATCGCTTCCAAGGCCGTTGCCTTCGGCGAAGCCCTCAGCGACGAGTACATGGAGTACATCCAGCAGGTGAGAAAGAACGCCGCCTTCATGGCCAGAGCTTTCATGGACAAAGGCTATGACGTCATCAGCGGCGGCACCGACAACCACTCGATGCTGATCGACCTCCGCGGCAAGTTCCCGGAGATCACCGGTAAGATGGTGGAGAACACCCTCGTCCTTGCTGACATCACTGTCAACAAGAACATGGTGCCCTTCGACACCCGTTCGCCTTTCCTGACCTCTGGTCTGCGTGTCGGCACGCCCGCCATCACCACCCGTGGTCTGAAGCAAGACAAGATGGCTGTCATCGTCGACATGATCGACGACGTCATCAGCGACATCAACCCCGAGACCAAGACCGCTTCGGAGGCCAAGATCAACGCCGTCCGCGCCGAGGTCAACAAGCTGATGAAGGACTATCCGCTCTTCGCTTGGTAAATATCTTAACACATTAGTATTAATGGTCGCCCCATTACGGGGCGACCGAATTTTTTTAAGCCATGAAAACCACCATGAAATACGGGTTCGACAGCGAAAAATACCTTAAAATCCAATCTGAACACATCAAGGAACGCATCGCCCAGTTCGGCGACAAACTTTATCTCGAATTTGGCGGCAAACTCTTCGACGACTACCATGCCAGTCGCGTGTTGCCTGGCTTTTTGCCCGACATCAAGTTGAGGATGCTCTCTCAACTCGTCGATGAGGCGGAAATCGTCATCGTCATCAGTGCCGTCGACATCGAGAAGAACAAGGTGCGTGGCGACTTGGGCATCACCTACGACGTCGACGTGCTGCGTCTCCGTGATGAGTTCATGAGCCGTGGTTTCGTGGTGAACTCCGTCGTGGTGACCCACTACAACGGTCAGGCCAGCACCGATGCCTACCGCCAACGTCTCGAGCGCATGGGCATCAAGGTGTACTACCATCGTATTATCGAAGGCTATCCCAACAATGTGGCCCTCATCGACTCGGAGGAAGGCTTCGGGCGCAACGACTATGTGGAGACCACACGCCCGCTGGTGGTGATCACCGCCCCGGGTCCTGGCAGCGGCAAGATGGCCGTGTGCCTGAGTCAGCTCTACCACGAGAACAAACGTGGCATCAAGGCTGGCTACTCCAAGTTTGAGACCTTCCCCGTGTGGAACCTGCCGCTGAAGCACCCCGTCAACGTGGCCTATGAAGCCGCCACTGCCGACCTCAGCGACGTCAATATGATCGACCCGTTCCATCTGGAAGCTTACGGCAAGACCGCAGTCAACTACAACCGCGATATCGAGATTTTCCCTGTGCTGAATGCCATCTTCGAGAGCATCTACGGCGAGAACCCCTACAAGTCACCGACCGACATGGGTGTCAACATGGTGGGCTACTGCCTCAGCGACGATGCCGTGTGCTGCGAGGCTTCCAAACAAGAGATAATTAGACGCTATTATACAGCTTTGTGCAACTTGGCCAAGGGCAAGGGCACCGAGAGTGAGGTGAACAAGATTGCCTTGCTGATGAAGCAAGCCAAGATCACCACCGCCTTGCGCAAGACCACCATCGCCGCCAAGGAACGTAAGGAGAAGGAAGGCGTGGCCTCGGCTGCCATCGAGTTGAGCGACGGCACCATCATCACGGCGCATACCAGCGACCTGCTCGGTCCCAGCGCAGCCTTGATCCTCAACGCCACAAAACACATTGCTGGCATCCCGCATGAGGTGAAGCTCATCCCGCAGGCCATGATTGAGCCTATCCAGACCACCAAGGTCAATTACCTGCACGGCAGGAACCCGCGACTGCATACCGATGAGGTGTTGGTGGCCCTCTCCATGCTCAGCCTTTGGGATGAAAACTGCAAGAAAGCCTTGGAGTGCCTGCCTCAGTTGAAAGGCTGTCAGGTGCATAGCACGGTGATGCTCAGCGAGGTAGACCAGAAGATTTTCAAGAAACTAGGTATCGGCCTTACCTGTGATCCCGTGGCGAAGAAGTAAGCCTCCCATGTCATTCCAGTTAGCCTCCTATGTCATTCCACCGAGGGCATGTGCGTGGGCAGGAATCTATAGGAGGCGGTATAATAGGCAAAAACTTATTATGGACGGCCTTAACAGGTATAGATCCCAAGCCACCGCACAATCCTTTGTGGGGATGACATACCTGTTAAAACCTGCACGGTTCAGCGTGGGGATGACATGCTTTCTGAAGCCTTTCTCAAAAATTTCTTATCGCCCTTACGTAGAAAGCTTGGTCTTTCACGGATTCCAAAACGACAATGCTGCTGTCTTGCACCTGCAGGGCGGCAGCACTTCTTGTGCCCAGTTCCGTGCTTGACCAGTAGGTCTTATCTTCCAAGGTGGGATAGCCTATAGAACTCAGCGTGGCGTTGACTGCCGCTTGGTTTTGCAGGAGCTTGTTCAGCTCACTGCTCGAAGGCACAAACCATTGCCGTGATGTGATGGGGTAGTTCTGATGAACGAGATGCCAAGTGTTTCGCAGGTGGCTCCACTGGATGGCGGGATAATGGTGTAGGTCGTAGTTCGTCATGACGGCGTTGGTGTTGCGCCAGCCGTCGTAGGGGTTGGTGGCTCCCGTCAGGCTGTTGACATAGTTGGTCTCGCACCAAGAAAGACACGTCTCTTCGAGGCTGACCATCAGTCCGTTGGAGCCGCCGTAAGTCAGAAACACAACCCCTTGCAAAGTGTCGTTGTGGAAATAGTCGCCGATGTGATAAACAGGGTCTTCATGATGGGGTAGGGGCGTGTCGCCACTATAGGAGGGCGACTCGTACTTGTTGCAAGCGGCAAGGGCAAGCGAGAGAAGGACCACCAAAATCCAATTCTTTCTCATCGGGTTGATTTTTCGGCAAAGGTAACAACAAAATCCATATTTTTGCCTCAAATAAAACTGCTACCATGAAAAATCTGTATCTCCTCACCCTGCTGGGCCTCGTGCTGTGCTTCTCTTGCACCAAGAAGGCCGAAACCGACCTCGAAGTCATCGCCATGCGCGGACTGGTGAACCGCGTCGTGCCTGAGTATTCCAAGAACATCGTCCTCGAAAGCCTTGAAAACGATACCATTGACCGCTTCGAAATCGAAACGGTGGGAAAAGACCTCGTCATCCGTGGCAACAACGCTAATAGTATGGCCGTGGGCCTGAACCACTTTCTGAAATACTACTGCATGGCGCAATATTCCTGGTTCAAGGAAGAGCCATTGCAGATTCCCGCCACCATGCCTGACGTGCCCGAGAAGGTCAGTCTGAGTGCCCGTGTGCCCGATCGTTTCTTCTTGAACTACTGCACTTTCGGCTACACCTTGCCTTGGTGGGACTGGTCGGAATGGGAGCATTTCATCGACTGGATGGCGCTTAACGGCATTAATTTGCCTTTGGCTATCACAGGACAGGAGTCGGTTTGGTATGAGGTGTGGAGCGAACTTGGCCTCACCGATGAGGAGATCCGTAGCTACTTCACGGGTCCGGCGCATCTGCCTTGGCATCGTATGCAGAACATCGACCGTTGGGGCGGACCGCTGCCCATGTCGTGGTTGGAAAACCAAAAGGAGCTGCAAAAGAAAATCGTGGCTCGTGAACGAGAGCTGAATATGAAACCTGTGCTGCCTGGCTTTGCTGGCCATGTGCCGCCTTGCATCACAAGACTTTACCCCGATGCACCTTTAGCTTCGTTGGGCGATTGGGCCGGTTTCGACAGCATCTGCTGGTGCAAGTTCCTTGACCCACTCGACCCGTTGTATACCGAGATACAAAAGAAGTTCATCGACAAGCAGACTGAGTTCTACGGCACCGACCATATTTATGGCATCGATATCTTCAACGAACTCATCCCACCAAGCTGGGAACCTGAATACCTCAGTCGCGTGAGTCGTCAGGTTTATGAATCCCTCGAAGCCGCCGACCCCGATGCCAGATGGCTCGAGATGGCTTGGCTGTTCTGGAACGAGCGCCAATATTGGGAAGTCGACAACCGCATCGAGGCCTACATTACCTCCATGCCGAAAGATAGACACATCATGCTCGACTACTACTGTGAGAGACAACCCGTGTGGGAACGTACCAACGCCTATTACGGCGTGCCTTACATCTGGTGCTATCTCGGCAACTTCGGCGGCAACTCCATGCTGGCTGGCAACCTCGACACGGTGAATGTGAGGATTGAACGCGCCTTCGAGAAAGGTGGCGATAATTTCGTCGGCATCGGCTCCACGCTTGAGGGCTTCGACTGCAACCCATTCATGTATGAATATGTCTTCGAGAAGGCTTGGGACGACCCGCTCACCAAGGATGTGGATGCCTGGGTATTGCGCCTCGCCGACCAACGCGCGGGTAAGGAGGATGAATGCATGCGTGCCGCTTGGGCTTTGCTCGCCGACAGTGTGTATAATAAGGTGTCGTCGCCTGGACAGACCGTCCGCATTAATCAGAGACCGACCATGGGTGACATCAATGAATATCGTCAGTATTATGTTGCCCCGACCTATAAATACAACAATATCACCTTGTTGGATGCCTTGGATGACCTCCTTGCCGCCGACTGCAACACCCGCACACGGCATTTCGATGCGGTCAACATCACGAGGCAGCTGTTGGGTAACTACTTCAGCGATTTGTATGCCGATTATGTGAAGGCCTACCGTGAAGGTGACTATGAGAAGTTGCATGAAATCGAGAAGACAATGATCAGCATCCTTGACGATACAGACAAGATTCTTGCCACAGAGAGTGCCTTCCTCGTAGGGCGTTGGATTCGTGACGCGAGGGCCATCGGCACGACAGAAGAGGACAAGGACTACTTCGAGAGCAATGCCCGCAACATCATCACCACCTGGGGCGAGGAGGATGCCCTGCTCAACGAATACGCCAGCCGCGCCTGGGCGGGTCTCACCGCGACCTACTATGCCTACCGTTGGAAGGAGTTCTTCAAGGATGTGGATGCCGCCATCGAGGCAGGTCAGCCTTTCGATGAAAAAGCCTACCACGAGCGCATCTGCAAATATGAAGGCCAGTGGTGGCGCGAGCGCCTCGGCACCTTCAGCGCCGAACCAGAAGGCGACGGCATCGCTTTGGCTGGGCAGATTGCGGATAAGTATCGTGCTGAGTTGGAGGCGAGGTATAGAAAGTAAAGTAGCAAAAAAGAACCCGCAAGAGGTCATCTTGCGGGTTCTATGTTTTTGAAAACAAGTGGTTAGATCTTTTTGAACTCTAACGTAGCCGTTACACCATCCTCGGTCTCTTCAAGCACAAGTTTCGTCTTTGTCAATTCTTTGATGGCATACGACTCCGTTTCAGTATCTCCTTCTTCTTCATCAATATAGGTAACGGTCAAAACGTCGCCAGAAACAACATAGGTTGCAGAGCCAGTGTTGTCATCTGATTCGACAAGGTCATCCGGAATAGAGCCGATAAGAGTTCCATTAGCCTTAAACTCCCAAACCATTCCGTTCAGCCATGGAATAGATTGGGTTATCCCAGCTTGGGTATAGCTAGCGGATGTGCATTCCCATTTACCCACGATGAGGTTTGCTTTTTCTTTTTTGCAGGAAGTCAAGGATACCATTGAAACCACGAAGAGCACCATGGCCATTACTTTTAATGTCTTTTTCATCTT